>Ga0310695_10001279_pt1 | contig 60357 bp, 62 predicted proteins | sample RumenRJG_04DNA_FD_203882 | JGI IMG/M metagenome (GOLD analysis project Ga0310695, IMG submission 203882) | Bovine rumen microbial communities from Lethbridge, Alberta, Canada - RJG_04 (v2) (version 2) | ecosystem: Host-associated > Mammals > Digestive system > Stomach > Rumen | place: Canada...
ACCACTCTTACTAAAGTCAACAATAGAGCCTAAACGTATCCATTCCCAGCTCTGAGGTATCTGAAATGGGATTTCATCATCAATGCAAACAATCCTTCCATCCACAAACTTCTCATAGTAGGAATTGTCGTCACCACGGTAAATGAAGGATTCATTCTTATCTTTCTTGATTTTTCCTTCTTTAATCAGCCTCTTTTTCTCCGCCCGGATGCGCTCCAGCAGTACAGATGCCGGTTCATCGTTCGGGTCTTGGGGCACAAGTTTACCTTGGATAGCCCACTGAAGGATGCTGTTTTTAAGTTGCTTTCCGTTCATAGGCCCTAATCATCAAGGTTGATTTCGATTCCGAGAATTTTCTGGATTTCAGCAAGCGTCCTATCTATTTCGTGGTCCAACGCCTTGCGCTTCTTGAAATAATCAGCCAAAAGCTCTGCCGGAGGCAGCACTTCTTCGTCATCCTTCGGGAATTTGCACTGGTCAAAGTTGCAGTCCAGGGCTATAAGCTCTTCTGCAGTGAACTTTTTGGCCTTTTCATTTCCTTCCTCGACAATGATTTCTTTTCGGTCATTCCACCAATTCTCGATGGGCTTACAGTGCTCAAGCTTCATCGGCTTGGTCTTGGAGAAATGTTTGTAGCCTTCTGGCATATCAAGCCGATAAAACCAGGTTTCCTTGGTATTGTATTGAGCGGATGAACCTGTGGCCTTCTCGTTATTGAAGAAAAGAATGTTTGTCGCAATACTGGTGTATGGCGAGAAAATGCTGCCAGGAAGACGAATAATCGTGTGCAGGTTGAATTCTCTCAGCATTTTGGTCTTGATTGCCAACTTGGCTCCATCAACGCCAAAGAGGAATCCATCAGGAACAATAACAGCTGCCCGACCATCCTTCTTCAAGCGGTACATGATTAGTACCATAAAGAGATCTGCCGTCTCGCTGGAACGCATATCCATCGGAAAGTTGCCCTTGACACTGGCCTCGGTACTGCCGCCATAGGGCGGATTCATGGCGATGACCTTCACCTTATCACTTCCCTTGAAGTCACTCATCTTAGTCCCAAGGGAATCGCAGTGCTTGATATTGGGGGCCTCAATGTCGTGGACAAGAAGGTTCGTGATAGAAAGAAGATACGGAAGAGGCTTCCACTCCTGACCAATAACCGATGTTTGGAACTTGCGTTCATCTTCTGTGGAATGGACTTGCGGTTTCAGGAAATTCAGTGCAGAAGTAAGGAATCCTCCCGTTCCAGAGGTAAAATCGCCAAAGGATTCTCCCAGTTGGGGCTTCAAGGTCCGAACCATAAAGTCTGTTAGAGCGCGTGGCGTATAGAATTCACCGGCATTACCAGCAGACTGGAGGTCCTTAAGAATACCCTCATAAATGTCTCCAAAGGTGTGGCGATCTTCGGCATCAGAAAAGTCAATTTCATCAATAACATTAACCACCTGTCGTAGAGAGACGCCATTTTTCATGTATTGGTTTAGGTCTGAGAAGACTTCCTTAACGATGGCTTTTCCACGTGGCGTTTTCTCGTCTATAGGAAGCTCTTTCAAGGCCGGAAACAATCCCTCATTAACGAATTTCAGTAGAGCATCACCGGTGAGAGCCTTGCCGTCTTTGTGGTCAACAGCCCAGTTACGCCAGCGGTATTGCTCCGGGATGATGGAAGTATATCCTTCTTCTTTTGTGACTTCCCAGACTTCTTCCTGAGCATCATATACTTTTAGAAAGAACATCCATACCATTTGTTCGATGCGCTGCGCATCACCGCTGATGCCGGCATCTGTGCGCATTATGTTCTGAATAGACTTAATGAGGTTATTTGTTGCCATTGTTTATGCGGAATATCTGTAAAGTTGAGTTTCAAGTCCGCGGATAGCGGATTCGTAGCCGGTCTTTCCTCCGAATAGCTTCATAATTTTCACCGGAGTACCAATGCTCGTGAACGGCTGGAGGAGGAGTATTGTAGGTCGCTCCAATTCGAGGATGCCATTGTCAGCGTATTTGTCGAGCAGGTTCTCAAGTACCTGCCTGGCGAGGCCTTCATATTTGGAGAGGTAATCGCTCTTCTTAACGTTGTTGGCCCTTTCTCGGCGAGTGAGAGGCTTCTTGTCGAAGGCCACGTGGCAAATGATATCAAAGATGTCGGCATTGGCCAGTTCAGGATTGGATTCCCGGATGGCATCGATAAGAACGTCGTATTCTTGAAGTTCATCAACGATGGCTTTTTTGCGTTCTGTAGCACTCCATTTGTTGATAAAATCATTGAGCGTGGCATACTTGCCGCGAATATTCTTTCGCGTAAAGGCTGTCAGACTCTCTGTTACGAGGGTATGGCCATCTGCACCTAGATAGGATACTTTTTCCGTGTCTATCTGAATATCTTTCCCATTCACATGGTATTTCGTATGACCATAAGGGGCTCCGGGCTCGTGCAGTTCTCCTGCAGGTTTAGACTTTGGATGGTAGCCATCCACAACTTTGGACGGAGCAGCGGGTTCCGGATCGCCATCGAAATCCGGGTCTTTGAATAACTGTGTAGCATTACGGAAATCCAGGATCTCAAAATGCCACTTCCCCTTGTCGGTTTTCAGGCGGGTACCACGGCCAATGATTTGTTTGAATTCGGTCATGGAGCCTATTTCTTTATCAATCACAATGAGGCCGCAGGTCTTGCAGTCAACACCAGTGGACAACAGCTCAGATGTGGTCACGACTGTGGGATAAGCCTGGTCTGGATCAATAAAATTATCAAGCTGTTTTTTGCCCACATTATCATCTCCAGTAATCCGCATAACGTATCGCGGATCCTTATGGCAAAGGTCCTGGTTGAGATTAACCAGCAGTTCGCGCATCGCCTCCGCTTCTTCTATATCAGCACAGAAGACAATAGTCTTGGTCATTCTGCCTATCTGTTGAAGCATCTTAGTAATACGCCGGGCGACAATCTCCCTGCGCTGGATAATCGCTATGTCCCGTCCGAAGTTTTGACGCTGATAGAACCCCTGCTCAATGAGTTTTCCGTCAATATCTTCTTCTCCCTCTTCGGGCGCCCAGCCTTCTAAGTCGATGTTTATGAAGGAGTTGGTGACTCTATATGGAGCCAAAAAGCCGTCTTCGATTCCCTGACGCAGAGAATACGTGTAAAGCGGCTCGTTGAAATATCTTAGATTGTCAGCGCCAGATACGGCCTTTGGCGTCGCCGTCATACCTATTTGTGTGGCCGATTTGAAATACTCCAGTACCTTACGCCATTCAGAATCATCCTTTGCACTACCACGGTGGCACTCATCAACAATGATGAGATCGAAAAACTCGGGAGAGAATTGCGTAAAAGGATCAGGAGTGTCCTCTTCGTAAGATACCAGCTGCTGGTATAAAGCCATATAGATTTCATAGGCTGGATCCAGTTTTTTATTCTGAATCTTAGTCATGATTTTTTTGAAAGGCTTGAAGTCCTGAACCATTGTCTGGTCAATCAAGACATTTCTGTCAGCCAGGTACAAGACCTTCTTTTTGCATCCGGATTTAACCAGCCGATAAATAATCTGAAACGCCGTAAAGGTTTTACCCGTACCGGTGGCCATCACAAGCAGACAACGGTTTTCTCCTTTTGCAATCGCTTCAATGGTCCGGTTAATGGCTATGCGCTGATAGTAGCGCGGGACATTCGTATATGGATCCCAGTAGTAAGGCTCGTCTATGACTTCGAGTTCTTTAGGGGTATAGCCCTTGAACTTGTATAGGCGTTCTTTCAGTTGGTCAGGCGAAGGAAAGTTGTCAAGAGAAATCTGTGTCTCGGATCCTGTCAGGAAGTCGTGTTCGAGAAAGCCATCACCATTAGAGCTATATGCGAAGGGAATGTCCAGAATTTGAGCATAATCCATTGCCTGTTGCATACCACCACCAAGAGGCTTGTTATTGTCCTTCGCTTCTACAATTGCAATCGGGTGATTCTTGGAGACGCTAAGCAGGTAATCATATTTTTTCCCTTGTTTGCGGGCGTGCTGCTTTCCCTGGACTATGACACGGCCATCCGTGAAGTATTTTTCCATGGAAATATCATCAAGGGACCAACCTGCTTTCTGAAGAGCCGGCGTAATATAGCGGAGCTTTATCTCTTCCTCGGTCAGTTGTTTCTTATCAATATCCATAAGCGGACAACTTCCTATAAATGTTTATTATTGGAACTTAACCTACAAATTTAAGATTTTTTCTGTATTAATCCGAATTAATAGTGTTAACACCTTTAGTGATGTTTGAAGGGATATCATTTTGCCCAACTTTTACCTTGCCAAAATTGTGTATTCCAGATTTTTTGCTATACTTTTGTCGTCAAACCAATAGTTTGACAACCATGAGAACTAAACGCCGCACACCGCTCATCCTGAAGTTCCTCCTTCTTCCTCTATTCCTAATCTTGGACGCCGTAGAGCAATTGATGCGCACCTAGCGGAACTTCACGCCCGCATCCTTCGCCCGGTCCAGGACCCACCTCCGGAGCTGTTCCCCTTCGAGCAGTTCCACCGCATCGCATAACCCCAGCACAAAGCGACCGGCTCCCAGTACGCCGTAAATCGGCCCTTCCCAGTACCAGAAGCCGTCTTTCTGGTACACCTGGTCCATGGTCAGCGGGTACTCTTCCACCAGCAGATTCTTCGCCTTCAGTTCCATCCGCAGTTTCACGTGCTCCAATGGCGTATCACCTGCGATGTGGAAAACGTCGTAGGTCTTCTGCCGGTGCCTGTCTTCATACTCCCACTCCTTCTGCAGGAGCGTCACTTCTCCCAGACGGGCCACTTTCAGCAGCTTACAGTGACCATCGGCCACGTCGTACGCCCATAGGTCAATACAGTTGTTGTTCAGCTGGTAGGGCTCTAGAACATAGTCCTTCTGCATTCCCTTGTAGGAGCATTCATATCCCTTGACGTAGATTTGGAGGTGGTCACGAATTGCCGCCGACAGAACTTCCACGTTCTTAGAGTTCCAGGGATGGACGATGTACGGTGCCACCGTCTCTTGATAGAAAACCGACGCCAGCTTACCTTGCAGCGTAGGTTTCAGCACATTTGTGTTGTCCAGGGTCTCTATCAGATGACTGAGCAGCACGGCTTCTTCGTGCGTGAAGAGGATCCGCTCCGAGTCCTCTGCCTGACAGGGCTCATAACTATCAAGCCGGTATATATCCCCGGGGTGAAGTTTTACGTCGTACCCGTGCTCCCTGAGAGTTGCAAAGTATCGGAACATAGAGCGCTTGGAAAGATTCAATCTCTCCATCATTTTATAAAGCGTGACGCAGTTGTTTCCTGCCAGTAGATAGAGGAGGCTAAGCATCCTCTCTTGCTTTGGTTGGTCCATAGTTACAGTGTTAGGAGGCTTTGCAAAAGCGAAAATACGAATTTTCAACTGAAAATGCTCAAAAACGCCATCCTACACACTTCCAGGGCATTTGGTTTTTCTACTTTTTGAGAGTGGAAAACCACAAAAAGCGCCTTCCGGAATTTGGCTTTCCATTTACGGTCTTTTACATTTGCGTCAGAAAATTTGGGACGCTTATGCAAGTGATATCGTTTTTTTCCGCCAAGGGCGGGACCGGCAAGACCACCTTCAACATGCTGCTTGCCTCATACTTGAAATACGAACTGGGAAAAAGAGTTATGCTCATGGACTTCGATGGTCCGGAGTACAGCCTTTCATTCTGCCGCAGGCGCGAGCTGGAGTATCTGAAGAGCCAGGGCACAGAGGTGGACGAACGGGCCTTCTATCCCATCGTCACCGTCCGGGACCATTCTCCAGAGAAGCTGGACGCCCTGGCCCGGAAGATTCCCACGATGAGGGAAGCCTTTGACTACATCATCATGGACTTCAAGGGGTCGCTGAACAAGGCTGACCCTGTGAGCATAATGGCTACGGCCGGTGTCCTGGATAAAGTGATTATCCCCGTGGAGTTGGACCCTATGATTATCGCTTCCATGAAGTCACTGGCAACGGTATTCAAGGCCAACGGGCAGGACGCCATCCTGTTCTTTAACAAGGTCCACGGCAAAGAGAAGCCCGAACAGTACGATGCCATCCGCCAGTGGTTTATGGAGAAAGGCTGCACCGTGGCCAAGAACCAGGTGCGCGTCACCATCGGTATGAAGCGGGAGCAGAGCGGTTCGGAAAGCTTCCTGCGTTCCACCATCAGTTTCCAGGACAAGACCATCCGGAAGATGAATCCGGGCATCATAGGACTCTTTAACGAACTGATAGATTATGGCTAAGGAGATTGATTTGTATGAAATCTTCCCCAAGGCGAAGGACATCCAGTTTCCCATGCGGATTCCCCGTAAGAAGAAACCCAAACCCAAGCCACAGCCGAAGGTGGAGGATGCCGAGTCCCTGGTAGAGCGTTATGCGGTCGAGAGTGACCGGACGTACGAGGACTTGGACGAAGTGAACAGTATCATCAATAAAAACGCATCAAGTGATGAAGAACAGAAGTAGGAGATATGCGGTTTCCGGCGTCCTGACGCTTGCCGTTAATGTCTCGGCATTCGCTCAGGATGCCATTTCTTTTTTGAATGAAGCCAATTCGCAGATCCGCGGAGCCGGGTCTGTGGTGTACGACGTGGTGGTGGCCGTGATTGCCATCATTGCGATTATCTCACTGGTCGTCGTGGGCATCAAGATGTCCAGCGGTGACAACGAAGCCACCCAGAAGGCCATCGGCTGGGCGGGCGGCATCGTGTTCTGCCTGATTGCAGCCGTGGTAATCAAGAACTACATGGGCCTATGAAGTGGAGAGTCTACAGAAACCTGGACCGGCCGTTCACCCTTTTCGGCATCCAGGGCAGGTACATCCCCGTGGCAATCTGTACAGCAGGGGCCATCGTGATTGCTTCCCTGATTGTGGGAAGCGTATCCGGAGCATTCATAGGCTTTGCCATGGGCATCTGCCTTGGCATCATGGCCTATCTGTTCATCGTTGAAGTCCAAGGCCGATGGGGAGAAAAAGGCCTGTCCCGCTATCTGGCCGGTCGCCGTCTCCCGAGGTTCATCTTAATCCGCTCAAAAGTATGGAAACCATCAATATAAGAGAATGCTTTCCGGTCCTGACCGGCAGCGAAGGTGTGATTCTTTCCAAGCGTGGCGATGTCTGCGTGGGATGGGAGGTGACGCTTCCTCCGGCCTTCCGCTGTAACGAAGAGAGGTATGACGGCATCATAACGGCCCTGGCGGGAGCCATCGGCCTGTTGCCGGATTATACGGTGGTGCACAAGCAAGACATCTTCATGCGGAAGAAGTACAGCGCCCAGAAGGCCACGGGCTTTCTGGAGGAGGCGTATGAGCGGCACTTTGACGGGCGGGAGTACCTGGACCACAAGTGCCTTCTCTGGCTCTGCTTTTCCAACAAAAAACACGTCCGGGGCGCGGGCTCCGGGCTGCTGGGTATCTCGGCCGACATGCTTTCAGCGGCTGCCGTAGGAGCCTCCCTTCAGGCCGCGGCGCAGTTCGAGGCGATGGTCGGATTTGAGATGCGGCGGCTCACCGAAGAGGATATCTTCGGGAAAGAAGGCCGACCGGGCATCCTGCAGGACTACCTGAACTTTACCGACGAAGGGCCGGACCAGCTGTATGACATCCAGGTGGAGCCCGGGGCCATGGTGACAGGCGGGAAACGGGTGCTTTGCCACCTGCTCTCAGACCTGGACCAGCTGCCCGGTGAGGTGGCGTCCTGCCGACGGGTAAGCGAACTGAGTACGGAACACTCCGTGGTCTCGCTTTCCTACCTGCACGAGCTGGGAGACAAGCTGCCCTGTGAGCACGTGGTGAACTGGTTCTGTGTCAAGGAGCCGATGCAGGAGCTGCACAGCAAACTGGACAGCAAGCGCCGACAGATGCAGAGTATGAGTATCCGCAACGCCCAGAACCGCAAGTACGCCGAAGAGATTAATGAGTATCTGGAAAAAGCCTCCGTGGATCAGATGACCACGGTGCGCTGCCACCTGAACATCTTCTCGACGGATGAGCACGCGACCACCTCGGCCATCAGCCGTCTTGGCATTGTCCCGGTCCTGGATATGTTCAATACTCCGGCGCAGTTCTGGGCCAGCATCCCCGGCAACGAGAGCGGGCTGGCGTATTCCGAGTACATGACGCTGGAGCTGCACCCGGCCCTTTGTCTTTGTATCTATGACGGGTTCGAGACGGGGATTCCCGGGGGCGTGCTGAAAATGAGCGACCGCATCCGGCTGGTGCCGCTGCGTTTTGACATTCAGGAGAAGGCCCTGGACCTGGGGCTTATCGAGAACTACAACGTGTTCCTGCTGGGGCCTTCCGGTTCCGGTAAGTCCTTCTTCATGAACAAGTACCTGCGGGCCTGCTATGTGGCCGGTGCGCATGACTTTCTGCTGGACCAGGGCGACAGCTATCGGGCCCTTTGCCATATCATCCAGGAAGAATCCGGCGGCAAAGACGGGCATTATTACTCCTTTGAGAAAGGGAAGCCCATCTCATTCAACCCCTTCCGGAATGTGAAACGGTTCGCTACGGATGCCCAGGCACTGGATTTCCTGTACACGTTGATGTGTGTGCTCTGGAGGAACGGCGCGGCGGTTTCCACCTCGGAGCTGAAGTTTATCAAAGGGAGCGTGGACGCGTTCCTTGCGCAGTGGAACCAGGTATTCGACCCGGTTTTCAATGATTATTTCGGCTTTGTGCGGGATGTGTATTCCGGTCAGCTGGCCGAGGATGGCGTGGAGAAGGAATACTTCGACCTGAAGAGCTATCTTCTGACGCTGGAGCAGTTCTACCAGAGCGGCAGTTACGGCTACCTGCTGAACTCGGCCGAAAGCATCGACATCCTGAACGACCGTTTCGTCGTGTTCGAAATCGACCGGATCAAGGACGACAAGATTGTGTATCCCATCACCACGCTGGTCATCATGGATGCCTTCAACGAGAAGATGAGCTCCAATTCCGATTTCAAGGTGATGTGTATCGAGGAGGCCTGGAAGGCCATTATGGGCACCCAGATGGCCACCTATATGCTGGAGCTGTGGAAGACCGCCCGTAAGCACAGGACGGCTGCGATGGTGGTGACGCAGGAGTTGAAGGACATCACTTCTTCGCCCATTATCAAGGACACCATTGTGGAGAACTCCGGCGTGAAGATCCTGCTGGACCAGACCAAGTATGTGAACCGCTTCGAGGAGCTCTCCGGGACGCTGGGCCTCAGTGAAGAGGACAAAGGAATGGTCCTTTCGCTGAACCGGCTCCGTGTTCCGGGAGCGGCGGGAAGGGAGGTGTTCTTCAATCTGGGCAACAAGAAGAGTTTCGTGATGCGGCTGGAGGTTTCCCCGGAGGAGCAGATTGCATTCTCTTCCCAGAAACGGGACAAGGAGCGGCTGGCCGCGGCCGTTTCAAAATGTGGCGGCAGTTATATCAAAGCAATTAAAAAGTTGGTGAAATGAAGCGATGGATTTTTGTTTTGACGGTGCTCGGTGGCATTTTGGCCGGAGCACCCGGGGCTTCGGCCCAGTTTGCGACGTTTGATGCCAGCAACCTGGCGCAGGCGGTGCTTTCCTTCCTGCAGGACGGTGACAATATGGTGCTGAACACCGAGCAGTTCCTGGAGAACCTGGGGGTTGCCAAGGAGCAGCTGGAGTTCCTGCAGGAAGCGGACAAACGATACAAGGAAGTGCGGAGTGACATCTACAAGGCGCAGAGCGTGGTTCGCATTGCGAAGAACTACGAGATGATAGCCCGGATGTTCACCCGTTACGTCGAGACCTTGAAAAAGCTCAACGGGCAACAGATTACCTACGCTCGCGGACGCACCCTGATGAATCAGGGATTCCAATACCTGCTGTATGCCTCCCGAGAGGTGAAACGGGCCAGGGAGTTTCTGGACCGCAAGTCCCAGGTGAGTGAGGAAGAGCGGCTGAAGGGCCTGCTGGAATGTGACCGGCAGGTGTCCAAGGCCAGCGCTGCTATGTATTATCATATCAAAGGCTCCTATGAGGACATCGACGCTGGTATCCGGATGGCCGAAGCCGTAGAGAGCCTTGATGAAACCTTCCGAATAAAGTACTAAGCCTATGATACAGTTCAACTATCCTGAAATGATGCAGGAAATCAAGATGCAAATCTTCACCGCCGACCACAGCGCCATCTACAGCTTGGCTTGCGCCGTGGCTTGTATTGCCGCGAGTTTCGGTATCATCGACTGGTACAACCGGATGATGAACGAGCCTTATGGCCGTCTGGATATGGCGGCAGTGATAAAGACGGGCGCGGTGCTGATGCTGACGTGCAGTTTCTACACCACGGTACTGACGCCGATTGACTACGTGACACACCTGATTACCAAAGGCATCTGTGCCGCGGTAGATACCGACCGTGATGGCATTATGGGCCGGGTTAACGAGATATACGACGCTGTGGAAGAGGCCCGGAAAAAGGACTCTCTGCTGGGAGCCTTCGAGGAGGAGATGGAGGGAGAGAACGCCACGGAGAATGTGGACGGCCTGTCTTATCAAAGCTCTGCCATTGCCCAGTCAATAGCCGAAACGGCCCTTTCCAACGGCGGTGAGAAGCCCGGCTTTTTCAAGCGTCTCTGGGGCGGTGTAAAAGGCTTTGTGAGCGCAAAGATAGGCCAGGTGGTGAACGATACCGGCAGCATCTTGTCGGCCCTGATTTCCATCATTGTGAAGCTGGAGCAGTACATCCTAACGATGGTGTCAAGCGTGTTCCTGATTGTGCTGGGTTTGATGGGACCGTTTGTGTTCGCATTCTCACTGATTCCCACGTTTGACTCCAACATTGAAAACTGGCTGGCCCGCTACATCCAGATATCGTTCTGGGTGCCGCTGACGGCACTGGTGGATATGGTGAACATCAAGCTGAAGGGCGCCATGCTGGTGGCCCTGCAGGGGAGTTCTATCATTCCCACGATGTCGGCACCGCTGCACCTGTTAGTATTGGATGCAGTGACGCTGGTCTGCCTGCTCTCCGTACCCACGATGGCCGGTTGGGTGATTCAGTCCAGCGGGGCCGATTCACTATCCCATAATATGGCCGTGATGGGTAAGAAGGCGGCTGCTATGATGATTAAAAAGGGTTGATTATGAATATTCTAGGAATAAAGAAAGATATCGAGAAGAGCTTCCGCCGACAGAGTGTGCTGACGATTGTGGCGGTTGGCGGAGCCTTCCTTTTTGCGCTGGTAGTGTCCCTGTGGGCTCTCTCCTTCGCCGAGAAGCAGCGCCAGAAAATCTACGTGCTGGACCAGGGCAAGAGCCTGCTGCTGGCTCTGCAGACGGACGCCATCCTCTCCAAAGACGTGGAAATCCGTGACCACGTGACGCGCTTCCACGAGCTGATGTTTACCCTGTCGCCCCAGAAGCAGACCATCCAGGAGAACCTGGACCGGGCCTTCAACCTGGCCGACCGGAGCGCATTTGACTATTCCCAGGACCTGGCCGAGAAGGGGTACTACAGCCGCATCGTATCGGCCAATATCAGCCAGCAGATGATGGTGGATTCCGTGAAGTTCGTGTCGTCCACTTATCCCTGGCAGGTGAAGACCTATGCCCGACAGTATGTTGTGCGGGAAAGCAAGGTCTCGCTGTACTCCTTCGTGAGCACCTGCCAGGTGATAGAAGGACGGAGGAGCGACGCCAATCCGCACGGCCTGCTGATTGAGCGTTTCAAGGTGATTTCCAATGATTTGATAGAGACGAGAAAGCGATGAAAAAGGATTCGAAATGGGCGCGCCTGGGCGTGTATGGCGCCGTGGCGGTGATGGTGGCGATGGCCATCTGGTATTTGTATAAAGCTTGTGTTGTGTTATGGCAGTAGATAAGAAGACAATGTGGACCTTTATCGGTCTTGCTGCGATGCTGACAGTCGGTATCGTGATGATGGTTGTGAGTTCATTCAAAGGGAAAGGAAATGCACTGGCTCCGGACAGCGTTCCGCTGACCATTCCGGAAGGAGAAGTCCGGCAGATGTCCGATTCCAAATCCGCCGCCATGCGCGGCTCCGTATCCCTGGAGGAATACTTCGCCGAGTTGGATGGGGATGAAAAAGAAGAGGATGTTTCCCTGGTTTCGCAGCTGCCCCAGGCGGCGGCCGCTCCAGTGGGAGCGCCGCCTTCTGAAGGATCCGCGGTGCAGCGGGTGTTCGGGGCTCCTTCGGCGCCCGAAGAGACCGCCAGACCACGAAGCTCTGGCGGAGGTGGGCATCGTTCGGTAGGCGCTTCATCGTCCCGGCCGATGACCCGCGAAGAGAAACTGGAATACGACCGCCAGCGGGCTGAGATGGTGCGGGATGTCCTTACCGGCGGAGCCGTATCTGAAGAGTCTGCCACCGAAGAGACAGCCCCGGCTTCCGAGCGTGTAGACCTTTCCTCATCATCCGCGGACGGGATTATTTCCTATCTGGACGATGAGCCCTCATCGGCCTCCGAGCCGGGCATCCGACCCTTCCGCTGCATGTTTGTGCGGGATCAGAAGCTGGTGAGCGGCCAGCGCGTGAGCCTCCGGCTGCTGGAAGATGCCGTGCTGGACGGCGTAACCATTCCGGCGAATACCCACCTTTCGGCCATCTGTAAGATTGGCGAAAGGCTGGAGTTGCAAGTCCGTTCCCTGGACCTGGGCGGACGAATTATTCCGCTCTCGCTTGAAGCATACGACGGCGACGGCCTTCCAGGCATCTATTGCCCGGAGACCTCCGCCGCCAAGAACTCCCGGAAAGCCTCCGATGATGCCATCTCCCAGGCCGGCACCACCTTCGGCGGCTTGGTGGGCGACATCGCGTCCACCGTCATCCGCACCGGCGCCTCCATTGCCAAAAGCGCCACCGGCGAAGTGTCCGTCTCTATTGTGAGCGGCTATGAGTTTTACCTGGTAAAAGTTGAAAAGCGATGAAAAGACTCCTCATACTGCTTGCCACCCTGGGTGGGTGGCTATGCTCCGGAATCGCCCTTGCACAGGCTCCGGACACCCTTTTTGTCTCCACCTCCCAGGTGGTTCACCTGCGATTTGCGTCGGATTTGAAGTATTTGAGCCTCGGCGACCGCGTCCTCGTCGCCCGCATCGTGGACGGCGCCAAAGACTTCGTCGCCCTCCGTGCCCGCGAAGCCTTCGACTTCTGCACCACCATCTCCTGCCTGGAGACCTCCGGCGCCATGCACACCTTCCTCGTCGCCTACAGCGAGCACCCCAGCCGCCTGGACATCGACACCCGCGCCGCGCAAACAGGTACCGCCTCCGCCGCGCAATACGGTACCGCTCACGCCGTTCAAATGGGTACCGCTTCTCTCTCCACTCCCTCCACGCTGTCCGCACTCTCCGACGCCAGCCCCATCCCCGGCGCGCGCGCCGGGGATCATCATCCGAAGGATTCATCCTTTTTCCTTTCACCCCTTTCTCTCGCCGACGGCGGCACGCCGTCGGCCACTTTCACCCTTGAGGGCCTTGCGCGCCGGCCCCAAGAACTCTACCACCTGGGGAAACGGGACTACGGCATCTCCCTCCTTTGCGAAAACATCTTCGTCAAAGATGACATCCTGTTCCTGGTTCTCTCCCTGGAGAACCAATCCGCCGTAAGCTATGAGATAGCCGCCCCCCGCTTTGCCGTAGAAAGCCGCAAACGCACCAAGCGCGGGCTGCAGTATGAGAAAGCGCTGGTTCCAAGGGCTGCCTGGGGCCTGGGGACTGTTGCCCCAGGTTCCGATGGAAGGATGGTGTTTGCCTTTGACAAACTGGCGCTGATTCGCGGGCAGGTGCTCCGGGTGTATTTCTACGAGAAGGGAGGAGTAAGGAACATGGTTCTTACTCTGTCCGGGAAAGACCTGATGAAAGCAAAGGCCCTATGATTACCAAGAGAGAATTAGAGCGGCGTGTGGCGGCGCTGGAGGAGCGATGTGAACTTATGGACAGCCGTTGCAAAGACCTGCTCCGGATGTTACTCTTCCTGGCAAAAGAAGCCCGGGTGCTTGATCCCGGGCTTTGTGAGAGGAGTATGGAGAGTTTAAGAGATATGTAGTGGTGTAATGAACGTCCCGTCAGGGGCAACAGTCCCAACAAGATAATCGTCAGGTTCCACGCCAAATCCGTCTTCATCTCCCATATACCCTTCTTCAACAAAGGTACTCAGGTAAACCGTCCCATCTGACAGAAGGCTGGCATCCATCGCAATATATCCCTGCTCAATGGCCTGCCTGATTCCAGCCGCCCATGTGCCGGAATGGTCAAACAGTCCCGGGGTAACGCGTAATTTAATCGGCAAATCTTTGCCTTTCCGTTCTACCAATTGCTTCATGATAGTTTCCCAGGTTCCATGAAGGGGTATGCTGTGTTGGGTTTGAATTCAGTGTCTTTCATGGCTTTGCGGTGCTTGCTTTCGCAAGTTACTAATCTATTTTGAATAATACTATTCTTCGAGCATAAACGCCGGTTCTCCTTCTCTGAAATCGATGAATAAATGATTGTTTCCAAGGAGGAAAGAGCGAGTGACGGGATCGAAGGTAACTGTTCCTTCTTTCGTGGATGAATCCAGCCAGGCCGTGACCACTGTTGTCCATTTCGAAGAACTGGACTGAAGTATCCACCACCAGTTGCCTTTAGGAGTCTTTCCCAACACATAAGCCTCGAAATGATCCGGAGAGTCATTATAAACCACGTAATACTTCTTCCCGTAATACTCAAAGCTGTCCAACTTGTTTACAATAAAGCTGCGGCCAAACTGATTCATATAGGTTCCACCATCCCGAAAGGCAAATACAACGGTCATCGGATCTGCATAGCGCGGTTCGGGGACAATCAGGGCTGCGTTTTTGTCATCCGTCATGACATCTGCGAGTAGCGTGATATCCGGGCACAGGCGAAGCGCCTGCTGAAGAAAGCGGTTGAACGCTACGGTATAGCATAACTGTGGCTGCCAGGATTGTCCGTTTTGATTCAGTTCGGCAAGCCGGCCCTGCATTTCAGCAATCTGATCTTTCACTTCTACTGCAGGATATTCCTGCTGCCAGGACTCCTTGTCCTCGTAGTCCTCAAGTGCACCCGCCACATCGGCCAAATGTCCCAGGAACAGCGTGTCTGATCCTCCGTTTTCGCCATAAGAAATGACGAAATCCTTATCCAAACCCATGAAGTAATAGCGCAGGGACTTGGCATCTCCTTTCAATACCGGAGCCGGGGAAAGATTCTCATGCTTGCCGAGCATTTTGAGGACCGGGCGGTATTTTTCCTGGAGGGTTCCAAATTGGTCATTGTCCACGATTGTGACCGTTTCCAGCATCTCTTCGAAAACGGTTTTGTACTCGAGGGCAGGGGCATTCTGTTTTGAGGGCTTACAGTTGTACAAAAACGGGATGCAGACTAAAAGCAGTAATACGTGTTTCTTGGTGTTCATAAGGTTGTAAAGTGAAATAATCATTCTTCATCAAAATAGTCTCTTGCACAATCATGTACGTCTGCTCCGGAGGCGAGGCGGTCAAAGAGACGGGTGCGGGCTTTCTTTTCGCGGGCGAACATGGCCAGTGCTCCGACCGGATTGGCGGCCCAGGAGAGATGGTTGTCAATGGAGATGGATACGGCCACCTTCTCTACATCCTGGTTAGCGCCCATATAGGTGAATACCCAACCTTTGGCTTTCAGTTCATCTACAAGAGCCTTGATGGATTTCTGGTTGTATTCGCGAGAGGAATTCTCCTCACCATCGGTAATCACTGTTACCAGAACCGTATCTCCCTTTTCAACCTTCTTTCGGAGGGTATTGATGCTGAATCCCATGGCGTCATACAGGGGCGTGCAGCAATCCGGGTGATAATCATCCGCAGTCATTTCTTTTACCTCGCCAGCGGGGACGCCATCATAGACAGTCTTGGTCTCGGAACTGTTGAAGACCACGAGGGTGACGGTATGCTGCTGCTCGGGGTGCTTTTCTTGAGCGTCACGGATGGTCTGGACGGTCTCGTTGAAACCGTTGATGGCCTGGGTTTCGATGCTGGACATGGAGCCGGAGGCATCGAGGATAATGAGGTTATGAATCTTTTGCATGGCAGTTTATTTGTGTTTTGCGGCATCAAGTGCCCATTGTAGGTATGTAGCGGCCTTATCATCTGCATCTCGTGCATAGCGGAGTTGAGTACTTGCTTTGTCACTGGCCTCTTTCGCATATCGCTGTTGCGTCCGCGCCCGGTCATAATCTTTGTTTCTCAGATAATATGCAGCGTCACGGGCGTGTCTTTTTGCATCGTTCATATATGACTGTGCACTGCGGCGATAACTTTCAGCATGTTTCTGATACGATTCCGCTACCCGACCGTATTCGGCAGCTTTTTTCTGATAATACTCGTTCTGGGGCATTTCTCCCGAGCAGATTATCATTGAAAAGATGATAAGAAAGACTATTCTTTTCATGCCAGAAGCTCTTTAAAAAAGGTCAGACCTTGTCATAGGACGCGGCCTGACCAACCACCGCTGCTATCCTTTCACGCTTCGTTTTTGTGGCTATTTATTAACGATGGACACTTTTTTTATGGCCGCAATGCTTGCAGTAGGCCTGCTGCCATACCTGCCCGTTTGTAATAGGATCGAATCCCGGGCAACTGCATCCGACTGTTCCGTTGCAATGCTTCCCCTCGCAAGGGGATTCGGACAAGGCGACAATGTGGTGATGTCCATCTTCGTGGGTGTGGACGGAAATGCTGAAAATCCCGAGGAAAATCGTAATCAAAACATACAGAAACTTTTTCATGACTGAGTACCCTTGATTCGTGCCGGGCGCAACTTTTAATAAATTATTGATTATGGCTTATAATGTTAGCTCTATTGATAGAGTTCGATAAAGCTGGTTATTGCACGGTGCTTAAGATTGTATATGTTTTGAATAGTAGTGTTAAGCATTTTGGCAACCTCTTCGGTTTCGCGACCTTCGATAATAAGAAGGCGGATGATGGAGACATAGCGCTCGTTGGTCATTCTGGAGAGCGTTTGCTCTATATCCATACGCATTTCGTCTACAGAAATGGTTGAAACCTGGCGGTCAAACACACTGATGTCGTCTGTATAATCCACTCGGTTGCCTTTCTTGTAGTAAGCCATGAAAAAGCGCCAGGCAACGTGACTGAGCCAGGTGGATAGACTTGCGCCATTTCGGCCCGTGAAGGAGTTGAGCACTTTCCAATTGTTCCTGGCAAGGAAGAAGTAGAGCTCGCTCACGAGCTCGTCATATTCGACGGTACCTTTGAAAAGAGAGCACTGGATGCTGCGGAGGAGCGGCTCAACGTCTTCATAGAAAACGCGATGTACACAGCGGTTTTGGACATTGGGGTCTGTTGACTTGAGCCCCCGGATGATAACCTGATCAAATTCTCTTATAGTGCATTCCATGGCGGGTAGTTTTTTCTTGTTTCTACCCTTAATACCAAAGAATGGGAAAAGTAACCCTCCTAGAAACTATTTTTTTTGCTTTTTCATTTGAGCAAGGACCCATAAGTCCTCTATAGTATTAACTTTCAACAGAATAGCCTTTTCTTCATCTTCTGTCGACACTCCCTCCAAGTATTCAGACATCATATCTGGGGGGATAGAAAAAAAATCTTCACTCATCATGGTATTGTTTTACTATATAGAGTGAAGAGTTAAAGGTAATCTTTCAAAAAAGAGTTATTCCGTTCTTTGTTTTGTCAAGATCTCATTCTTCCTTTCTTTCAGCAATTGGATGGCGTATTCGTATTTCTTGACCGAATAGATGGCTTCATCACGAATTCGGATGCTTTCTTGGAGAAGGCTGTCGTTCTCGGCAATTTCAGCGTCAATGGCTTCTATCGCTTCCTGGAAATTGCCTTGTTCAATTAAGCTGTCTATATCTGACAAACCGGTTCCACGCATAATTGGCGGATTATTATCTACATTGGGAGGAAGGACGGGGGTGGAGATGGGACTGAACAGGAAGACACCCGCAACTAAAGCAGCTGCAGCGCTGAAAGCCGTGACCCATGGCACCCAGGGGCGCTGGGCAGCAACCTTTGCTGCAGCTTTTTGCTGGGCCTCTTCCTGCCATTTAGTGATGGCGTCTCGTTTATTCTTCCGGTCTTTAAGACCATCAAAAATAAGGCGCATCATGTTCACCTCGCGGACCAAAGCGGGATCTTGTTCCAATTCGGCTTCAAATGACGCCTTCTCTTCAACGGTCATTTCACCACGCACGTAGGCATCTATATGTTCTTCTGTATATTTCATAACGCTTGAATGGCAATATAAGTTGTTATGACAAGATCACGAAGTCGTTGCAAACATTTACTTTTACTTGTTTTCAGGCCATCTTTGCTTGTATGGGCATTCCTTTTCAACATAATCTGTTCTAGCGTAAGACCGTCAACGTAGTATAGTGTTAGAATCTCCCTACAATGTTCAGACATTTCCTCTATGCTGGCATGAACGATACGGAGTTTTTCTTCCTCTTCTTCCCGTCCAAAAGCTTCGAAATCATCGTCCGTAATATCGCGAATGAGTGTCTTGACGACAACAATCGGGTTGCGACTCTCTTTTGCGGCTTGTTTTTTACATATATCTATAATAAAACTACGAAGCGTACAAGACATTGGCGCTGCCACAGCTCCTTTACTTTTGGGCTGACGCCAAATCTTGCCATCCTGCAGATAGATACGTCCATCCTGTATCTCTGTCCAAATTTGAATCAAGGCATCTTGGAATCGGTCCTGTGAGTAGAAAGCATCCCCTCCTTGAGTCCTCATGCAGTATTCGTAACAGTAGTCAAAGAACTCCTGCTCCGCTTTCCGTTCACCGGCGTGGATTCGTTGCACAAACTGTGCTTCTCTGGAAAGAAAAGAGAATATCGGCATTTTATTGAAAAAGGTCTTTGACAGATTCTGATTTTAAACTACCTGTCATGTCTGGGGTTTGCTCCAACTGACCGGGGTTCTCTTGCATAATGCGCAGGATGGATTTTTTAAGTTCTCCATTGGAGAGTTTCTTTAAATCAGCACGAAGGTTATAAAGACACCAGGTTAATTTACCTACAGTAGGTTTTTTGACTTCCCAATTAACCTGGTAGGATTGGCAGGCACTGATGGTAATCCAGTCTTCTTTAGCGGAGATTCTGCGTTTGGGCTTTACGCCTGGTATCTCAAATGCCTGGTCATATCCGCGGGCGATTGTTGAGTCTCCAGGATCCCGTGTTGCGGTCCCGCTATGGCAGGCGTCAATAACAACAAGAATTCGGCCGGATGGTCCAACTTTTTTTTTGATTCCAGCGAGCAAATTATTCACCTCATCATCAATTAAATGCTTTTCGCCTTCATAAACTCCTTTCTTGAAAAAAGGTTTCGCATCGTATGGAATCCAGGCTTCGTCATATCCATTCTCCTCATCGCCATCTGTATCGGTAATCTGTTGTCCGTGACCGGAAAAATGGATATATACCTTATCTCCGGTGTTACATTTGTTTGCAATCGATTTGAATGCGGAAACAATTGCTTCTTTTGTTGCCTCTTCATTACGGAGTGTTTGAATATCGGAATACTTGTTGACATTCAACATTTTCAATACATAATCCACATCCGTATCTCCATGGATACGCCCCCAATTAGGATCCTTATAATGTCCTATTCCAATGACCAATGCGCGACGCTCTTGTGCCCATCCAGGGGACAAGCCTAAGGCAAGGAACGTTACGAAGAGGATTACATTCCGCATAATCGTTGCTTTTTCTTTTGTTAAGAAACAAATATAAGCATTTTTTGGTTTGTTTCTTAGGGCAAAATACAATTGCTTGGAAAGACACTAATCAAGCATTACAAAACCGGCCCAATAGGATGGGGTATCAGGGTATTTCTTTCGAATAGTATCCTTAGCCGCATCAAAGGCCTTACGCTTATCCCATTTTGATTTACCTACAAGATTCTTGTAAAAAAGCGTCATAAACTCCGGCCCAACGACGTCGCTTTCCGCCCAGAGGGACATAACAATGGTTTTCACCCCGGCTTTCTTAAAAGCGCGCTGCAAGCCATACAGACCTTCCGGAGTAGCTTCTCCCTTACCGGAATGGCAGGCAGAAAGGACCACCATCTCTGTACCCGAAAGATCCATCCGCGCAATATCTGCAGCGGTTAGGATACCCCCCAGTACGCCCTCCGGCAACTCCTGCCCCAGCCAAGCGGCGTTACCGCCGGCAAGGACAAGCCCGGAGAGTGACATAGCATCGGTGTAACCCCGGAGATAGTCCACATTCTGAGCTGCATCCGGAGTATAATAGAAGCCGTGAGTGGCCATGTGCAGTATCTTGGGCGCTTTACCAATTATGCCGAGGAAGGATTCTTCTGTACCTTCCTTTCCTGAGTAAGGTTGAACTGTCAACTTCACAGATTTAAGCGTCGTATATATAGAATCTATTTCTTCTTGAGTCCCTGGGAGATCATCAAAACGCTTTTTCCCCTTCAGCCGTTCATCATCTCCCCGGAAAACCAACATACGGGGAACATCGTGTTTGCTTGCTTCCTGGGCCATTGTAGTCCCGTCAAGACTGTATTGAAGGCCCCCATATAAAACGGCATCTTTCCGGTCGGAGAGGGCCGAAATGCTCAAGCTGGCTTTGTATCGGACCAGTTCCCGTGCCGAAGAAAGTCTTACGAAATTGTAGTGATCTCCAAGTAAGGTCCCGTCTTCTAGGGGAATGGATTCCAGTGCAATCTGGAAAAGCATCTGGGTGGGGACATAATAAACCGTTGAGCCTTTCTTCACATGCTTCTCCAGTGGTTTCCAAATCAGGTTATAAATACATTCCGCATTTTCGCCCGAATAGTACTGGTGTGGGTATAGGACATGTAGAGAATCAGTTGCTCTTTCGGGGAAGAGTTCTATGAGCAGGGGATACTTTTGCCGCTTATTAACAATATAGGCGGCATAGATTCTTCCGCGCGATTCGGACACGAAATCTGTAAAATCCAAAAGGACGTCATTATTCCCAAGGGTCTCCTTTATTCTTTTGTAGTCGATTCCCATGAAAGACGTAACGTCCCCGTAGATCCGACAGCGTTTGGCAAGGGCAGTCTCCAATCTGTCGATTTCTACAGACGTGCGGACAATACTGTCGGCTTGTTCGTAACCTGTCCTTTCCCATACGCGTATCCGGTCCTGTAAAGTGCGGATACGGGCGAACAGCTCAGAATCTTCTTCCGTTCCATGCTGCAGAATCAGGTCAAAGGTGGACTGTTCAGAATCCAATAGAAAAGACTTGGTAAGAATCAGACCATCATAACACGTTTCCGTAAAAGGTGTTTGGAACTGTTTCGCTTCCAGGGCAAAAGGAGTCATCCTGAGAAACCATTCATTATATTGATTCCAATAACCCTCTCGTTGCGAATAGGTCAAGTAAGGCCATTTGTTGCGGGTAAACTGTTTAAGTCTGTCTACGGCCTCCGAATAATCTTGACAGGCTTGAGAAGTATGCCCTGCAAATGCTTCAGCGTTGGCTTGATAACCCAGAGCATCAATATAGACACCACTCCTCTCCCCATATAGTTTTTGAGCAAATGTCGTATACTGCTGATAAAGGCGTTCTGACGCGCTGAAGTTACCCAAACGGTTTTCGAGCGCGGCCATTAAGGGGAGAAGCCTAACTCTTTGGACATTCTCTGTATCATAACGGGTTGCTAAAACTGAATCTGCAGAGCGATAGTCACCCAATGCTTCTCGATAATTGCCAAAGTCTTTATGGATGTTGGCACGTGTTACATAAAGACTACTCTTGTCAAGGGGGGCTTCCAGCAATGGGATGGACATGAAAAGCGAATCCATATATTGAAAACAATGGATACTATCTCTTCTGCGCCCATAAATGATGACTAAGTCCCGATACGATGAATAATAATCTGCATCTTTAGAATTTAATCTTTTCTGTCTTAGCTCCTTAATCAATGTGGCATAGTGGAGAGCTTCATCCCAACGATCGGTTCGGGAATAAAGGCTTACCATGTTATTGTAGTGCTTATCTAATTCGACACTACTCAGCTGTGGAAGAATGCGTTTATTCTGCGCATACCAATGTTCCGCCTGCCGATATTGTTTTTGTGGGTAAATTGCCTGGTCCCCACGAAAGTCATTGAATGTGAATTTTACGAACGGGTCTATGGAAACTTGATACAGTGAATCGGCTACCTCCCAAACACGCGCGGCGGAAGTACTCTCCCCAAGTGTATCATATTGCTTAAATAGTTCACACAGAAAAAACATTCTATCACGGTCAAGTCCCTGCTGAAATGCAATTTGCTCTGCAACCTGATAAGCTGCTAAAGCCCCATTGTCGTCGGAGAGTATGTCTTTGAGGTAAGCAATCTCCCGTAGGACATCCATCACAAGGCCGGGATTCGATTCTGCCCTTTGAAAGCCGCTCAGCGCTTTTTCCATACAGGTAAGTGCCGGCCCGTATTCTCGATTACTAAAACGATGGCGGCCTTCTTTATACCAAGTCAGCGCCTGGCGTTCCCAAATGCGAGGTTGAGTGTCTTCGTCAGCTACTGATATAAGCTTGGAATAAACGTCCCTCGCATCGGCATACCGCCGATTTTCCGAATCACTGTATATTCCTGCCAGGCGTACACCATGCTTGAGATATAGCCGGACATATGTAGCTCTATCTGAACCAGATAGACTGTCGCTCCTAAAAAGACTTTCAATGTAATGCATACTCCTTTCCAGCTGAGCCGTATCGGATACTTCCGACTGAGCCCTGAGGGGACAGAGCCATAGGCATTCCCCAATTAAAAAGAGGAATGCCATTTTTAGTAAGAAGGATCTTTCCGTAAAATGCGGTACCAAACTGGAGAGGTTAACGAGTTTTGTACTTAATGTTGTTAATAGTCACATACTGAACTCCATCAATCTTATAATAGCGTCCTTTGTATTTTACATAGCGAGTCGCACTTTTGACATATAACTCGAATGTGTCACCCTGACCACTTCCCACTCGATAAAGAGTGATTCTCCCTTTATGGATATATCCGTCCTTGTCATCTCCATAGCCATAGTGAGATGAAAGAACATTTTCGTAATTACCATCATTGGGAAATAACATGGTGATCTCTTGAGAGGATGAAACGATGGAACTGATAAACGTAATAACGATAATAATAAAAACCTTTTTCATAATGGTGATTTTAAGTTTGTTTACTCTTTATACCAAATTTTAAAAAAAGTAACCCTACTATGTTAGTTGACTGAGGTGAATAAACTGCTCATACGGGCACTTCCCGTACTCGGAGATTGTGCCGTCGTCTGCAATATATAGATATCCCACATTCTCTCCTTGTCGAAAAAATGCGCCTAAAAACCATGATTCTGGAGGTGGAAGCGGTCCTGGGCCTGGCCACGTAGTCTCACGAAAAGGAAATATTTCATCGTATGTAAAATCAACAAGAACTCTTCCAGAACCATCCTTTATACCATATTTCAGATTTGAAGGGTTTCTAACAATAGCACACTCGTAATACACTTTTAACGCCATATCCCCATATTTATTAAGGAATGATGTCTCCCGAGGCTTTTTGTCCGTTCCTGTTAACAGAAAAGTTCTAATTATTGTTGAGACAGACTTTCTCTTAGAAATGCCCCCCAATATCTTTGCCCAGTGTGTTTTCAAATTAGGTATCTTTAATCCTTTGTAGCTAAGCAATTGCGTTGCGGTCGGCCTGTCCCACGGATTCTTCTGTAAACAGTCATGAACAAGTTTCCTAAGCCCATAACTATATATGTTGGGGAGTTCGGGAATATCCGCCCCATTCTTAAGCATGATACCCCCTTGCCCCATAAATGGTAATTCCCCAAGAAGCATTTCATAGACGGTGACACCGAACGCCCAGACATCAGTCGCCTTCACGGCTTCTGGGTTAGCATCAAATAGCTCGGGGCCCATATATGACAATGCCCCGGAAATGTCCTCTTGGTGTGCCCTTGTTGAGTTCCTTCGAAAGGATGCACGCAGCCTCTTGCTTAAGCCAAAATCAGTTAAAACATATTGGCCATAGGAATCCCTAAGGATATTGTCCGGTTTGATATCCCGATGAATAATGTTTTGTTCATGTAGATATGCCAATCCACCAGACACGTCGGAAACAAACTTCCATATCTCATCTTCCGAGACTTGCCCAATCAATGAATCACAAGAGACAGGACAATAATGCATCACCAAATACGGGCGACCACTCCAAACGTCAAAATAAGTTGGTGTTAAAACATTAGGATGCTTGATATCATACACCGAACGATACTCATTCCTAAAATCCTCAAGACCACGGTTGTCTAGCGCGATATAAATCTTAAGCGCGACATCAATACATGCGACATTGTCATAGGATCGCCAGACCTCGCCAAAAGAACCCCGGCCAAGGAGCTCCTTTAAAATATAACGTTCATCGAATATGTCACTAGAATGGTATTCCATAATCAACATCACGAGTGTCCGGAGAAATTGTCTCCGATAAAGTTTTAACTGTTCAATTTCAAGAATTTACGATGTCAAGATAATTATTGCTTTTGAATGGTGATTTCAAGTTTGTTTACTCTTTATACCATATTTAAAAAAAAAGTAACCCTACTATGTTAAACTAGTTGACAGAGGCGAATAAACTGCTCATATGGGCACTTCCTGTACTCGGAGATTGTGCCATCGTCTGCAATACTATTTTCATATGCTGCACGGTAAAGATCATAAAAATTGAACTCCGAGAGAACGGTAGATTTGGAGTAATCTCAGCAAAATTCTGTATCTTTGACATCGTAACTTTATGTTCGATGCCTTCTGTAGCCTTCCCTATAAAGGGGAAGTTCACACTCCGGAATTCACTTTCCTACGGTGTTCGGGCGAATTCTTTTTCCCTATATCAAAGACAAAAATTTCCAACATGTTAACAATCAGTTTGTTATAAATCATCAACTATTTCACGACAGTCCTTATTTTAGAACCGCAATAGACTATCGAAAAATACTCTCGGTGCCATTATTATAGTGTGTCATTCCCATAGAAATCTGCATAGCCTTCGTTGCCTTTATTCTTAACACTACAGTACATAAGAGTTGTGTTAGGATAGCCAACTTCGTCATACTTGCAAGGAACTACTTCTTTCCCAGTTGAGCAATCAACAATTCCCCAACCAGTTTCATTTTGAACTTTGAGGAACTTTGAGGAAGTGGCATTAATCATATTATACGCAAAAGATACAACAGTGTTCCCGTTGGTGTCAATTGCTCCCCATTTCCCATTTTTCTTGGCAGGTATGTACCCTTCACTAAAATAGAAATACGTTTCTTCATATTCGAAAGGTATTCTAACGGCTCCTGTAAAAATATCAAAGAACCCTATTCGCTCTTTTCTTTTTGCTCCGATGAGTCCACAGCCATAAAAAAACTCAAAATCATTATCCTTATCTAAAGAAACGATTTGTCGTCCATTCTTATCAACTAGCCCTTCTTTACCATCTAGGTGATAAATAAAAACAGGATTCACAGACGTGTCTTCTCTGTCTCCTTTCAAGACATCAGTTAGCCATCCTTTTTCGAAGCGTGCTAATGTTCTAGTATCTGAGCTAATAATAATATAGTTATTATCACGTTCAATAAGGGCTACATCATCATAAAAAAGAGTAGCACTCGAACACTCTATGGGGATAATAACTCTACCATCAAAATCAAAATATCCCCACTTATCATTCTCTTTTATCATGACTAATCCTTCGGTCAGATAACAATTAGTATATTTACATGGGATAACAACTTTACCGCTTTTATCAATGACCCCAGATAGTCCATTTGTTTTTACAGAAGAAAAACCATCATCACTAATATAAAACTTTTCATCATATTCTTTGCTGATTTGTTCTCCTTTTAGATTGATGATAAACCACTTCCCACTTTGCGAAACAACAATAACGCCATACTTGATATTGCCAATTTCGTCATATTTACATGGGATAATAATTGCGCCAAATTTATTGATTACACCCCATTTATCATTTTTCATTATTGCAGCAAATCCATCTTTTGTGAAAGAGTTTGCCTTTTGATATTGAGGCTTGATTATCTCTACACCTCTGTTATCTAGATAGCCAAACAGATTATTCCTCTTAAAAGTGGATCGTTCAGTCTGATTGTAACCACCGATGTAGTCGTACTTGCATCCAACAATTATTTTGTGAGTTGATTTATCGCGCAAGCCGACTTTATGGTTTTGGATGTAGTATTCGACATTTTCCGTATTAAATGGTTGGGGCGTGTTCTGAGAATATAACACCCAACATGACAAACAAAGCGAAACGACAAATAAGAACATTCTATTCATAACGCGCGAAGCTTTCAAAACGATATTTGTTACCCTCCAATATATTTGATATTATACGATTTATCCCAGTATTCCTTTATGAAATTTCCGGGTGATGAGAAATTGACCTTGTAGCTCTCTGCAGGTGATTTCCCCGATGATAGCCTGGCCATTATACAAAACCACTCGCCACCTCCATATTCTAAAGCAGTTATAAGATAATCCTCATCCCACTTCTTTTTGATTTTATCACTTAGTTCAGAAGTGCTAGAGGCCCATAAATATGCTTGAGCGGAGTACAAAGATGTCTTACTCATGACAACTGTCCAAAGCCTGTCGCAGTATGCAATGCCAGTAATATGGAGCCCTTGGTCCCACCATTTAGAGATCCATTCTTTCAAAGATGACCACGGCGCACTACAGATTTGTTGATTAGAATAGTCTGACCCTTTCGACATCACAATCATCCATTGCGAATCACTTGCCGCTAATGAAGTAATAGCATAACCATCATTCATCTTTTCATGTACCCATGAGTCTGGCCAGGAGCTAACATTATTGTAAGATTGGGAAGTCCATTTTACACCTTTATTCATTGACACGAACCAACCCACAGAGGTATGAGCTACTGATGTGATATATCTACCCTCATCCCAATTCTTCTTTATCTCCTCCTTTTGTAGCCCATTACTTCCACTATAGAAATAGGATTGGTTTGTGAACCCAGTATCCATATCCATAATGATTGCAATATTAGACTGTGCAGATATTGCATTAGCAAATAAACAAAACACAATGCTGACTATAAATAGCTTATGCATAAAACTAACATTATTCATCAATGTGTTTTTCACTTCTCTCAAAAACCTTAGAGGATATATCGTCAATAATCACAGCCTGTTTTGTGGTTGGCTGGGTCTTAAGTAAGTGCACGCTAGTTCTGGTAATTTGTTTTTTAAACTCACATAATGGGACCAAGCCAGCATCCGATCTTCTTTTATCAACTTCTTGCCATAATGTATCTATGACACCTTTAGAATATGTTAACTCTAATGACAAATCAGTTAGTTTTTGAATGTATTCTCTATTCTTTTTTGTCAGTTCTTCGCACACTTGAAAAGCCACTGTCTCTACATCAAGGTATTTATATGCCCTCACACGTTGGAGCCCATCGAGTTCGCGACGGAGTGATTCAAAACCATTATCATTATCCCTAACGCCTAGGATAATGAGAGGTTTAGTCTTTCCACAACATAGCTGAAATTCTTCTAATGTGTGAGGACCTGGCTTATGCCACATTAAAAAAACCACATAATCAGATAACAGTATTGAGTCATTAAGATAATCCTGAAACTCGATGTATCTTGGCTCTAGTTGAAACACTCGTTCGTTTCTCCAGTTTCTATAGTCTATGTCGAGTGCCGAAAAAGAGGAACGACTCTTATCACGAATTAGAATTTGAAGACGATCTATATCCTCATCCATTTCAGAAGAGTAACAGAAATAGACACGAACTTTTTTTAGCTTATCTAATTCTGATAAATCTTGATTGACGGCATCACTAATACTCATAGAATTATTCTTTTAATCCATGCTCTTTTGGTGAATGACCACATGTATGCCCCCATCCATCACCGTGTTTGCAAGCGCCCTTGTATCTTCCGTTTGGAAGTTGATATCCAACGTATGTATCACAATGGCATCCGGAATGCTTACATTTTACATGTGTCACTTTTACAGCCTTATCACCAGATGCCGCCGCATCGATAGAATTAACGCTCCATCCAATTATGCACGAAATAACAAGCGTTGTTATCGCAATAAAAACGCGCTTCTTCTTTTTTATAACATTTGTTTTCATGGGCTCTACCACATATAGTTCATGTAATTGAAATAGTTGAAATAGTTCATGTAATTGACATAATTACCATAGTTGTAGTAGTTTCCATAACTATAGTAACTGCTATAAGATGAGTACGAACTATAACTGGAGTAACTCGAATAGCTATAATAGCTATAATAGCTGCGATAACTGGTATAACTATAGTAGCTGGTGTAGCTACGATAGCTATTATAGCTGTTATAGCTACGATAACTACCATAACTTGCATAACTATTATGGTAGAAGCTATTATACGCCACATTGCGGGTTGTTGATGAGATGGTATTACTCTCCTTTCCCAATAATCTACCAGGCAACATACCTGCTACAGATGCCGCAATGCTAATTTTGGCCATTCTCTTTAGTGCGTCTCTACGGCTTAATCCTTTGTTGTCTTTAGTCTCCATATGTTATTCTTTTATTATTGACATTATTGCATCAAATACCTGATTTTCACTGTGATGATTCATACAGTGGTCCTCACACAAAGGGCACATGGTAGCATAATTATCTGCCACATGAGGTCCCAGACATTCGCCATGATGCGGGCAGTATTCAGTGGATATTTGCATGGCTATATGATCATTATAAGCATATCTGGATGCCTCGGTGGGCCCAAATAAAGAAATAGTGGGTACTCGAACGACCTCTGCAGCGTGCATCACAAAATTATCTACTGTAACCACTACATCGACCTTGCTCAGAATGCTTATTAGCTGATTTGGCGTTGTTGTACCTATAATGGAATACGCTCCTTTGATTGGGATATCGTTAGAACCTCCTACTTGAAGGACAAACACATTTTGTGAAAGAAGCTTTTCAACAATTACATGCCACTTCATGGGATGCATCATCTTTCGAGGGCTCTCCGATGAAATACTAATGATTATGTTTTTCTTTCCCCACGGAATATTCTTCACAAGAATATCTGTTTTAGGCTCTATGTGTGAAACCACATAAAGGGATGGTTTATGAATATCAACACAGAAAATATCATATAAGATATCAATAGCCTTTTTGTTAGCATCATCGAACTCAGGCCGGCTCCAGTAATCATTACAGATAATTACGCTATTTGGCTCGGGATGCCCTATCTCTTCAACAGCAGGATGCCCGACGAAGAAGTCGGTATAGTGTGTTCTTCGTACCACATGGAATTTCTTTCCATACTGGTCAAAACAATGCATCAATACAGTCGATAGCATTATTACATCACCAAGACCTCCGACAGGATTAACCCATATCGGTTGTGCACCATTGAGCATTTCCGAGGTTAAGCGTTCAATTCTTAGATATGGTTTATTCTTCATAACTTGGTAATTTTAGACCAGTAATAGGTTCAAAATACTTCTTTAAGAATAACTTCTTGCCCTTGCATTGATCTGTCTTTGCCGCAAAAGTTTTGTTCTTATTATAGGCGTCAAGAGGGCACCCTCCATGACAAATACGCCAATACTCGCAATCCTTACAATCCTTGTCGCGAAGGAAGTCTTGTCTTGAATCAATTTCAGCTCTTTGAGCATCACTGAATATTTCTATAAGTGATTTGTCTTGAATGTTCCCATATTTTAGAAGACTCCAGTCGGCAGCGCGGCCACATTGAGATGTTTCCCCATCGGGGCCAATATATAAATGCAATCCGCAAGTTGGCGAGTCATTACAACCAAGACCACTAAAATCCCCTTGGTAATGGCGTAAGTATGACCTGAAAGGTTCAACTTCAGGATAACGATCCCTATGCTCCCACCAGACTTTGAAAATAATTCCTAGAAAGTCTGCAAATTCCTCTTGGGTAATTGCGCTATCTAACGATTCTTTAGCGGCATCATCGTATACTAAGACGGGGTGCAAATCAAACTCGCCATGAGGTTTAAGGTTGCTGAGGTGATAAAAGACTTCTAAGGGTTTGTCAAGTACTTTCTTTGTTACGACATATATGAAACCATAAGTCATTCCATTCTCCTCAAGCAGATTGACGCCATCAAAGAATAACTTATTGTATAGGCGGCTGTCTCTTTTCTTACCGATTCCACGAACTCCAGGGATGGGCTCATAACTCGTTCCTATATTGAAGATGCCCATTTGATTGAAGACATCAATAAATTCCTGGTTTATCATGGTAAGATTAGACTGCACAGCGTACTTAATGCGGTCTTTTGTTGTAAGGCAATAGGTATTCTGAAAACGGAGAGCCGCTTTATACAATTCCAAACCGGCCATGCACGGTTCGCCCCCATGCCATATAACCTGCATTTCCTCGTCAGGACGCTCTACAAGGTAGTCGTTTATCCTCTGATAAACGACCTCTAGTAACTCAATAGGGATTGTCCTTGGTTTCTTGCGGTGTACCACATCGCAATAAACACAATTCGAGTTACAAGCTTCTGTTGCTTTAAAAATTATAGTTGGCATGATTGGATTCTATTTGATTGCTCTACTTTTTTAAACTCGATGGCTTCTAACAAATCCATCATCCCATCTTGGCAGCTTCCATTTTCACTTTGCCCCATAAAAAAAGCTTTGCAAACTCTAAATGCAGGACAATATGTACAAGTGTGGTTCTCAATGAATAATTGCTGCCACTTATGAGATTCCTCCTTTATGGCAGGGTGCGAAGAAATATTAGGGAGAATGTCCCAGCCGGAATCAAAGAAATCGCCATTTTTCAATTGTTCCCTAGAGAAAGCCACATTACCATTATTATCAATGTGAATATACCTTTCTGGGTTGTAGAACGACATAATGTCTGGTGACACATAATTCATTCCGCAATAATGTGTTGACATTGAAGTGAAGGGCTCGATATCGGCATGGTGCATACGTCCGTAAAAGGCATATGCAAGTAAATCTTTGAATGATTCCCATGTATGACAGCCATTAGTAAAATCAATTCCGGAATGTATACCAAGGGAAGAGAGAATTTGAACATCTCTATAGCTTTGGCTTGAATCTGCAGGCAAAACGATCATTACATTTAAAGACTTAAGTTGCTCAAGTTTATTTGCAATATCCCTATATTGGCCAATACGACCAATTCTTAAAATGATAGGAGTATTGCCCCAACTCGAGTCTATATCAATAGACGCTAGTGAACAAAATAAGTTCTCATAGACTATGGCATGAATAATCGTCGGTGTCTGAACCTCTTGGATGATTCTTGGGATGTCGCACAGCTCCTGAGCATATATGACAAGAGCGTGTCCTTTAAGTCTGTCTTTAAATGACCAGTTCCCATCCAACACAAACATGTGATTATTTCTATTCCAGTGAGTCGGCATATGTCTTTGCATTTCGTATAGTAGCTTCATTAATCATTTTATTCAGGCTATGAGACAAGCATCCGCCGGAACACAAGCCTTTCTGTCGCCACTCGCAACAATCACATTTTTGGAAAACGCCACCAACTTCGGTTCGTACATCCTTGTGGTAATCTTCAAAAAAGGATACTAGTTGCGGAGCATTCTGAAAATCAAATAAGGAGACTTTTTTGTATCCGGATAAAGGGAAGCAAGACCATACTGACATATCTGTCCCAATATCGATAGCTGGGCCACATCTGAAATTAACTTGCCCAAATGTGTGTTTATAGAGCTTTCCTATCTCCTCGTCTGTGAAAATGCACATAGGCATACCACAATCGAACCCAACGTGAATATCAAAAGCTTCAAAGGTGGGAAGATAAGACATCAATTCTTCGGCCATCTTCCGGAAATTGTCCGGGGGAATACACATATTTTTTTTCCCGGGTATCGGATGTGCCAAGCCAAGGCGAATATGCCTCTGTAGACCATACTTGTTAATATATTGGAGAGCGTAACTATAATCAAAATTCAATTTGAATACATTTATGCTCAATGTGGAATACTGAGAGAAGAACGTTAAGAATCTTGCAATAGAACTATTCTCAGAAAAAGATGTCTCCTTAGGGTTATTCAAATTAACCACAAAGGAAAGCTGCTCAGGATTCACTCCGTCCAACTTGTCAATCGCATCTCTTAGGATACTCTCTCCGACAACACCACTTGTAAATACAGTTACATGTAGACCTCGGTTAATGATATAGAGGATATAGTCTACAATTTCAGGGTGAAGAAAAGGCTCTCCCCCCAACAACGAAATATTGTTATCTCCAGCGGATTGAAAAAAGTCAACGATATATATCAAATCTTCCCACTTAAGGATGTCTTCAGGTGGTGCATCATGCATATGCTTCTTAGCAAAGCAATAGGGACATGATCTAATGCATTTTTCTGTAAGTAGTATATTAGGCATTGGCGTCTACGCTATTAGAGCAATATTAGGTTTAATAATCACTGTTTCATACATTAATGGTGATTCAAAAATGGAGGTATTGATGTTGTTGACATGGTAATTTACAGATAACATAAAATGACACATATCAGCAGCCTTGGAAATAGAGAAAAGATCACAACGTGTTCTGACCCCAGTTCTCGATTCCCAAACATCCCCGTTTCTTATCTTGAGCTCCCTAAAGAGTTTCCCTACCACTTCTTCATGTTCAAGAAAGGAACAATTATAGACAATCTCATCTTTATCTGAGACGTTTAATCGCTGACATTTGTCACCTTGGAAGCCATAAACATAGGGTTTACCGTCAATGTATCCGGCAAGAACACCCATGACGTCCAAACGATTCTCTTGGATAAATTGTAAGATATCTGTTCTCAATGTTTCCAAAGGGAGAGCGTCGGCATTGTGCGATTGATACTCTTGTAACCAACTTATTAGAGTGTTGTCATACATGAATGAATTCATGCCCCGACACACAAATGCATACTTGTCCCACATAAGGGCACTGTGCGGGTGGCCATCACTTATGATGGGATAAAAAGCCTCTGATTCATGCGACGGCTGCATTTCAAAGAAAGTGTCTCTTGAAAGGGTTGATATCACAATACCGTCTTTTGTGTAAATAGTCGCAATCATTGCATACAGAGTCTTAATCCAAAAAATGGTTGTTTTACAGAGTAATTACAACTGCCACGGCTAGCTGCTCTGATAGAAGAAGCATCACTGCCATAATAGCCTCCCCGTAACACTCTTTCATTGTCACCTATATCGGGTGTCCCTGTTCCATAGCTGGTATAAATGTCTGAACACCATTCAATGACATTCCCGCTCATGTCATATATCCCTCTAGCATTAGGGCTTTTTGAGCCCACATAATGAAGCTTCCCATCGCTGTTAGCAGAGTACCATGCATATGAACCGGCACTGTCTCCACCAGAGTACTTAGTTGTGGTTTTTGTCTTGGGATCGTACTTGGCTGCATACTCCCACTGTTCCTCGGTTGGTAAGCTAAAATTCCTTCCCGTCAATTGCTTTAGTCTCTGTAGAAACAATTGACAATCCTGCCAGCTGACATTGTTAACAGGATAATCATTCCCTTTGGTTTTAGATGGATTACTACCCATTACGGCATCCCATAATTTTTGAGTTACTTCGTACTTTCCGATGTAGTAGTCGCTTAGTGTGACAGAATGAGCTGGTCGCTCATTGGCATCCCCAGAGGAGTCACTCGAAGGAGACCCCATTGTAAACTGACCGCCAGGAACGTGCACCATGTCAAACGAAACGCCGTTAACAGAAATGGTCTCTATTGGTGGTATTGATGGCCCCCTATTTGAATACCATATGATCAACGCAAGTATAGCTGCAGCGCCGATAAAGGCGCCCCATATCCAGCTCTTCTTTTTCTTGAAATCATCTTCACTGTTACTTGGCTTATTCTCGTGCTCTCCTCTTGTCCCTGATACCGGACCGCCACTTAACCCACTACCCCCGGTTGGATAGGATTGTGTCTTTCTTGGTTTAGGCGGTGCTGTCTGTTGATTCAAGTAATTAACTATTTCCGATGCAGAAGGACGATCTTCTCGATTCCTCTGCATACATAGCATAATAATACCTCTGATCTTTTCGTCTGCTATTCCGGAAAAATCAATATCGACATTATCATACTGGAGTTGACGTCCAGTTGCTAGATTATCAAAAGGAAGATATCCCGTAATCAACTCATACATTGAAATACCAAAAGAAAAAATATCACCTTTTCTATCCGGCTTTCTATCATCCACTTTGGAACTGAACTTCTCTGGGGGGGCATAATCTTCGGTCATGCTGGTGTTTTTGGACGCGGCATTAACACTCTTGCTGAGTTTAGTTTTAGATTTACTACTAATTCCAAAATCACTTAACAAGTATCTCCCTTTGTCATCAATCAACACATTCGCAGGTTTAATATCCTGATGTATTATATCATTCTGATGCAGAAATCGTAGCCCTTCCGCAAGATCTCTTATGATAGCAATTGCTTCAGAAGAATCAACTTTGCCAATTCGCTTATCAAGGCTTCCTCCGGGACAAAACTTCATCTCAAGATATGGGATGTTCTCCCAGCGATCAAAATGATCAGCTTTAAGTAGATTCGGGTGACTGATATTCTTCATCCGATCGTACTCCTCTGCTAAAGTATTTATTCCATCTTCGTCAAGTCTTGTGTATATTTTTAGTGCGATGGTTGAGTTCTTTTTCGAATACGTGTCCGTCGCTTTCCAAACATCGGCAAACCCGCCAACGCCTATTAACTTCTCAAGGATGTATCTTTCGTTGAATACATCACCTGCTTTAAACTGATGAATCATATGGCTTTTCAATTAAATACCGTGACCATTGCCGTTTCCATTTCTTCGGATGCGAACAGATTGCATTTCTTGAGGTTTGAGTTGTTCAAGAGTTTGACTTAATCCAGGTAAAGCCTTATCTATAAGGCCGATAGAGTTCTTAAGTTCCTGCGGGATGTACTGATAAGAATCATTTTTCCTGATTGTACTCAGGTTGGATTTGATGTCTCTTAACCGCTGACTCATTTCGTTATAGTCTTGATTTGTCATATTGCCAACTTGACTAAAAACATCCATTTTGCTTTTAAAACTCTCAAAATCAACGATTGTATTCTGTATTTGATTAATATAATTCGGGTCTAATTGGGAAAAGTCTTCTTGATGATGTTGCGGGACTTCCGTAATATCAGAAGGCGATGTCTCTTGTTGAGCTGTTCCGGGATTAGTGTTCTGCTGTGTTTGCGTCCTCTCCCTAGAAGACTCTTGCTGACGAGTAGTGGTAGAACGACCCGTATTTTGATTTGTTGTGGTGCGTGTTGTCACGGCTGTATTATTCTGTTGAGTCGAATGACCTTTATTTATGATTCTTTGCAGGGAATCTTTTTGGTTATTCAATTTCGTCACCTCAAGTTGAAGGAATGAAATCTGCTCATCCTTGGTTGTATCCACATCACTTTTCTTTGCACTCGCTCTTCCGATAAAGAAACCAAGTAAGGCGCCAATTACCAAAGCTGCACAGATAACGTATAGCCAGTGATTCTTGTTAAGTTTATTGATGGCACTTTCATCTCTTGGAAGTTGTTGTGGCCTTTGTGTAACAGGTTTGTGATTCTCTGTCCAACCACAAGGAATACTAGTTGCAGTGACGCCACATTCTTTAATTCGAACTAACTCAACAGTTGCATTATCTGACCATCCGGTACGTGTCCCCTGATTCCACAGGGCCATCAAACAACCCTTCATGGACTGGGAATTCATTTCAATGATGGATTGAATTTCGTTATCGCGTAACAATCCACATAATCCATCACTGCAAAGAAGAAAGACGTCATCTTTATGTATAGGGTATACTTCAACATCAGGATTAGCACGCTGCCCTGAATCACCTAATGAACGAGTAATAATATTGCTATCTGGATGATCAAAAGCGTCGTCTTCGGAAATCTTTTTTTGATCTACCAAATCTTGTACATACGAATGGTCATGTGTGAGGCGAACCAAGCGATTCTGGGGATTATAGCAATATGCACGGCTATCACCACACCACCCTACATATGCTTTATCACGCACTATCCATAGGATGACAACGGTACTGCCCATTCCACTTGCCTCAGGGCGCTCTTTGGCAAATTGCTTAACTTCCCGATCTGCCGAAATAATCGCTTGGGTGATAAAGCCTTTAACTTTTTTCTCATCCTTGAGAATGTCGTTAGGAATACTGGCAAAATAAGATTTTATAGTCTCAATGACTATTTTTGAAGCAACCTCGCCGGCGTTCATGCCTCCCATTCCATCAGCGACAACGACGAGCGCCCCTTTTTCTGATAGGGTTACATCTCTGTCATCATTGTTAACAGCAGAGAATGATCCCGCGGATAAGTCTTGGCAGACAAAAAAATTGTCTTGATTTACAGAACGTCCAGCTCTGTCGCACATGGCGGCCAAATTAAGAATTGTCCGGTTCATTTTATCTATAATTATTTGTGTTCAAATACTGTTTAATATATGTTTGTATGCCGTCTTCAAGACTAGTCATCTCCTTATTATAGCCGGAGTCTCTCAATTTAGATATGTCGGCTTCTGTATAGTACTGATAGTGTTTCCTAATTCTGTCTGGCATGTCAACAAAAGAATAAATAGCTTTCTTTCTCAAAACATTCTCAATACTCGCAACAATGTCAATAAATGGGCGAGCACATCCAGTTCCAACATTGAAAATACCATTTATTGCAGTATTGTGTATCATCCAAAGAATAACGTCAACACAATCTTGCACAAAAACGAAATCTCTTTTTTGGAAGCCATCTTTATAGCCGGAAGAGTAAGATTTGTATAGCCCTATAGGCAGACTATTCTTTATCTGGTTGTACCATTTAAATACTACACTCGCTTGTTCTCCTTTATGATATTCATTGGGTCCATAGACATTAAAAAACCTAAGACCAACAATATTCTTATAGCCACGAGCTGCACAATGCTCGTCTAGAATTTTTTTGCTCCAACCGTAGGCATTCAACGGCTTAAGACTCTGAATATCCAAAATGTTATCAGAGTCATTAAACCCCATTTTACCATCTCCATATACTGAAGCGGATGAGGCGTATAGGAATCGGATGCCATAAATCGAGCATAGGTCCAAAAGTCTGGTTGAGAATCTGTAATTGTTATTATATAGGAGATCGACATCATCTTCAACTGTTGAAGAATTAGCGCCAAGATGTATGATACAAGATATTGAGTTATGATTATCCCGAATGAAGCCTTCAATTTGTTGGGGTTCGAGCATTATGTGGAGTCTTCTGTTGGACAAGTTCTTCCATTTGTCACCATGTCCAAACGTGTCAACAAGTACAAGTTCTTCAGTCAACTTGCGCTCCATCTCAGCCACTAAATTAGAACCGATAAAGCCGTATGCACCTGTTATAACAATCATATTAGCTTGCTCACAATTTTGGTGGTAGAGACGTCATGAATAAAAGGAACAATTCTAACTTGCCCCCCATATCCTTCAACAAAGTCAGCTCCCACTATCTGATTCTTAGTATAGTCACCCCCCTTAACCAAAACGCTTGGGCAGAGTTCCTTTATAATAGACAAGGGCGTATCATCGTCGAAGACCACAATGAAGTTGACGCTTTCTAATGCCGATAAAATAGAGATACGGCTTTCCAAATCGTTAATTGGCCGATTAGGCCCCTTTAATCGTTTAACAGACTTGTCACTGTTAAGCCCAACAACAAGGATATCTCCAAAGGAAGCAGCCGCATTTAGTAAATCAATATGGCCTGTATGAATAATGTCAAAACAACCATTAGTGAAAACAACTCTTTTCCCGTGTGGTATTATTGATGCTAATTGCTTGACTGAAACCAGTTTTGGGGCATGTGATGATAAATCCTCCCATGATAGAGTCGGACAGCCATGTCGGCCTACTTTCAGACTGGCGGCTCTATTTGCATTTGCTATAGCCTTTGACACTGGCGCCCCTGATAGAATTGATGCGACATAAAACGCCGAAACGACATCGCCTGCGCCGGTGACATCAAAAAGAGTTCGACTAATTGCTACATCATGATGTAATTCATTATCTGGCGTTACATACTTAATACCTTTTGCCCCGCATGTTATTATAAGATTGTCGCATTCGAGTTTTTTCTTTGTCTCAATAAAACTATCGTCCGGCAAACCAAATAGACTCGATAATCGACTGATTTCATTGCGGTTCCCCTTTACAGTATCGGCATACTTATATTTTGAGGAAGATGGGGTTTTTATATCAACAAACGTAGGGATAGATAATCCCCTGCATAAGTATATAATTGACTGACAAAAACTTTCATCAATTGCGCCTTTTCCATAGTCAACAATTAACACGTGTTCTATGGTTTTTGCGTACTCTCTTACGAACGAATGAATGCGTTCGCGTTCCTGCGTGTCAAAAGAGTGTTTATTATCAGCGTCAACCCTGAATACCTGTTGTTTTTGTTCTCCGGCAATAAATCTTGTCTTGGTTGTGGTTGTTTCCCCAGAATTAAAAACCAAAGTCGTATTAATGCTGGATTCTTTTGCTAATTCACTTATTCGTTGAGCAGATTTGTCGTTCGCGATTATTCCACAAAGATGGACTTCAATATTCAATGCCGCTAATTGCCTGGCGACATATCCGGCTCCTCCCAGTCCGTATTCCGCTATAGATTCTTGATTAAAAACAGGACAAGGAGCTTCAGGAGAAATGCGCTCGACTGTTCCATAGTATGTTTCGTCTAGCATAATATCTCCAATCACCAGTACCATATGTCTACAACCCATATTCATTGGTTATCCTTTGACATATTTGATAAAATGAGCCCCGATATTCTTTGCAAATAGCTGATCTGTAGCAGAATCCCCTATGACGAGTGTTTTGTTTAGGTCTACGTCTGGAAAATCAGCCTTTAAATGATTTGCCATGCCAACATTAGGCTTCCGCTCCTCGGAAAGTACATCTGTTGCTATAGAATAATAGATCTTATCAATTCTTCCTCCATGATGTCGAATCTCTTCCTGCATATAGGTATGGACCTCTTGCAAATCATCCAATGACATTAGGCCTAAACCGACCCCTTTCTGATTTGTTATTACAAACACCCTTTTAAAGCGTGTTGAAAGCAATTCTACATTCTCAAGGAAACCGGGTGTAAAAGAAAAATCTTTTGCGGATTTCACATAATTGTTAGGTATTTTTTCATTAATAACGCCATCGCGGTCTAGAATCAAGAACTCTGCTTCATCAGGTATGCAATTCATAATGTTGTTCCAGAAAGATTCTCCTGTCTCAGAGAAACATCGTGAAATGCTTTCACACAAATAATGAGAGAGTAAAAGATGACATTCTTGAATAACAGCAGTATCACTAGCACATGATACCGCTATGAAATAATCAGACTCTTCTTTGAGAACGCTATCTTGACTACCACCGAAAACGATCGTAGTGCCCCCTCTGTTTTTTGCACATTGAACGCCTTCTATAATATTCCTTGAATTACCCGATGTGGTGAATGCAACTAAAACATCGTTCTTGGTCAGCAACGCTTCAATTTGACGAGAAAAACAATTGTCATAACCAAAGTCATTACCCAACGCAGATAAGACAGCTGAATCCGATGTAAGGGCAATCGCCGGTAAAGCTTTTCGTGGATAAGTGCTAAAACGCCCAATCAGTTCGGCAGCGAAATGCTGCGCTTGTGCGCAAGAGCCGCCATTCCCAATCGTATATAATCTACCGCCGCCAGAAATACAGCGACAAAGCGTTTTTTCCACAGATGACAATACGCAAGCCAAAGCGTCATCCCTCTGAATGCGCATCAATGCAGAAATGCGTCGGTCGATATATTCCTGATGTTTGGAAGTCATTTAACGGTTTCGATTTCTTGAGCGGCGTCTTGAATTTCTGTCTTGTATAGAATCGTCACTAACAGGAGTTAATGTGTTTTCTGTTTCTGACGTGGTCTCCGATACACTTGTTAAGTCATCATTAGTGCCACAGATGGCATAAAACTGCCAATTGTCATTACCATCAGGTATTATAAGTCCCTCAAACATAAACTCAACTGTTCCAATAGTTGTAGTATGCGGACAAACATATATGCCTCCAAGGATACCTCCTGAAACAGTAGGTCGCTTAACTGAATACTTAGTCAATCCTTCTTCAATAGTTGCTTTATACTTATACGTCACTAAAGACAGACTTGCATTACTTAATTGCGTGGTGTCACTACTGCATACCCACACTAGCCAACCATCTTTTTCTCCTTTATTCTGGTCTATTATAAACCCACGATTCGGATGAGACAAACTATCCACATAATATACTATTCCGTCTTTAAGTGCCCGGATATTATTGTTATCATACTGTAGTTCAGTATAAGTCGAGTCCGCAAGTTCTCGAATCATCGTTTTAAAAATGATTGGCTGATACTGTGAGTTACGATAGTGTTCATAGTTATTATCATATTCCCAAGGGCTGACAAATTTGTCGGATACTGATAACGCATTCTGAACTTTTGCAGCGATGGAATAAACTGTTCCAAAATAAGCCTCATGGTTTCGGCCGTATTTCTGATTAGTCAACGTATCCCGTAACTGATAATCTTGACGAATCAAAATAATACCGTTTCTCACTGCGTCTTCAACTAACTGTTGATTTGGAGAGTTAAACATGCTTTGAGACCACTGTGCAAATGCGAACGCCTGGGATGCGATTAAGGCCAAGGAGACAAAGAGTAACTTTCTCATATTCTAATGTATTGCTGAAATTGGAACAACAAAACCTGTGGCACGACCAGCCCCAGCAGAAACAATTCCGACTACAACAAGGTCTCCGCTACTATTCGTATAGAACACCGGACCACCCGAGTTGCCTTGTTCGTAATTTGTGTCCGTAGTTAGAATAACGCCATGTTGTAGACCAGGAGCAGCAACAATACCGCTTCCATAAATTGGATTAATGTCAGAGACAGAATTTGCTCCTAATCCAAGAGGGAATCCAAGGACAGTAAGCTTTGTTCCTCTCTCAAGATTCCGGCTACGTTCACTATCATAAGGGAGACCTGATGAACCGGCTCTGAAATAGGCAAAATCATGCTCATCTAAAGGTGCTAATGTGATGCGATTTCCATCTTCAGTAGTCCCAGAATGATCTCCGCTCCTATTGCATGTAAACTGGTCACTAGAAAAGGATAGCTGCTTGCCGGAGGATGAAACCGCACCAAAGTGGCAAACAACTTTACCTCCATTATTGGCTATCATATTTAGTACCGCAAGTTTCTCATTTGTCCCTGAACCATCTTTCCAGAAATACCACGCTTCGGCAACATGTCTTGCAGTGACGAAGCGCCCATCACTTAGTAAGAAGCCAGTTCCACACCAACTAGGAACATCATTGTCCGAGCACGCGAGCTCTGATGTTGAACCGTCAGGGAAAGTAACTGTGAATTTTATGGTTTCGATATAGAAAACGTTAGGCATACAACGCTCAATAGCGGAATTATCAACTGTCGCGGATGATACTGATGATGCGGGCCTGTTTTCGACATGAGATACTCTGTTTTTCAGTTTGCGGATTTCTGCATCACGTGCTCGTGCATCGACCAAGAGGCTCGTATTAATTGCCATTAGGGAATCAATAGTATGTGCTGTCTCCGTTTTTTCTCTCTCGTAGTTTTCAAGTTGTGACTTCGCGTCAGCTCTAAGACGTGCAATTTCTTGACGGTCTTTTATAAGGAAGAAACCACCCGCTACAAGTGCTACTAATAAAACAGTGGATAATGCCGTTATTGCATGTTTGTAGGGACGAAGAGCCTGTTGTCTGAAAAGATTAAGGCGAGCAGTTAATCCGATACTTTTAACTAGGGATTTATCTCCAGGAGGGACAATGAAACCTAGCTTAGGTCCATTGGTTGATAATTGTATTTCATCACCATTTTGAAGATACCATTCCTTTTCTACTCTATGGCCATTGAGATATGTAGAATTGGTTTGCGACAATTGAACCAATTTCCAGTTATCTCCATCTTTAACTATTGCTGCATGGTGTCTGGACACTGTGTCAAAAGACTCGTCAAAACGCACCTGGCAAAGCGGGTCACGCCCCAACTCAATCTCGTCAACAATGATTTGCTGAAACTCTCCAGCCTGATGGTACTTGCTGGAGACCTTATGCTCTAAAGAATAAAAACGTCGGCCCTCGCTATTGAAAAGGGATTTCATTCCGGATCCAACTGAACCGGCAAACGATCTTTTGTAAGTGCTTGCTGCCATATTATTTATAGAATCGATTAATCAAATTCTCATTAATGTATGAACTCATACGAGTGAACAATTCATCTTGTTGCTTGTGAACTGTGTGTATGAGGAACATTAGAATAACGCTTAGAACGAGGGCAATTAATGTTGTGTCAAAAGCAACGGCCAACATGCTGGTTACTTTTTCTATGCCTGCAGGAGTAGAAGCATCATTTGCATACCCTAGGGACGCAGCGATGCCGAGCACTGTCCCAATAAAACCAACTGATGGTATAGCCCAAGCTACATAGTTGATGTATGATTGCTCGGCTTCGATCTCAGAGTTGTATATTTTGATCTGTGAGTCAACTAAAGATAAAACTTCACCGGATGACTTACTTAACCGGAACTTGGTACATGCCTTTTCTATCAAGTCGACCAGTAAATAAGGGTGATGCTTTTTGAATTTCTGCATATTTAATTTTAGCTGGTTGGCATCATCAGGGGAAAGAATATAATTCTCTTTTTCTGGAAGTAGTTCAGCCGTAAAGGCATCAGCCTCTTCCGTTACTTTTGCTTTTATAGCAAGGAGCTCAAACAAACCAAAGAAAAACAATAGATATGTGCATCCTTGTATTAAGCCTTCCGGCATTGTCCCTCCCATCATTATTAAGATACGGGGCGGATTATCAAGTGGAGTTAACATGACCAGTACCATCATCAGCAGTACTGTAATTGCAAAACTCAGTAGAAATCTAACAAGTCTATTCTTAAACATACTATTGCAGGGATATATTATCATTTGTAACTGTCAGTCTTCCGATAATAACTTCAGAAGTGTTGCTTAGTCGAATAGTATTATACTTAACCCTTTTTTGATTATGTTTCCCAGGATGGAGTACAACATACCCATCCACAGTAGCAGGCGTTCCATTCCATGGCGATTGCGGTGCAGTATATATTTTCACGGCAATCTGATAATCTCCAGGGACCACTTCCTTTTGATAGAATAGTTCGTACCTATCATCGCCGGGGTTGTGATTACGCACATCTTCCAATAAGTTACCCCATGGATGATTCTTGCTACCAAAGTAACAGACTTCACCGTTACTATTGTTTTTGACAAACAAATCTACATCTACATTCTCTGGCCAAATACACACTATACCAAGATCCGCATTGGTGCCGAATATCATGCCTCCGGAGATCTCGCTCGGGGTTTCTTGCTGTTCTTGCAATTCTCGCTCTAGTTCGCGTACCCTATTCTCCAACTGCCGAATTCTCTCTTGAGCCGCTTGATTTTCGCGTTGAATTACTTCGAATTCATGTATTTGTTGCTGTAAACGTTGATTCTCCTCTTCAAGGGCTTCATTACGCGCTTGTAATGCTTCAACGTGAGCAGTTAATGACGCAATCGTATTCCTCATATCCTCTATCTGCTGCTCTAATTGCTGGTATAGGTCAGCCGGAACGGAGTTTTCCAACTGCTCCATTATGGACGAAATCTCGCTTACCTGGATATTAAGCTCCTCAAGCTCTTGAATTGTCTCTTGATCATGCGTGCTCATCTTCGGTACAATCACAAACAAGATTATTACCGCGCCAAGCGCCCCTGATAGGAGATCAAGGAAAGACGTTCCGAAAATATTGATTTCTTTTCTCGCCATATCAATAACCTCCAACCTTGAGTTTTACATCCCCGATAGAAATGATATCCCCATCGTGAATTTCGCAACCGGAATCCGGGACTTCTGTTGAATTCAAGAAAGTCCCATTTAGTGAATACTTCCAACCGCGCGTAGACCACCTATCCCATTGGCCGTCTCTAATATACCAGATATGAGATTTGGGGTCCTTCTCTAAGGTGCAATGTTGCCTGGAAATATAACAACTATTATCCTCTTTGATGGAAAGATCGTTAGTTACATCATAATCCTCACGACCTACCCTAAGAAGGTTTCGATTGGGGCTAAGGAGAGAATTCAAATCGTATTTCCGACCATATTCTTCTCCTTGCATGACAGTCAATACGTAATTGTTGTAAATAGTATGGTTGACATGCTGATACGAATGCCCGGTGTATAATTCCAATACACTGTCTACATGTTGAAGTCGTTTATGAAAATCCGGTACGAGGCATCCCTCTATTACTGATTCCCATACCTCTGAGTTCGTAATCTTTTTTAATGGTTTTCGATCCCAAATACCGTCACGAGCATTATTCAAATAAGGCATTAGGTCAGATTCGTCATTAAGGGGACCAAATGGCATTCTTCCAGTTACCATCTCGTACATCATAACACCAAAAGAAAAAATATCGGTGGTTGGTAGTACGGTTGCCTTTCCGCCACGAGGGGGACGAACCTGTTCCGGAGGCATATATCCGTATGTCCCGAATATTTGTTGAGGTTTCCCCAGCCATCCTCTCTCTGTCATGCGCTTATTTTGATCTCCAGCAATGCCAAAGTCGGTTAGGACAGCAACGCCGTTGGAACGAAATAGCACGTTGTCGGGTTTCAAATCCCTGTGAATTTTTCCGGCAGAATGTAAATCTCTGAGCCCGAACAAGATATCACGTCCTGCATTAAAAATACGTTCACTTTCGTTCTTGCCCACAGAGCGCATGTCACCATTAGGACAATACTCCATCACTATGTATGGATTGCCTTCTACTTTCCCATAAGAATATGAGTGAACCAAATAATTGCTTTGGATTTGCCCGGTGGCAAACTCCATGTCAAATCGCTTAACTAGTATTTCCCTATCTGTTGGGTGAACTTCCCACAATTTGAGCAGTTTGAGCGCAAATATGCTATCCTCTTTGTCAACGACTTTATATACTGTTCCAAAAGTTCCCTCTCCGAGGGTCTTTAGAACCGTGAACTGGCCGTTAATTCTATCTCCTTTACTGAAAAGACAGCGGTTGGGAACTTCGGATACCATATTGCCTTAGCCCTTGAATACAAACCTCCTATTCCCAAGAATGATAATATCTCCATCTTCAATCTGCATTTTTTTGCCTATATGGAGATATGTCGTTTGCTGTTGGCTCCTGTCTTCAATAAACCAAGCACCATTCTCAAAAGTTAGTGCAGCTTGTTCTTTCGACGTGATGGAGTTGTTATTAGGATCAGTATTGGAACGATTAAGGATGATTGATTTACCCGTATATTTTTGAGGTTGTACGCTATTATCCTCTCCTTCCCAGGGCATAGGTGTGAGTGAGCATTCTTTCTCTGAGCCTTGTGGTCTTGCCCATGGATTAAAAGTGTGTTTTCCTAAAGGCTGGCCACAGTTGGCGCAGAAATTGAATTTCGACGGGACTGATTCATGACAAGTAGGACAAACAACCATACCATCTTCCGCCTTTCCTTGAGGTGTTTCTTCTTGAGGGGCGCTATCCTGTAGAGTGTCACTTTTCCCGCAATTGGGGCAGACAGACATGTCGCTATTGTACAAATAACCACAATGTGAGCATTTCTTCAGTCCGTTTTCATGAATGGGATTAACCGAGTCGCTCTCTCGGACCGTCTTTTTTAGAGGGTTCTCTACTTGGGGGGGAGTGGATGGTCTATCCTTTGAGCCCATTGAACCATTTAGAGGGGCATTGCATTTGTCGCAACGAATTGCACCGGGGTCATTCTCCCAACCACAATTTTTACATCTCATATACTTATCATTAAAATAGTTTACTCCAAAAAACAAAGAAAAAGCGTAGATTTCTCCTGTCTTATGCTCGTCCTGCTATCTGGTGGCCTTCGCATGCCATATCTCGCTGAACGAGCAACAGTTGAAGTCCACGCTGTATGGAGTAGGCAGAATAATGCCAAGCTATCATACATTGTAGACATTGCTGTTGCTTTGTTCTTTGGCGAGATATTAAGAAAGTTGCGAAGTTTCCAGATAGCCAAAGACAAAACGTAAAGTAACGTCTTTTCTATGTCTGCTTAAGGAAGCCGTATTCCGGAGACCATAAGCGCTTCAAATATAATCATTTTTCTTCATAATTACCCCCGTTGAATTGCTGTTTTTTTATTTTTTATCATCAATTACGATGACGAGTAAGATTATTTCTTACTTCAAGGGTTACTTTTCGGGTTCTTTGGTATAATAAGATGAAATGAAGAAATATTAACACAAACCGATTATATCATGAACACATCTCTCAAATCCATCCTCAACGCCACCTGGAAGGTGGGCTTGGGACTCATAGGCCTCGCGGCCCTTGTCATCGGCATTCTCCTCGCCAGTATCTGGTACGAAAACACCTATGGTCGTGCCTACTGGAAGGACAAAAACCTCTCCAAGGACATTCAGGTCCACGGCTTTAACAATAACTGCGTTCGCATCTGGGACCGCCGGACAGCCAACTACATCTCTCCCAAACTCCGCTGGGTATCCGGAACTCCGCTCCGCGACAGCATCACTGTATACAGCGATTTAGAAGGAAATCGGGGCTTTCTCAACTGCAATACCGGCAAAATCGTCATTCCGGCCGAAAAGGCAGCCTTCCGCCATGCCTGGCAGTTCAGTGAAGGTCGCGCCTTCGTCGTTCTTCACGATGAAGACGATCTTTCCGTCATTGACTATTCCGGAAAGGTAATCGCCCGAAATGTTGCCGAATATGAAAAAGGCTACGACTATGTCTTCGTGGACGGCCTTTGCGAACTTATCAAGGATGGGAAAGACGGCCTCCTGGCCATGGACGGCACCTGGGCCGTGGAACCTAAGTATTATGACATAGAGTCACCCAACACCTTCGGTTACCGTCTTGCCCGTAACGAAGAAGGTTACTGGCTCTTCGATCAAGAGCTCAACCTCGTGTTCCCCGAGCCTTATGACAAGATGGAATTTGCCATTGGCCGCAATGAGGGGGCCGGCACCTTGTACCGCAGCAAGAACCACATAAAGCAGCTGGTGAACTACGACGGAAGCGTAGTTGAACCCTTCGTCATCGACGGTACCTACAGCCTTAAATACATGGTTCGCTACAACGAGGACAGTGAGGACGAGTATGCCCTTGATCCGGACCTGGTAGTCTACTGTGTAGATGGTTGGGAAGGACTTATGAACAAGCATACCGGCCGCGTTATCACTCCTGCCAACTATACCAACTTTGAGATGATTTCCAAGGAACTCATCAAGGCAGAGCTGAGCTACAATCACAACGACGAGGCCGTTGTGATGGATAGGAGCGGACGAATTGTTAAACAGTAAAAACATAGAAATTATGAAAAAGCTTACAATCCTTCTTCTTTTAATTACCTGCTCGTTTGGAGCAGTGGCCCAAAATACGTGCAGCTGCTGCCAAGGTTACGGAAAGCTTCGCTGCGGGGCCTGTGGAGGGTATGGTGTTGTGTACCAACAAGTATGGAATCCTTACTACGGGACATATCTAGCTCAACCTTTTCGTTGTGCATCATGTAATGGTTATGGCGCTCTAATTTGCGCAAATTGTGGAGGTAAGGGAAACGTTCCCTCCCCGTCCTTCCACGGTAAATCATTTGTTAAAACAAATGCAAAATGCAACAAGTGCAGTTGCTCTGGTTATTGGGGCTACTATCACTCTAACGGAACCTATGAAGGGAATTGCAGTCATACTGATCAATGGGGACATTCATGTGGGCATGGTCCTGAAGCACATGGATTGAGAAAATGGTGATGGACAGGAACGGGCGAGTCGTGAAACAGTAACAAACACTTTAAGAAGATTATACCATGAATGATGTCATGTGCAGCACAGTAGCTTCCACTCTGGATGAGATGGAACTCCACTACAAGCATGAGGGTGAACTCTTCACCTTCTCCGTTGGGGACGACTACGCGGATTTCCCCGTCCGCATTATCGCCGATGAGGAGAACGAACTCCTCACGACCATCGGCTACTTCCCGGTCAAGATTCCCAAGGCGCATCTAGACAAGATGTACAAATTTATCAACGACCTGAACTACAAGACCATGGTGGGCTTCTTCACCATTGATTCCGATGACGGTAAGTTGTCCTTCCGCCTGGCCAACAACGTGGATGGCGGCGCTATCAACGAAGGGATTGTCAAAGCCTGCTTCCTGCAAGTGATGTACCGTCTTCGCGATACCTACGAGGACATCATGAAGGCAATGTACGGCGGAGAGCAGTACTCCTTCACTTTTGCCAATGCAACTTCTTCTCCGGAACAGCGCGCATCATGACAGGTATTAGTACTGGGAAGTACCTGCACAAACAGACTGAGAAGACCATGACTATTATTGAAGTATGAGTAAAAGCACGAAAATTATTATGATTGTAGCGGTAACGCTCATCACCGCCCTTGCCGGTAAATATGTCTTGTCCCGCTATATACGTCACTGGAAAATGCTCAGTGCACTGGACCAGGAACGTTTCGAGTGGATTCCAGCGAGCCGCGGCAATATCTATGACTGCGATGGAAATCTCATCGCCACTTCTCAACTCGTTTACGACATCCACCTGGACTGCCAGGTGATTGAAGACCCCGAAGTGTGGAAAGAGAAGACACTCGCACTGGCCCCGAAACTGGCGGCCCTGCTTCCTGAGCGAACGGCGGCCGAGTGGTGGGAATACCTCCAGTACGGACGCCAATATGACAACCGCTACCTCAAGATTGCCAAGGACGTTTCCCCTGAAATGCGGGATTCCATCGCCCGTCTTCCCATCTTCAACATGCCGTCGCTAAAGGGCGGAGCCATCTATACGTCCTGCCAGCAGCGAAGCCATCCTTATGATTCACTGGCACGTCGCGTAATAGGCTATGTTCGACCCGGAGACAATGGCCATATTGGAATTGAAGGGTATTATGATTATTACCTTCGCGGCGCAGACGGTTCTAAGGCTATCCGAAGCGGATGGTATAAGGGCGAAAGACGACATCTGGTGACAGGATACACGGAACCGAAGAACGGTGCCGATGCAAAACTTACCCTGTACATGCCGCATCAGGCCCTAGCCGATTCGGCGCTCCGAGCTGGAATCGGCGACGATCTGGATATCGCTTCCGGTTGCGTCGTTCTCATGGAGGTGAAAACTGGAGCCATTAGGGCAATGGTCAACCTGTCTCGGGGAAAGATGAGCTATGAATCGAGCAGGCTCTGGGAACGGTATAACGACGCCATAGCCCATTCCTATGAACCGGGAGAAGTCCTCCAGACGATGACGCTGGCATCGGTCCTCCGGGATGGGAACCTTACTTCTCTGAACACGAAGATCCCTACCCGTCACGGAATTCTCTCAAACATGCCGCAGGACATTCATCTGAAGGATTATGAGCGGCAGTTCAAGACTGACAGCATCTCCGTTTTGGACGCTTTTGCCCTTTCCTCGCGTTACGCTATGGCGTATATGGCCAGCGAAGCCTATGACAAGACCAGGGACTACTATACCGAAGGGTTGCGGAATTTCTGCCTTCCTAAAGAAACAGTTATCGGCATAGAAGGACTTCGGGAGGTAGATATTACCAATCCTAATGGCTATTATTGGGAGGATTCCACCTTGCCCAGTATGGCCAATGGACACGGTCTAACGATGGTCCCGCTGGACATCTTGTCCTTCTACAACACCATTGCCAACAAAGGGTGTATGGTACGGCCGCATCTGTTGGAGGCCATCTACAACAAGACAGACACGCTGGTTGTACACCGGCGTTACACCGAGGTTCTGCGGAAGGAAGTTTTTTCGGCCCAGGTGGCCGATTCCCTGACGCGGGCTCTTCTCTCAGTCACCAAATCCGGGACGGGTACCAGGCTCCGGGACGCCAGTTATGCCGTGGCAGGGAAAACGGGAACATCCCGGCAGATTATCCATGTCCATTATGATGAAAAAGGACGGCTGTCAGATCCATACCGTGATGAGCAGGGCCGTTTCCAGACGGCTGCCACCTATGCCGGATTCTTCCCGGCCGATGACCCCAAGTACAGCATCATTTGTGTCCTGTACTCGTTGCCCTGCCGGAAAACTTACTCTGGAGGGACGCTCCCTGCCATGGTCGTGAAAGACATCGTGGACCGGATACCAATGTAGATTTCCTGTAATGAAGAAAAAAGTTGCGCCGCGAAAGGAATTGACCGATAGGTTTTTTCTTTCGCAGCGCTCTATATGGTCAAAGAACGATACAGTTATGAGCCGAATATCTTTTACCCAAATACTTGTGGCTGCTGTCCTGCTTTTCGGGGTGTCGGCACGACTGGAGGCCGGCGGGTCCAAGTCCGTGACCATGACGGTCGGGGAAACCCAGACCTTCTACCTTCCGTCGTCCATCACTTCGCTCCGGCTGAAGTCCTGCTACTTCTATGCAGCGAGTCCTGCCTACGCGGATGTCAAGTCCTATACTTCGTACTCGGTAACCATTGTGGCCAAGAAGCCCACACCCGGTGCTGCAGTTGTCGTCCGCTGCGACTACACCTATTACGCCGGATATAGTGGTTACACTTACGGGGGCAGTGGTTATTACGACTATCTTGTAACCGTTGTGGGCAAGGATCCCACCTCCATCACACTTCCTCAGGAGAAGACCGTCTATGTGGGAGAAGGTGAATACTTAAAGCCTACGATAACACCTTCGGATGCATATACAGAGCTAACCTGGTCTTCAAGCGAGTATTCCACCATTAACGTGGATAAGGACGGCAGGGTCCTTGCACAGCGCACAGGAACTTCGGTAATCACGGTCAAGACACAAAACGGTCTTTCCGCATCTTGTACAGTGACCGCGATACGGAGACCGGTGGAGCCCACGTCCATCACGCTGTCACCCAATGAACTAACATTGGTGGTTGGGGGAACTGCCACCTTGACGGCTACGGTTAAGCCTGCGGATGCCACCGACAAGACGGTGACCTGGTCCAGCCTGAATCCCGACGTCGTATCGGTGACATCCGGAGAGGTGAAGGCTTTGAAAGAAGGCACGACCATCATCTATGCAAAAACGGTAAACAACCTTTCTGCATCATGCCAGGTCAGGGTCATTCTTCCTACGCTCAAGATTTCCGGAACTTCGGAAATCCCCAATGTCCCGGCTCTTGCCAACCTGGATTACAGCAGGACCTTCTTGAAAGGCTGGAACAGTATATGCGTCCCGTTCGGGTTCACGACCGGCGAGTTGGAAAAAGCATCCGGATTGACAGGATGCCGTATCGCGACACTTAAAGAAGTGAAATCGACCAGTTTCCTTTTTGAGAATGTGGACGCAGTCGAGGGAGGAACTCCCTGCCTGGTGTTCTTCCCGGAAGAAGCTTTGGTGACCATCAAGAAAGAGAGGGTGACAATGGCAACGGCACCTAAACAGACATCCCTTGTGTTCGGGACGTACAGGACAAAAGTCATCGGGCCCGGGTACTACAAACTAAATACAGACGGGACAGCATTTGGACTGACAACCGGCGATGATGCCTACGTCAAAGCATCCAGAATCTATATCAAAAAAGACAATTGACAACAATAAATCACTCAACGCCATGAAAACCAACAACATTTTCCTGCTTGCAGCTGCTATCGCACTGCTGGCCTCCTGCACTTCTACCATCGAAGTCTATGAACAGACCGTTGACCTGGAGGCTCTGACAAAGACGCCCTCGACCTTTACCGCCAGCATCGAAACTGGCGCAACAACGAAGACCTCTTTGAAGGAGACGGATGAAGGCTATGCCCTGAACTGGTCGTACGGTGACCAGATCAAGGTTTATAGCGGGGACACTGCAGTCCTCTTTGAAACCTCGAACAGCTACACCACCCAGGCGACTTTCACTTCGGTCGATAATGCCTTCCTGCCCAAAGCTGACAATTATGTTGCTTTCTATCCTGCTACGCTCGATAAAGACAACCTGACCCTTCCGGCCAAACAGACGTGGGTAAAGAACAGCGTCTCCGGCTTCCCGATGTATGCTGAGTCCTCGACCCGGAGTCTCGCTTTCCGCAATCTTTGCGGCATCCTCCGCTTCCGCCTGAATCTGAAAGAGTCCGGTTCCTCCTTTGCGGTATCCAGCATCACGATTTCCTCGGAAGGCAAGGGAATGAGCGGCGCTTTCAGCATTGTGAACGATGCGGCCGTGGTGAGTTCCACCGATACGGACGTAACGCTTGAATGTGCTACAGCAGTTTCCCTGTATTCATCGTCCACGACCGATTTCAACATCTACGTGCCGGCCGGGGTTTACAACCCGCTGAAGGTGAAGGTCGTTGCCTCTGACGGTGTTGAAAGGAATTACGAGTCTGACGGTGCCGTGACGGTTAGCCGCAGCGGCATGACATCTGTCAAGCTCTCCATCGGCACAACCTCAGGCGCGGACGGTTCCACGGAGACCATTCCGGTAACGGACGTCGATGTCAACTTCTCTGAGCGATAGTCTCACTTGTTTCTCCTTCCCTCGTGTGGGTTGTTGTTAAGCCCGCATGAGGGAAGTGTAAGATAATTTGCTGATATTCGGCAAAAAAACAGTACATTTAGGACATGAAAACCACAAAACCTGACACTTATGGATAACAACTATATCAAAGATCAATACGGGAACGAATATAGCCCGGATGGCAAGACCCTGGTTCATGGCGCTCATGTTCCGCACAATCGGGTAATGGATGGTTGTGAAGTTATTGGCAACGGGGCATTCGATGACCGTGAGGGAATGGAGGATATTTTCCTTCCAGAATCGGTTAAAGAGATTGGTGAATTTGCCTTTTCGTGCTGCTTCGGCCTTAAATCTTTTATCTTCCCGAAGAATCTGAGAAAAATAGGCTCCAGCGCATTTGTTTCGTGCAATATCAAGAGCTTTGACATTCCGGAATCTGTATCATCGCTGGGCGATGAGGCGTTTGGATTCTGCAATTGGCTTGAGGAATTTACGGGCAAGTTTGCAACGCCGGATGGCCGCTTTCTCATTCAGCACGGTGTACTTATGTCCTATGCCCCAAGCGGCACCCATAGGGCGATAGTTCCTGACGGAGTATTGGTATTAGGTGCCAGAGCTTTTTCCGGATGCTTGGATCTTCAGGAAGTGATTCTTCCCAGATCTCTTGTCTCCATTTGTGATTGTGCGTTCAATCACTGCCGGAATCTGAAAAAGATATATGCCCCTTCTTCGCTCAAAGCGGCGGCACGGAATGCCATATGGCAGTGTTGGCCGTCGGTGATTGAAATCTAATTGGGGCTGTCCTGTGATAGATTTTACCTTAGGGTGGGCTCTATAAGAAAAGCGTGGGAGACACATATAGAAGCAATTGAAGATGGGAACATTCCAGAAAAGTGTTAAGGCTATTAAGCTGAAGTATCTCTGGCCCTGGCTGAAGGATCAGCTGGGGCGTCCGGGATGGTCCCGCCGTCTTTTCGTGGACGGGACGGCCTGGGGAGCGTTTTCCATCTACTCGCATGTAAAAAGGAGTAACGGCGAGCCTAAGATCATGCACCATAGCCGGCATAAGGCGGTCAAACAGGCCGAAAGTATGGCCAAGAGTCACGGTGCCTCCTTCGAAGTGTATAAGTGTCTCTTCTGCGAAGGTTGGCATGTGAGCCGTGTTATGGGCAAGGAGGAGAAAAAACAGGACGCACCCCCAGGACTGGATGTCTCGAAGTATCTTGTGACGGTAACCCCTCGCGAGGGTGGACTTGATGTGGATAGGATTATGGCCACGGGCATTCCGGACCTGGCGCCTGTCTATGGCGGCTTTCGGGGCAGGACGCTGTCCTCGTCAAAGCAACTTCCCGCGTGGAAGACCATGCTGGAATCCGGCATCTGCCAGATTATCGACCTTCGTGCTGATTACAAATCTGACTTCTACCGGGAGCTGTGTGAGAAGAGCGGTATTGCCTATTACCATTTCCCGATTGCCTATGATGAGGACAGTATGGACAACATGGTGAAAGAGTTTCCTACATTTTGCTCCCTGATTGATAAAGGCGGTTTTTACATTGCCTGCGCCATGGGGCTGCATCGGACAGATATCGCACTTTGCACCTACTGGGTATTCCACGCTGCCGATAAAGGAATTGCTCCGCCGCCCATCCGGGGATACCGCAAGGACAAGGGCCTGGATACGAACAAGATCATGCGCATCTTGAACGGTTTTTATAAGCGTATCACAACTATGGAGACACCTGTCCCTTTTATTCCTGAGGCCGTTTTCAAGGAGCGGAAAAACATTATTATTGAACTGAGCAAAAGTGGCCAATAAGTTATTTAAACTGAATTACGCAATGGATAATTATATTAATATCACGACGCCGATTTATTACACTAATGGGCAGCCTCACATTGGCCATGTGTACACAACAATCCTAGTGGACGTGTACAAGAAATTCTATGAATTAATGGGGTTTCACGCAAGGATGGCAACAGGGACTGATGAACACGGACTCAAAATTCTAAAAACGGCGACCTCAATGGGTATTACCCCTCAAGAATTAGTTGATAAGGTTTCAGGCTCATTCAAGTCATATTGGCAACAGATGGGAGTTTCATTTGATGATTATATCAGAACAACTGAAACTCGGCACATAAGCATGGCCCAACGGTTTTGGGAGTATCTCGTACAAAAGGGTGATATTTACCTGGGCCAATATGATGGGCTATATTGTCTCTCTTGTGAACAGTACTATAAGGAATCCGAACTGCTTGAGGGGAACATATGCCCAATTCATGAGAGGCCGTGTGAACATATAACTGAGGAATCATATTTTTTTAAGTTGTCAAAGTACCAAGACCAACTCTTGGATTATCTACAGTCGCACCCGGATTTTATCCAGCCGGCCATTAGGAGAAATGAGATTCTGGGGTTTTTAGAGAATGAACAATTACAAGATATTTCCATTTCAAGGAATACTTTTGATTGGGGAATTCCTGTGCCAAACGATAACACGCATGTTATGTATGTGTGGTTCGATGCACTCATTAACTATATCTCTTCTTTAGGCGGTCCGGAATCAGCAGATTATAAAAACTATTGGACGAATACGATTCATTTCATAGGTAAAGATATCCTTCGCTTTCATGCCGTGTATTGGCCAGCGATGCTCATCGCTCTCGATCTACCGTTACCGAAAGCTATTGTTGCCCATGGATGGTGGAATATCGGCGATAAAAAAATATCCAAGTCAAACCAAAACGCGAGTATGTCTTTGGCGGAAATCATCGACAGGGTCTCCATTGACGGATTGAGATTCTATCTTACAAGTGGTTTATCGCTTGAGCGTGACGGTAACTTTGATTACCATCAGTTGGTAGATACTATTAACAGCAATCTATCAAACAATCTGGGTAATCTATTCAATCGCCTTATCGTACTAAGTTCTAAGTATTTTGGCGGGGTGTTGGATTATGTTCAGCATGGTCAAGAGGTTGATGATGAATGGACGGAGGCTATCCTTAAGAAAGCATATGAACTTAGGCAGCAGTATATTGAAAGCATGACTCGGTTTCGCCATTTTGAGGCCCTTGGTAATGTTATGCAGTACTGTGCCTTGCTGAATGAATACATTACTACCAAAGAGCCTTGGAAGATTATCAAAGACCCGCAGAGGAAGAATGAGGTTTTGCTCGTGCTGTCAAATATTGCAGAAGGGTTAAGGTGGGTGGCCAACCTTATTCATCCTTTCATCCCAGGTATTGCGAATAAAATGAACAACAGTCTGTTCCATCAAGATGGATTTGAAATGCCGGAGTCTTTTTCCAGGGGACGTTATGAAGTCACAAATAATGAGGTTTTGTTTCAACGGTTGGTCAATGATGCGTAATTGATTATGGGAAACCCTTATGCGTCATACAGGAACGGACATCAGTTGTTCGATACATACAATCCAGTGGATAACACACTGGACATTCGCTCGAATGCCCTGTGGCCGGCGAATGTATTGAGCAATTTATGGGAGAAGCCATTCCTGTTTGAAGATGTGGAATGCGGCTCCATGGAGGGATTCCTTCAGAGTTTGAAGCAACCTGATCCTGAAAAGCAGAAGGCAGTGAGTCTCTTGTATGGGAACAGGGCTAAGAATGCCGGGAAACTCAAAGATGAGAAGAAAGCGTGGTACCATAAGCAGTTGCTCTATTGGAAGGGTGTTGCAATACCAAGGCGGTCTGAAGAATACATTGATTTGCTTCGTAGGGCGTACCGTTCGTGCTTTGAGCAGAATGAGTTGTTCCGCATAGCCCTGGCCGAAACAAAAGGAAAAACACTGACGCACCTTTCCGGCTGTTCCGATTCGGCGAGAACGATTTTGACCGGAGAAGAGTTTACGATGATATTAACTGAATTACGTGATTAAATTGATTTAAGCTTATGTTCTTAGATAATATACTCAAACGCTTCACAAAAGAAGAAAGCAAGCCTATCTTAGATGCAGGAAATAGGGAACTATTTGACTCGTTAGACCAGGAGTTTTACACAAAGTATGAAAATGGATGGCGCAGAGAGGATAAGGGAGAAGGAATGGTTGTCCTGGAAAGACTCGTAATTGACTATTGGAAACCGCGCTATCTGTTGGATACCCGCGCCCACAAAGCATACGAGGTAATGAGTGCCGATTTAAAACTTGTTATCGTACGAGATGAAGATATTGACTGGGATTCTCTTAAAACGCTGTCGGCAGATTTGATGGCAAAAGTGCGCCGCAGGGATGCATTTTTCCCGACCATGATTCGCGGATTCCACAACGGAAAGGCTGAACTGGAATGGCAAATCAACCCCGACGGACGTTACTACATGGATGAAGACGGTTATGGCATGACCGATGACGTCGAGGTGACTCTTTCAGGTAAGATTGACCGGAGAGGCCGGGTAGTTGAAAAAATGCATTACACGCCATGGACTGTACGTCCTAATGTGGGATAAATCGTTTAAAGAAATATGACGTATCAGGAGCTATTTGGAAATAAGAAGCCGCTGATTGGAATGATCCATTGCGGCACAATGATGAATACACCTATGCTGGATTTGGCCAAGGAGGAGATTGATATCTACTTGGCTCATGGCGTGATTCCCTTGGTGGAGAACTACTTTGGCACAGAAAGGGATTGTGAGGTGGTGCTATCATGGCTTCAACAAAATCATAAGGACAGCATCTATGGCGTAAATATACTTGACGATGAGGAGGCCTCGTTCAGGTTTGCCCATCAGTATGGAGCATCCTTCGTTCAAATTGATTCCGTGTGTGGGCATTTAACATATCATAAAGATTTTCGTTACGCGGCCTATCTTCGGAGATTAAGGAGTATTGCTGACGTTGTCCTGCTGGGCGGAGTGAGATTCAAATATCAGCCCGTCCTCTCCAGACGCACTCTTGAAGAAGACCTGCATCTTGGTGCTGAGCGTTGCGATGCCATAGTCTGCACCGGAGAGGGCACCGGCATCCCTACGCCTATTGGAAAAGTAAAGGAATTCAAAGCCGTTTTGGGTGATTTCCCAGTGATTGTTGGTGCCGGCGTAACATTAAGTACCGTAAAAGAGACCTTCCAAATTGGAGATGGAGCCATTGTAGGAAGTTGGTTTAAAACTGCCCACCTCGCTGACTACAATGTCAATCGAGAGTACGTTAAGCAGATGACTTCTGCCTTGAATACATTTTGATGAGATAGTGGCTCCTTTTTGAGTAGAATTAATTTGTGTAAATTTTACGCAAGATATTTGGAATTCTCAGATTCGCTTCGTATATTTGCGTAAAATTTACACAAGAAGATGAAAAAGGTAGCCAAACGTATCATCGTGATGGGCGGGAGTTTCAATCCGCCGACCTCTGCGCACTACAAGCTTATGCTTGCAGCGGTAGATGCGCTTGGTGCAGATATGGGCTTCTTCGTCCCCGTAAGCGACGCATACCTCAAGAGAAAGATGAAAAACACGCATCCACCTGTTGTGCTTTCAGAAGAGATGCGGGTTAAGATGCTTCAAGCGATATGTGCTGAGGACAAGCGCTTGAATGTATGCACGAAAGAATTGGGATTGATTGCCCCGGGAACAACGGACACGATGATTGCTTTGCAGAAAGACTATCCGGATGCTGAACTGTACTTCGTCCTAGGTGCTGACAAGTTGACGCTGCTCGTTCATCTTACCGAAAAGAGAGCTTTTCTTGATTACTTCAAGGTAGTCTTGTATTCAAGGAATGAAGATAATGTCGATGAGTTCTTGAACGGGAATGAGATACTCTCACCGTACAAAGAGAGGATTGTTGTTCTCCCTCAGCCGGACGGAACGGAGGGCGTCAGTTCCTCTAAGGTTAGAGACCGTATGCTCTCAGGAGAGTCGAGTGAAGAACTGTTATGTCCGGGTGTTTGGGAATTGTTCAAAGATTTCACACCGGCGAACTTCCCGGATGTAATTAATCGATTCTCGGATGAATATGCGTTCTTGGCAAACAGCTTCAAATGCCGGATGACCTGGCAAGGACAACAATTCCGGTGTGCCGGGGATGCTTATAAATTCTCCCGGGACTCAGATACGGATGACTTGGAAATCATGGCATCTGTTGTGGAAGCCAAGTTTGAACAGAATCCTGATTTGAAGAAGAAGCTTGCCGATACAAGGGTCCAGATTCTTATTAATGGTAATGGAAAGAAAGAAACTTATTGGGGAGTAGATCTATATAGTTGGGAAGGTGAGAACCACCTCGGCAAAATATTAATGACAATTAGAGATAAGGAGGAATTACGATGAAATACGACATAGACATCATCAAGCGAATGGTGAAAAAGAATCCGGCATTACCCATCATCTACTTTTGGGGGCACACGCCTAATCCAAAAAAGATGACGGCGGCTTGTTTCAGCCAGTGGTATGATTGTTCTTTCATCGTTGACGGTGTCAACTATCACACGACGGAGCAATATATGATGGCAAGCAAGGCCCGTTTATTCGGGGATGATGAGGTATGCAACGAGATCATGTTGGCAGATAATCCACTGGACTATAAGAAACTGGGAAGGAAGATTCGCGGATTTGACCAATCAAAATGGGATGCGAACAAGTATGACATCGTTGTTGCGGGAAACAAGGCTAAGTTCGGGCAGAATCCCGACATCAAGGAGTTCCTGCTGTCAACCGGGGATGCAATCATTGCTGAAGCCAGCCCCTACGACAAGATTTGGGGTATTGGTTTGGAACGGGCGCAGGCAATGAAGGGGGGCGTCAAGGATTGGAAAGGCGAAAACCTGCTGGGCTGTGCCCTCATGGAGGTACGCGACTGGTTGAAACTTCAAAAGTAATGGCTATGGAAACGTTGAAAGGAACATACACTTACGAGTATCCTCGTCCGTCAGTGACCACTGACTGCGTCATCTTTGGGTATGATGTCAAGGAAGGTTTGTCCGTACTTCTGATTGAGCGCGGCATTGAGCCATTCAAGGGAAGCTGGGCTTTCCCCGGTGGCTTCCTGAAGATGGATGAGACGACGGAGGCCGGGGCGCTGCGGGAGTTGAAGGAGGAGACGGAGTTCGATGTGGAGAAGGGCTTTCTGGAGCAGCTGGGATGCTTCTCAGATGTGGAGCGGGACCCTCGCGGGCGAGTGATAACCATTGCGTACTATGCTCTGGTGCACAAGAGCGATGTGAAAGGTGGCGATGACGCCAATGCTGCAAAATGGTTTCCGATTACGGAGATTCCGTCCCTGGCTTTCGACCACGAGAAGATTCTCCGGGTTGCGCTGAAAAGGCTGAAGGAGCGCATTCATTTCAAGCCTATCGGCTTTGAATTGCTTCCGGATGTGTTCACGATGCCGCAGTTGCAGGCGCTGTACGAGTCCATCCTGGAGGTTCACTTCGACAGAAGGAACTTCGCGAACAAGATGCTCAAACTGGGCGTACTGGAAGAGACGGGTGACCGCCCGGAAAACGCAGCACGGACGGTACCTGTTCACTATCGGTTCAATCCGGACAAGTATGCGGAAATGAAGTCAAAAGGTTTTAGATTAGAGTTTTAGGAGGAATCAACAATGCTTGGAGCAATCACTGGAGATACGTTGGGATCAGTTTATGAGTTCCACAACACAAAGGATTATGATTTCCCTTTGTTTACCGAGAAGAGTAACTTCACTGATG
>Ga0310695_10001280_pt1 | contig 60355 bp, 53 predicted proteins | sample RumenRJG_04DNA_FD_203882 | JGI IMG/M metagenome (GOLD analysis project Ga0310695, IMG submission 203882) | Bovine rumen microbial communities from Lethbridge, Alberta, Canada - RJG_04 (v2) (version 2) | ecosystem: Host-associated > Mammals > Digestive system > Stomach > Rumen | place: Canada...
AAACATGCCTTCTACCTTCTCGCCGCCACCATTATAGCAAAACTCTGCAACTTTCGTGCCAACGCAAAATCAAGCGGCGGAAGGCGCTTTATCCGCCTTCCGCCGTTCAATTTCTTACCAGTTGCTCAAAAACGACCCGGCAACGGCCCCTGCCGTTGCCTATTTTGCGCCGAAGGGCTTGGGCTGGGTCCAGCGGTTGACGAGCGGGCAGAGCGCGTTCATGATGAGGATCGCGAACGAGCAGCCCTCGGGATATGCGCCGAACTGGCGGATCAGCATGCAGAGAAGCCCGCACCCGAAGCCGAAAACGAGCTTGCCCTTGGCGGTAATCGGGCTCGTCACGTAGTCGGTCGCCATGAAGCACGCGCCTATCATGACGCCGCCAGTCAACACCTGCATTGTCGCGGGAGCGCCGCCTGCAATGAGCGAATAGACGAAGACAGTCACGATGAACGAGACGGGGATGTGCCACGTTATCACCTTGCGCCACAGGAGATAGATGGCGCCGATGGCAAGCGCCGCCGCCGACACTTCGCCGATGCAGCCGGGCATATTGCCGACAAGCATGTCGCAGAGCGAGGGAACGCCCTTGCACGCGGCGTTGCAGAGCCCGTGGGGAGATGCAGATGCCGTCGCCTCGGCGACGAACCACGTCTTCATCACCGCGAGAGGCGTCGCAGTCGTCGCGGCCTCGGGAGTCTTCCACCAGAACGGCTTGAGCCACGTGGTCATAGGCCCTGTGAAGGAGATGAGCATGAACGCTCGCGCGGCAAGCGCCGGGTTGAATGGGTTCATGCCAAGCCCGCCGAACACCTGCTTCGCGATGGCGATCGCGAACACCGAGCCGAGAATCGCCATCCAGAGCGGAATCCCCGCGGGGAGGTTCAGCGCGAGAAGAAGGCCCGTCAGCACCGCTGAAAGATCGCCTATCGTGTTCTCGCGCTTCATCGCCAGGCGGCAAAGCGCTTCCGTCACAATGCACGTCGAGACGCACACGGCAATCGTCCACACGGCCGGCATCCCGAAGAAGTAGATTCCCATCGCAGTCGTAGGAAGAAGCGCGATGATGACGTCGAGCATTATGCGCGACACGCTTGCGTTCGAATGCGCGTGCGGCGACGAGCTGAGGATGTAATGTTCGGAGGTATCTTTTGGTTTCATGTTTTCAACCTTCCAACTCTCAAGTCTTAGCTTTTAACTATTTTTCGCGGCGGCGGCCTTGGCCTTCTCGGCGGCGATGCGCGCGCGGATCGAGTTCTTCGCGCGGCGGCAGCTCTGGGTGATCGTGCGGTAGGCCGGGCAGCCGAAGCTGCACGCGCCGCACTCGATGCAGTCCATCACGCTCGCGTCCTCGGCGGCCTTGATGTCGTTCGCGTCTACGGCCTTCGAGATGAGAGCGGGGTTCAGGTTCATCGGGCACGCCCTGAGGCAGCGCCCGCAGTTGATGCACGCGCCAGACGCATACTGGAAGACCTTCTTCTTGGAAAGCAAGAGCAAGCCCGACGTCGTCTTGGTCGTTCCGATCTCAAGCGTCGAGACGGCGAAGCCCATCATCGTGCCGCCGGAGATAACCTTCGCTGGCAGTTCCTTCTCGCCGCCGCAGAACGCGACGAGGTCGGAGTACTTAGTCCCGCTCGGCGCAAGGATGTTCTTGGGCTCGACGACTGCATCGCCGGATACCGTCGTCACGCGCTCCAAGAGCGGCTCGCCCTTCTCAACGGCGTCGGCAATCGCGGCGACCGTCCCGACGTTCTCGACTACGCAGCCGACGTCTATCGGGAGCGCGGGCGGCTCGGGAACAACACGCCCGACCGTCGCGTAGATCTGGTGCTTTTCACTGCCCTGCGGATAGAGGACAGGAAGGACGACGATTTCTACGTTGCCCTCGATGTCGGCAAACGCCTTCTCCATCGCAGCAATCGCCTCGGGCTTGTTCGCCTCGATAGCGATCCTTACGGCAGGGCCGCCAAGGATCTTACGCATTATCTCGACGCCAAGGCGGATGCGGTCGGCGCGCTCAAGCATCACGCGGAAGTCGGCGGTCAGATACGGCTCGCACTCCGCGCCGTTGAGGACGAGATATTCGCAGCGCTTTCCGGGCGGCGGGTTGAGCTTTACGGACGTCGGGAAGCCCGCGCCGCCCATGCCGCATATCCCCGCTTCCTCGACGCGCTTCAAGAGTTCTTCGCGCGTCGCAGTCTTCCAGTCAAGCGGCGGAAGGATAGGAGTGGGTGAGTTGGTGGGTGGGGGAGTGGGTGAGTTGGCATCAGACGCAGGCTCCGGCGTGGCCGTTGTATCAAGGATCACCGCATCTGCCTTGCCACCCGCGGGACCAAGGCGCTTCTCGACGGCCTTGACCTTGCCATCAGCCGGCGCGCGGACGCACACCGAGATAAAACCGTTCTTCTCGCCAATCACTTGGCCGCGCTTCACAAAGTCGCCCGGCTTGACGAGGCACTTCGCAGGCGCACCGAGGTGCTGCGACATCGAGACTACGAGCTCGGCGGGAAGCGGAAGCTTCTCTATCGCCTTGTCGCGCGCCAGTTCCTTGTTGTAGTCGGGGTGAACCCCGCCTTTGAAATGAAAAGGTGATTTTACAGTCTTCACTAGTATTCCCTTCCAGCCGCAAAGGAGCGAACCATGTCGGTATTATAGCAAATCCGCGGCAATTTGTGGTGACATCGCGCCAACTACCGCATTCAGACTCGGACTCGGCCAGAGGCGACCTCGGCGCGGTATTCGTCGACAGTGCGACGAAGACCAGCGACCAAGTCGATCTTCGGCGCCCAGCCAAGCTTGCGGATGAGCCGTGTGTCGCAGAGCTTCCTTGGGGTGCCGTCGGGTTTCGTGCGATCCCACTCGATGAACGCCTGAGAGCCAGTCGCCTCCTTCACCATCTCCGCAAGCTGGCGTATCGTCACCTCGCGGCCCGAGCCAACGTTGACGAGATCCGGCGGATCCTCCAGCTCGAGGAGGAAGAGGCACGCAGATGCGAGATCATCCACGTGCAGGAACTCCCTTAGGGGCGAGCCCGATCCCCAGAGGGTCACCGTCTGGTTGCCATTGACGCGCGCCGTCTCGAACTTGCGTATCATCGTCGGCAGGACGTGTCCATACTCCGTGTCGTAATTGTCGCCAGGCCCATAGAGGTTCGTCGGCATAAGCGAATGGTAGACAAGCCCCCTTTCGCGCCGCAGGAACTCGCAGAGCTTGAGCCCCGATATCTTCGCAAGCGCATAGCCCTCGTTCGTCTTCTCGAGCTCAGAAGTGAGAAGCGCCGACTCGGGAATCGGCTGCGGCGCCATACGCGGGTAGATGCACGTCGAGCCGAGGAAAAGAAGGCGCTTAACGCCAGTCTCGGCCGCGGACCAGACGGTGTTCAGCGCGATTAGCTCGTTCTCGTAGAGGAACTGCGAATTCGCCGCGCTGTTCGCGCCGATGCCGCCAACGCGAGCCGCCGCGATTATGGCGACGTCGGGCTTCTCCGCTTCGTAAAACGCGCGGACAGCGGCCGGATCGAGGAGATCGAGCTCGGAATGGGTGCGCATGACGATGTTCTCGAAGCCCGCCGCCTTCAGAGCGCGGACGCACGCGGAGCCCACCATGCCGCGGTGTCCCGCGACGTAGATCTTGTCGGCCTTAAGCATCCTTGATCGCCCTTTCCTTGCGGGCGAGCTCGAGGTCGGAGTCGACCATCATCTTCACGAGGTCATGGAACTTTACCTTCGGCTCCCAGCCAAGCTCGCGCTTCGCCTTCGATGCGTCGCCGAGAAGCTGGTCGACCTCGGTCGGGCGGAGATACCTCTTGTCGCACTCGACGTATTTCTCCCAGTCGAGACCGACGAGGCCGAACGCCTCCTGGAGAAACTCCTTGACCGTATGCATCTCGCCCGTCGCAAGAACGAACTCATCTGGCCGCTCATGCTGCAGAATGCGCCACATGCCATCGACGTAGTCGCCCGCAAAGCCCCAGTCGCGGAGCGAGTTGATGTTGCCCATGTAGAGCTTGTCCTGGAGCCCCATCTTGATGCGGCCGACGGCGCGTGTGATCTTGCGCGTCACGAATGTCTCGCCGCGGCGAGGCGACTCGTGGTTGAAGAGTATTCCGTTCGAGGCGAAGATACCGTATGCCTCGCGGTAGTTGCGGACGGCCCAGTACGCGTAGAGCTTCGCGACGGCATAGGGCGAGCGCGGGTAGAAAGGCGTCGTCTCCTTCTGGGGAACTTCCTGCACGAGACCGAAGAGTTCGGAAGTCGACGCCTGGTAGAACTTTGTGAGTTTGTCGCGGCCCGTCAAGTGAATCGCCTCGAGAAGACGCATCGTGCCAAGCGCATCGACGTCGCCGGTGAACTCGGGCGAGTCGAACGAGACGCGCACATGGCTTTGCGCCGCGAGGTTGTAGATTTCGTCGGGCTGGATCTCGTAGACGAGCTTTACGAGGTTCGCGCTGTCCACGAGGTCTCCATAGTGGAGGAAGAGACGGACGCCGTTTATGTGCGGGTCTTGGTAGAGGTGATCTATCCTCTCCGTGTTGAACGTCGACGCTCGGCGGATTATGCCGTGTACTTCATAGCCCTTTTCGAGCAGCAGTTCCGCGAGATAACTGCCGTCTTGCCCCGTAATGCCCGTGATGAGTGCCTTCTTCATTGAGAGTTTTTCCTTAAAATGTGTATTATATCACATTCTAAGCGGCCCCACCCCCATCAATGCATCGTATCAAAAGCTAAAAACCTACCGCAAACAGGGTGTGGCGCGGAAGCGCGTGTGAGCGTTAAGCGACTTCGTAGGAGGAAACTTGACAAAAAGAGTGGTGGCGGGGTGGACATTGGGAGATGTGCCGATGCGGCCGAAGTACCATCCTGCGGGAGTCGGCTTTAGGCGGCCGCTCACAATCTCCGACTTCGCCCCTTCTGGCAACGTCATCGCAAGAGCCCACTTCCGGCCTCGCCCGAAATCGGCAGAAAGCGTCCGTCTGTCCGCCGAGAGGACGACGTTCGTGGAGTCAATCTGGAAAAGAAGTGTGTAGTTGTGTTCCTTCCCGTCGGCAGATTCCACGATGTCCGCGACAGAGAACTCGTCCGCCGCCTTGTCGAAGCGGATTTCACGCCTGTGACGGGCAAGGCGAAGCTCCTTGGGGCCAAAGCCCTGGTCATAAACGCCAAAGGCAAAGTCCTCTTTTTCGTCAGAGCGCCAACCGGCATCGATCGGCCGCTCGGAAACACGCGGCGAACTTCTATTCTGCGCGAGGCCATCAACAAGCAGAGTGCTATGTCCATATCCCGATATCGCATAACTGCGCAGATCCGACCACTCGTACTGTCCACCGCCGTCGTCGAATACAAGCTCCTCGCCACCTTTCCAGAAAGTGAACGACAGCTTATCCTGGTGGATATGGTTCGCACCCGTCGGCCCTACGTCAAACGCGAGATACGTCGCATCACGATTCCACCCCGAACGCATTACGGCGATGCCGGAATATGGCAAGAAGCGCGAAGCCGTCTGACCGGCAGGCGGCGCGCCCTCCTTTCCCTCGGTAGCCGCCCAGAGGAAATCGGCGCGAGAGGGAAATAGTTTCGCCGCCGTTCCAAAGATTCTCGACGCGCGAAACGAGTTTGAGTCGTTGAAGCAAGGGAAGGAGAAATTGGGCGTCATCTGAGCAAGGGGACCTTCCGCGCCCCTTTCAAGCAGTTCGAGGAATCCCTTGGGAAGTTCCCCGCCCTTCCCCGCCTCCATCGCGCGGAGACATATACTCGCCGCCGTGGAATAGAAGACCAAATGGTAGTCGAGCGAAACCTCGTTGTGCTGCCCGTCGGGGCAAAGCTGCTTCGATGCCGCGGCATAGAATCTCGAAAGCGCCTCGCGGCGGATATACTCCGAGTCTGGAAAGTCCGGGAAGTTGAGCGCAAACACATACGCCCCAGACATTTCTATTAGCAACCAGTTGTAGTTAGTCGAATGGGCGAGAAGATGCCGCGCCTGCGCATGCGCTGACTTGACAAAATCTTCGCGCACTTTGCCGCAGAACGACGGCGACTTCGAAAACGCATGCCACGCATCATCCCACGAACGCAAAAGGCGCAGCCCCTCCTCTATCGTACGCCACGGCGAACCGACGCTGTTGAAGTCCTTTTCTGGAGGAACGCCGCCGGTCTGCACAAACCAGTCTGAGAACTGGCGGACGAACGCGCGCGCATATTTCTCGTCGCCAGTAGCCGAATACGCCTCTGCTAACGCAGTCCAAAAATACATTCGGTTAAGTTGCCACGTCCACTCGGGGTTGAACGGACCCTTCTTTGACGTCGGGTTGAAAAGCCAGTCGATCCTGCCGTCAGGAAACTCGTGCGGGATGCCGACGACAGACACCTCGCCTTTTAAAGCGCGATCCGCCTCCTCGAATGCACCGCCTTCATGCGCGGCAAATGCGCCGCGCAGCGCAAGCATTGCAAATGCGACAATAACTGAATATGCAATTTTCATGCCGTATAATTACTTGGTTTTATAGCCGTCACGCCACTGCAAAAGCGCCTTGATATACCCGTTGGCAAAGAGTCGCCCGAGAGTGAAGTAGCCGGGAGTCCCCTCTGGGGTAAGCTCACGGTCGTAGGCCATTTCCGGAACATGGTCGCCACGCACGGGAACGTCAAGCCCGAGTTCGCGGTAGACTTGCATCAGCGCGAACTGATCCGTATCGCCCTGATCGTGAAACAGCTCGGTGAAATCTTCCTTCGTTCCCTCTACATCGCGAATGTGGATAAAGGCGATACGCTTGCCGAAATGTCTGGCAACATCTTCTATATCAACCCCCATCAACTTGAAATTCGCCTGACAGAAGGTGATGGCGTTAGAGGGAGATGGGTAAAGCGCGTATGCACGATCGTATGCCTCGACAGAGCCAAAGATTCGCGCATAGCCGCCGAGCGAGTCGAGGCAGGGATCGTCGGGATGGAGCGCCATGCGAACGCCGCACTTCTCGGCAGTCGGCATCACTGCTTTGATGAAGTATTCGTAATTCTCCCACACCTGTTCGGCGTTGAGTTGGAGATTTGAGTTGGAGTTGGAGAAAGGAATTTGCTCTTCCTTTCTCGAACTCGAACTCTTCTCTCCAACTCTTAGTGAGAAGTATGTCGCCTTTGCTCCGCCGCGCACCTCGCGGACGCCAGTCCTCGACCATCCCTTCCCAACCATGAAGTTGTAGCAAAGAAGTTTTATCCCGAGCTTCCCCATCGACTCCAAGAGCTCACGGTAATGCTCCAATGCCTCTTCCCGTGATGAGTTGGAGTTTTGAGTTGGAGTTGGAGAGTGGAGTTGGAGATTTGAGTCGGAGAGTGGAATTTGTTCTTCCTTTCTCCAACTCGAACTATTTTCTCCAACTCTTACACCATACTCCTTTATCGGGCTCATGTCGAACGGATCGCCTTCAAGCCCGACGACATTAAGACCAGCAGACTTAAGACGCGAGACGATTGACGAGAGCGTTTCAAGACGCCACGGACCGGGAAGTCCAGTCAGGTCGGGATTCACCTTCACGACAACATCGTTTATCCCCATCTGCGGACATAGCTTCCACAGCGGGTGAGGTGTCGGCGGAACAAATTCAACAAGCTTCATCAGAGATTATCCAAAACTATTTGCAGATATTTTACCACATCACCGGCGACTTGCCAACCCCTACCACCGTTGACGGTTCCAGTAAAATCAACCCACTCCCCTTTTCTGCCATTCCTGTAAACGCTGCGGACCTTGTAGTCGTGGCGAGAATTCGGTTTGACTTCCTTGTCCTCATATCGGGCATTGCGGTAAAGGACGCCTTCGTCCACTATGTTCGTCACTGTGGTCAGCAGACAACCATCGCGGCAGATTTCGTAGTGATCAAAATCATCTGCGTCATCCGTTCCCCAAAGGAGATACGTCGTCCCGCCCTTGCCACCGGGAAAAACGCGCGGACGGACAAGAAGACCTGTCCATGGTTCCTTCGCCGGCATCATCTTAATCGCGGGCAAGTCGCCCGTCACGCGTAGCGTCACCGTCTCGAACGGACGCAGCTCTACACCATCCACAACCGATGACTCTCCCTTCCATGGTTCCTCCAGAACCGTCGTCCGTGCAATCCTTGCATTCGCGACGAGCGTCTGAGTGACCTTCGCCTGCGTCGTGCGTCCTTCCGTCTCGCGGAAGCGCACGATAAGGCCGTCGCCATCCTCCGCCCGCTTGAGCGCCGTAAGCTCTACATTCGGACTTTCGGCACGAATGAGCGCGGCAATCTCATGGTCAGCCGCAAGCGCGCCAACTTGCCGCGCCGCGAACGCTGGGATGTGCGCGTCCTGCCACGTGCCGGCGTAGGACGTCAGGACAAAGCGGAAGCGGAATGACGGCGGGCGATCAAGCTGGTACTGGAGTCCGTCTGCGAACGCATGCGGATAGACGTGCCCCAACTTGGGACGTCCCAGGCGGCAATAAGCGTTCGTCGCGTGTATCTCACCGTATTCGACAATACAAGTATCGGGCTGGACGAGCGCAATGCCGAACTCTCCGTTCTCGACAGCGCACCAGTCGCGAATGCACGAGAATGTGTCTTGCACGTGCGGCGTCACGCCTTCGTGCGCATCGACTACTGGACCGTTCAACTGCGAATAGAAGCGCGGGTTCTCCACCTTGCACGGGAAGGCGTAATGTCCATAACGATAAAAGCGGTTGGTGTTCCAAAGATCGGCTGCGTCGAGGATTGTATTCTCGATGACGATGCGCTTCTCGTTCGGATCGAGCGAAACCTTTTGCACGATCTTCCCGCCAAGCGTCGCGGGATCGCTCCAGGTGCGATATCCGTCGCGCGTGTAGAGCAGCCGATTTGCGACGCCATCAAGAAGTTCGCGTTTTAGCTCCTTGTCGTAGATGGAAACGATTTCGCCGCGCTCGTTGACCTCAATGCGGTACCAGCGGTTTTCGGATACGCCGTTTTGAAGCTCGCGCAGAGACGCAGAGACACGGAGCGATTCGGTAAAATATTTATCTTTGTGATCTTTGCGTTCTTTGCGGCTCAATATCGCATTGGCCGCAGAAGCCCCTGTCTCGATCCAGTCGCGATGCTGCATCCAGGTGTCGTAGCAACGGCGACCAGAATAGCCGCTGAAGCCGTAAGAATGGTCGTCGTTGAGAAGCAGTGCCTCATAGCCGTGCGCAAGGTCATCGTGCGGATATGCCGCGCCGCACTTCACCGCCGCGACTGTTGCCCGCGCTTCTGCAAGCGGCAGCAGACGATCGGCGGCAAGTTTGTCCGCCAGCAACTCCGCCGCCGCAGGGAGCGTCCTATCCCATGCACACGAAAGGTCACCGCGCACGACCGGAATTTCGGTAGCAAACTTCTCGCGCAGACGCTCGAACGGCTCGTCCAGTCGACCGACAGTGTGGAATGTCGGCGTTGCCCACTTCTCGTTCCACTTCGCAAATGCGTCTGCAAGACGTGTCGATGGAATCTCGTCATCGTGGTAGTCTGGGAAGAGCCACACATCATACGGAACAGTCTTTTCAAGATATGCCAATGTTCCCGCCGTCGCACGTTCCATCCGTTCCAGATCGGGATGCCAGTTTGGTGGCGGTAGCTCTGCCTTTTCAGGCCAAGGGTGAGACAGCTTGTCGATGAACGCCGTCGCAAGGCCAAACTGTGCGCCACCGATGTAGTGCGAGCCAGTCCAGACAAGCAGGCGATTGCCGCTTGGCGCCTCCCACCAGAAGACTGGCGGATGATCGGTGCCAGGAGCAAAGCGAATTCTCGTGCGGTTGGGGGAACGTCCACTGTCGAGGATTTCCAGCACCCAGCCGTTTGGCCAGAAAGTCAGGTTCTCTATTCCCGCCTCTACATACGGGTCGATTACGGCGCACGAGACGCCCGGGTTGTCGACGAGCTGCGAAGTATGTCCTGCGACGCCCCATTTTGTCCGTAGCTCGCGGAGCGGATAGATCGAACGCGCAAGCTCCTCGTAGCCAAAGATGTGCGTCGTGCTGCCACAGAGCGAAAGCCCAATGTCGAAACGGCCGCGGCGAATGAGGTCGGCAAAATCCGCGCGCGCCTTTTCCTCGCCACGATCCGCAAGGAAGTTGAACCAGCCCCACCAACCCTCCTGCACGTAGCGGAACGCGGCGGGATCTGCGTCCTTGCGCCTGTCGGCGTCGAAGACGTCCTTCGCCATTTCAAGCCGCCGCACCGTGCCCTTGCGCTGGGCGTAGTTGGAGCGGTGAAGCCCAAGATCTGAATGGGCGGACTTGATGCCGTATATCGTCCACTCTCGCACCGGCGGAAGCCCAGCCGGCAGCGCATTGGTGGCGACAAGTTCGTATACCGTCTTCCCGCCATCGACACGTGAGACAAGCCGACGACCATCCCGCGTCACCATCGAGTACGCCGTCAAATTGTCTTCTGCAAAAAGCGCCGCCGCGAAAACAGAAGCGGCCAAGAGCGTCAACATAGCTTTTCTTGTCACAGATATTCCGCCTTCTCCATTCTGATTCCCGTAAGTTTTGTCATCATTTTACCACTTGCGCGGGAATCTGCCAACCCCTACTGCGGTAGGGGTGGGGAGAGCCGTCATCTCACTATTAATATTAATCCGGTCGGTAGCTCAGGCAGCTCGGGGCCGGCAACCAGCGCCGCACCGCTACCACCGTTTTCGTAGAAACACTTCTCGGCATTGGCACAGAGGTCATAGAGCCCAACGGTCTCCACTCCGCCTTCGACCTTGACGCAGGGAACGAAATCGCGCACCAGCACGCCGTCATCCCAGATCTTCAGCGAATAGAGTTCCATAGTCGCCGGATGCTGAATTCCGTCCGCGCCATGCATAGCAAAGGCATACGCCGAACGGTCGCAGGAGAAAATGACCGACGACGAGAAGTTATACGCATATTCGTCGAGGTTGAAGACATTTCGGTTGAGCGAGAACTTGTGATACCCAACCACCGAAGGCTTGCCGACAAGAGCACCAGCGCCGACATAACCATCCTTCCCCGAAAGATCCGTCGCACCCGTATCATGACGACAAAAATAGTAGTTAGCACTACAACTCCCACTGACAAAGAACTGTTTCTCGTTGGCGTTGCGCGCGCCAAACGGAGACGAGTAGCTGCCATTGGAATGCATGAGGAACCGGATGTCGGCACGGGTCTTCTCGTTTGGAGTGAACCCGGTATCGATAAACTGCTCGCCGGAAGAGTGCGCATATTCAACTGGCTTGTAGCCGGCAGGGAGCCGGGGAACTATGCTGAAGGTCGCCGTCTGGGACTTGCCGTCGAAAGACCCAGTGCCAGTAATCGTAACCGTGCCCTTGCCGACGCAGTCGTTGTCCGACCAGGAAAGCGTGTAGTCCGTGCCCTCGCTGAGCGTCGCGCCGCTTTCGATGTCGACGACCGTCGGATGCGGCTCGCATGCCTGGCCGCTCCTGTACGACTGTACGGGGATATCCGCGACCTCCAGCCACACCACCGGCCCGGCATAGAGCGTACCGTAACTCATGACCACCGTATTGCCGCAAACGTCAAGCAGCGTCGGGTTCTCCTGCTCGTCCACCACCGGCACAAAGTCATGGATCAACTTGCTATTGCGGTAGACTTTCAAAGAATAGAGCTTGATGCTGCTGCAGAATGTTGCAGCGCCATTGTACTTTGATCCGAGTATCTGCAATGGGCCAGACCATGACGCAGGAGCCGGATCGGAATTCTCGATGGGCGTGCCGCCCGTCCAGGTCATCCGCCCTCTTGTCACCGTGTAGGTGATCCGCTTGCCGACGGTCGCAGCCAATTCATCCTTGTAGCAGACCGTTCCATTGCCGATATAGTCGAAACGTATGCCTTCATTCCTCAAGAGAACGCCCTGTTTCGGAGTTGTGTCCGACACGTTCATGGCGGCTGACACAAACAGAAATTGCGCATTGGCGTTACTCGTCAACATAGCTTCGGCGACAATCGTGTCGTTCGAGGGGTCGGGACTGAAATCCGCCACTAGATAGCCGGTCGAGCCATCGCCCTGGATATACTCGACCTTCGTATATCCGGCTGGCAACGACCCCTCCGCAAAAGCACTCGATGCAGCAAAAGCCGTTAGGAAAATGAAACCACACGCGAGTTTCTCACCACGTTAATATTGCTTCTCCTGTTGGAATTTGAGTGTGCAAATGAAGAGGCAAGAAAACTATTAGGTTTACCCCACCCCCTGCAAAACACTGCTCCTTATACAATGCACAAGAAAAATTATACCACACCCACAGAAATCTGCCAACCCCTACTGCCTGGAGTTTACCCATTTTTTAGCTTCTACCGATCAAGCCCTCGCCAAAGCCGCCGATCGGAGTTTCTTCTTTCCAGGAGAAAAACGTCCATTTCACTTACGAAAATGCGTCTCACCCTTTATTAACAGGGGTAAGATGCACTCTGGCTGTCAAAAAATGGGTAAACTCCAGTATTTACAACTGGAGATATGATGATATTCTTCTTCCCATCCGTCGCACATTGAGGCTTGAATTTCTACAACACCGCCGCCTCTGCAACATCGCGATGACTATGTTCATTGCTTATTTCGGCAATATAGATAAAGATGTCAGAAGAACGTCATCTGGCCGGGCATTTCGGAGAGCTTGCGGCGCGGGCGGCGGACGACCTTCTGCGGCGCGTTGACGTCGAGTTCGTTCGCCTCGAGGTTCTTTAGGATCTGCGCCGCGCGATCGACGACTTCCTTAGGAAGCCCAGCCATCGCGCCGACATGGATGCCGAAGCTCTTTTCGGCGATTCCGGGGGCGATGCGGCGGAGAAACACCACGCGCCCGCCCTCCTCCTTGACCTTGACCGTAAAGTTCTTGACGCCCTTGAAAGTGTCCGCGAGGTCGGTAAGCTCGTGGTAGTGCGTCGCAAAGAGCGTCTTCGCCTTCGCCTGCGCCTTGCCGTGCAGGTACTCCGCAACCGACCACGCAATCGAGATTCCGTCGAAAGTCGAAGTGCCGCGCCCGATCTCGTCAAGGACGATGAGCGACTTGGGCGTAGCGTTGTTGAGAATGTTCGCCGTCTCCTGCATCTCGACGAGGAACGTGGAGCGCCCGCGCGCGAGATCGTCGCCTGCGCCAATACGCGTGAAGACGCGGTCTAGAACGCCGATCCTCATAGACGACGCCGGCACGAACGAACCCATCTGCGCCATTACCGCAATCGTCGCAACCTGGCGGATATACGTCGACTTGCCGGCCATGTTGGGACCTGTGATTAGCATTATCTGGTCGGTCGTCGTGTTGAGGAACGCCGAATTAGGCACAAACGGCTCGGCGTCAGGAAGCTGCTCAATTATCGGATGGCGGCCGTCAACGATCTCAAGGACGTCGGAATCGTCGACCACAGGCCGCGCGTATCCTGCGGCAAGCGCGCGGTCTGCAAGCGCGAGCGTCGCGTCGAGCTCTCCAAGCGCGAGCGCCGTCTCCTGTATCTCCACGGTCTTCGCGGCGATTTCGCCGAGGATGTCGCGGAAAAGCCGCTGCTCGATGGCAATCGACTTCTCCTGCGCGCCAAGCACTTTCGTCTCGTATTCCTTGAGTTCCGGCGTAGTGAAGCGCTCGCCCGTCGTAAGCGTCTGGCGGCGGATATAGTCGGCGGGAGCCATCGCGACAGAACCCTTCGGGATCTCGATAACAAAACCAAAAGTCGAGACGTGCTTTACCTTGAGCTTCGCGATGCCAGTCCTCGCCTGCTCCTTCGCCTGATACTCCGCGAGCCAGCGATGCCCCTCGTGGGCGATCTGCCGGAGTTCGTCGAGCTCAGCGTTGTACCCTGGCGCGATAAAGCCGCCGTCAACGAGCATCACCGGCGGATCGTCTGCGATTGCGCGGTCAATGAGCGACACGGTCTCCGGCCTTGGGGTGAGCGCACAGGAGCCGGGGTTAAGCAAGGAAAGAATGTCGGGAATCGGGCGCAGCGAGTCAGCGAGCGCCTTCAAGTCGCGCGGGTTCGCGCGGAGCGAGTCGACCTTCTGGATGAGACGCTCGAGGTCGCGCACTCCCGAAAGAAGATTGCGCAGCGAAGCGAGCCGCCCGCGGTCGTCGACAAAGGCCTGGACGCGATCGAGCCGCGCGTTAACGTCTGCGGCGCGGGCAAGCGGACGGCATATCCAGTTGCGGAGCGTCCTCGCGCCCATCGGCGTTTTAGTGACATCGAGGACTCCGAGAAGCGACGCTTCCTTCGAGACTTCGCCGCCCGGAACGAGCTGGAGATGGCGCAGGGTTCCCGAGTCGAGCACAAGCGCATCGTCGGAACTGCGGATCGCGACCTTGCGGACGTGCGCGAGAGAGTGTCGAAGCGTAGTGCCGACATAGTAGAGAAGAGCCCCCGCGGCGGAAACGAGGTCGCCCTTCCCCGCAAGGCCGAAGCCGTCGAGCGAAAGAACCTTGAAATGGCGCGTCAGCGCTTCTGTCGCAGCGTCGAGCGAAAAAGTCCAGCGGTTGTCGTCTGTCTCGGCAAGCGTCTCGGCGGGGCGGTATCTTTCAAGCGCCTCATCAAGCTTCTCCTGCGACTTGAACTCCTCTACCACGAACTCGCCAGTCGCAAGGTCGAGGAGCGCGAGCCCAAGGCCGTGGACTGCGGCGGCATAGTTGTTTACCGTTTCGTCGAGAAGCCCGTCTTCGGTTACCGTGCCGGGGGTGACGATGCGCGTGATTTCGCGACGGACGAGCCCCTTCGCGAGCTTCGGGTCCTCGACCTGGTCGCAGAGAGCAGCGGTTTTCCCCGCCCTGATGAGCTTCGCGAGATAGCTGTTGAGCGCGTGGTAGGGAACGCCGCACATCGGCTGGTTCCCGCGATGCGTCAGCGTCGCGCCGAGGATTGGCGAGGCGACAACCGCGTCCTCGCCGAACATCTCGTAGAAGTCGCCGAGGCGAAACATCAGTATCGCGCCCGGCGGCACCTCGCGTTTCAGCGCGAGGTACTGCCTCTGCATCGGTGTAAGCTCGTCGGCCATCGAGAAGCAAAGACCCGGACTTGCAAGGCCGGGTCTTTTGGCTTACTTGTTCTTGTGCCGCTGCGCCTTCATGCGCTTGTCGTATTTATGCTTCGACATTTTTTTGCGGCGTTTCTTCTTGATGGAACCCATTGTAGTTTCTCCTTAGGTTGTTTACGGCTTCTATTTAGAAGATGATCTTGTTGAGCGGGAGCTCGATGATGCCCGTCGCCCCGTTCTTCGTGAGCTGCGGGATGAGGTCGCGCACCTGCTTTTCCTCGACGACGGACTCGACTGCGTACCAGTCGCCGCCGGAGAGCTTGTTGACGGTCGGCGCGTGGAGCGCGGGCATGACCTTGACGACCTTATCGAGCGTCTTCGCGGGCGCGTTGCACTTGAGAAGGACACGCCTCTGCGCCTCAAGGGCGCCAGTGAGGAGCATCTTGAGCTGCTCGAGCTTCGCGCGCTTCGCGGCGTTCTTCCAGCTCTTCTTGTTGGCGATGAAGCGGGTGGTGGACGTGAGGATCGTGTCGACGATGCGGAGGTTGTTCGCGCGGAGCGAAGAACCGGTCTCGGTGAGGTCGACGATCGCGTCGACGAGCTCGGGGGCCTTGACTTCGGTCGCGCCCCAGCTAAACTCAACGTCGGCCTTGACGCCGTGCTTCTTGAGGTAGCGCTTGACGAGGCCGATCGCCTCGGTAGAGATGCGCTTGCCCTTGAGATCCTTGACAGTCTTGATCTTCGAGTCGTTCGGGACAGCGAGGACCCAGCGAACGGGATTGGAAGTCGCCTTCGAGTAGTTAAGCTCGCAAATTTCCTGGACGTCGGAGCCGTTCTCGTAGACCCAGTCGTAGCCGCAGATGCCAGCGTCGAGAAGCCCGAGCTCCACGTAGCGGCTCATTTCCTGCGGCCTCAGAAGCCGGCACTTGATTTCTTCGTCGTCGATTGAGGGAGTGTAGCTGCGGCTCGAGCAGGTGACGTTGAAGCCCGCGCGCTTGAAGAGCGCGAAGGTCGATTCCTGCAAGCTGCCTTTTGGTAGTCCGAGAACGATTGCCATCTTGAGATATGATCCTTTTCTTTGTACAAGTCGGGAAATTATACCAAAAATATGCTGAACTTGTCCATTGCCTGCAGAATATGGTGGTTTGCGGTGGCCGAAGGCTCGCTAACAGCTTGAGCATTGCCGCCCGATGGATCGCGGGGCTCTCGTTCGGCTTCAGGCTCGCGACGGCTTTCGCACATCAGACAATAAGCCGTGTTTAGCCTGCCATGCCTCGGCGTCTATCACTGGTTGCGTACGCAAGCCACTCTTACGCCTGCGACCTTCCGCCTACCTCACCCGCGACCATCGGCTCGGCGCTGCTCAAGTAGACGGCACTGCTCAAACGGACGGCTTATAGGAGTCCTTGAGCGTGACGGTGCGGTTGAAGACAGGTGCGCCGTGCTTGGAATCGAACTCGTCGGCGACAAAGTAGCCGGTGCGCTCGAACTGGAAGCGGTCAAGACCCTTCGCTTCTGCAAGCGCTGGCTCAACATACGCCTCGACAACCTTCAGCGAATCGGGGTTCATATATTTGAGGAACTCCGACGGCCCGTCCTTCAGCGGATCCTTCTCCGTGAAGAGCCGGTCGTAAAGCCGCACTTCCGCCTTGACGCCAGTCGCGCAATCGACCCAGTGAATCGTGCCCTTCACCTTGCGTCCGTCCGCGGCGTTTCCGCCCCACGACTCGGGATCCCACGTGCCGTGTATCTCCACGACCTTGCCCGAATCGTCCTTGACGCAGCCAGTGCACTTGAAGATGCAAGCGCCGCGAAGGCGCACTTCCTGCCCTGGCGCCATGCGGAAGAACTTCTTCTCAGGAACTTCCATGAAGTCCGCGCGGTCAATCCATATCTCGCCGCCAAACGGAATCTTCCTCGTGCCAGCACTCTCGTCTAACGGATTGTTTGGAAGCTCCACGTCACGCGAGCCGCCATCCCAGTTGTCGACGACAACCTTCACCGGGTCGAGAACGGCCATGCGGCGCGTCGCCGTCTGGTTGAGCTCTTCGCGGACGCACCATTCGAGAAGCGCAGGGTCGCTCTCGCTTTCGAACTTCGAAACTCCGACGCGTGCGCAGAACTCGCGAATTGCGCCAGGCGTATAGCCGCGCCGCCTCATGCCGCACACTGTCGGCATGCGAGGATCGTCCCAACCAGCGACATGGCCCTCGGTGACAAGCTGCAGGAGAAGACGCTTCGACATCACGGTATAGGTGATGTTGAGACGCGCGAACTCGCGCTGCTGCGTACGAATCTTGACGCCGTTCCTGACAGGCAAAAGCCCCTGCTCGTCCATGCGATCGACGACCCAGTCGTAAAGCGGACGATGCACCTCGAACTCGAGCGTGCACATCGAGTGCGTGACGCCCTCAAGCGCGTCCTCGATCGGGTGCGCGAAGTCGTACATCGGATAGACGCACCACTTGTCGCCAAGATGGTAGTGCGAGACGTGGCGGATGCGGTAGATGACGGGATCGCGGAAATGGATGTTCGGCGAAGCCATGTCGATCTTCGCCCTCAGGCACCATTCCCCGTCGGCATACTTGCCGTCGCGCATCTCGTGGAAAATCTGCAGGTTGCGCTCAGGGCTCGTGTCGCGCGAAGGCGAGGGAGTGCCCGGCTTCTCGGGAACGCCACGGTACTCCTTCCACTCGTCCTGCGTCAAGTTGCAGCAATACGCCTGCCCGCGACGGATAAGCTCCTCTGCAATCGCGTACATCTTGTCGAACATGTTCGACGCGTTGTAGAAACCTGGCTCACCCGCATCGCCCTCGCCCGACCACTGGAAGCCGAGCCAGCGGATGTCCTTCTTGATGTTCTCCGCGTATTCGTCCGACTCCTTCGTCGGGTTCGTGTCGTCAAGCCGCAGGTGGCATTCGCCGCCGAAAAGTTCGGCCATGCCAAAGTCAACGCAGACGGCCTTCGCGTGGCCGATGTGAATGTAGCCATTCGGCTCCGGCGGGAAGCGCGTAACGACCTTGCCGCCGGTCTTGCCGTCGGCTACGTCCTTTTCGATCCACTGCCGTAGAAAATGCCGAGAAGTGTCAGATTCGCTCATGGTTGCGTATTATATCATAATCAGACGAATACGGTCTTGACGCCAAGTGCGCGGCTAAGCTCGCGGGCGAGCGCCTTTACGCCAAAAGTCTCGGTCGCGTAGTGTCCGGCGCAAATCATCTTCATACCGACATTCTCCGCGGCAATCTGCTCGCCCCAGTTCGCCTCACCTGCTACAAAGACATCGCAGCCAAGCGCCTTCGCCTCGACGGCAAACTCGCCTGCGCCGCCCGAGCAAACTCCGACCTTCTCGCCGCGATGGAGTGAAATCTCCGTCTCGCCAATCGTGAACTTCCCGCTGCGCGACGCACGCCCGACAAGCCCGATGATGTTGCCGTGGTACGGGAACGCCGGCTTCACGCCGACGAGTTTCAGGTGCCGCGCGATCTCCCAGTTGTTGCCAACTTTCTTGTTCGCATCGAGCGGAAGATGATATCCGGCAAGCGCGAGGTTCGCGTCCATCGCCGCCTTTACGACGGCATATTCGCCGCCGACGAGCCTACGGATTCCTCCGCCCCAGCTTATGCCGTGGTGGACGACGAGAAGCTGCGCGCCAGCAGCAGCCGCGGCCTTGACGCTCTTGAGCGACCCGTCGACAGCAAACGCGACAAGTCGCACGTCGTCGCCCTCGCGCGCGATTTGAAGCCCGTTGTTGCTCACGTCGTCGAAATCTCCGACCTTGAGCAAGCCATCGAACCATTCAAGAATCTTTTTAAGTTTCATATTTTATCTTCTCCAAGTCGTTTTCCACGTCTGCGTCGGGCGAGAGTGATAGCCACCACCTCCGTAGCCGCCACCACCATATCCGCCGCGGCCGGAGGAACCGTAGCCGCCATATCCGCCGCGGCCCGACGAGCCATAGCCGCCACCATAGTCGTAGCTCATCAGGCGACGCACCTCAACGAGATCAGTCGGTATCTCCTTGATGAACAAACTCGGCTCGACAGGGAACATCCCGCCATCTGGCATCTTCCGCATCATCGGCGAGCCAAGCCACAAGCGATCCTTCGCCCGCGTCACCACGACATAGAAAAGACGCCGCTCTTCAGAAAGCCGCCCTTCCTCGCTCGCCTTCGGGCTCGGGAACATTCCTTCGGAACACCACGGCACGAACACGACGGGCCACTCCATTCCCTTCGCCTGGTGAATCGTCGAAAGCGTCATTTTGTCGGAATCGGGCTCGTTTCGCCGCGCGTCGAGGTTCGTCAAAAGCGCGACATCCGCGAGGAACGACTCAAGCCGATGACGGCCCGGGCTCTCCTCGTCTTCGTCGTCGCCATATTCCCCGCCCGCGATCTGCGCCGCGAGTTCCTTGATGTCGTCGAGACGGTCGTTCGCTTCCTGATCCTCCCATTCAAGATGAAGGTGGTCTTCGTAGAAGAAGTCGACGAAATCCTCGATGAGCTCGCCAATCTCGTCGTCCTTGAGATGGCCCTCCGCATACGAGAAGCATTTCGCAAGCGCAGGCCAAAGCGGCTTTGCCTTTGCGCCGAGCATCCCGCCAAGCGCATCGCAGTCCTCGCGGCGCTTCGGGTCGAACGATCGCGCAAGCTTCTCCCAGTACTTGCGAGCGCTCGCCTCGCCTATGCCGGGGAGAAGCGAGACGAACCTGAGGAACGAAAGCTCGTCGCCAGGATTCACGAGAAGCCGCAGATACGCGAGCACGTCCTTGACGTGTATCTGCTCGAAGACGCCGACGCCCGATGTTATGCGGAACGGAACCTTCGCGCGGGCGAGCGACATCTGCACGTCGATCGACTGGAAGTGGCTGCGGTAGAGAACGGCCATGTCGCTCCAGCGGTAGCCGAGATCGTGATACTCGCGCACCCGTCGGAGAATCTCGTCCGCCTGCGCGCGCCCGTCGTAGAGTTTGCAGATGCAGGGCTTCTCGCCCTGTCCGCTTCTCGCGGGACGCAGCGTCTTCTCGAACTGGTTTGGCGCGTCGCGCATCACGACGTTTGCAACATCGAGGACGCCGGGAACGGAACGGTAGTTGCGCTCGAGCTTCACGACGCGGCACCCTTCCCATCGCTTCGGGAACTCCATGATGTTCTCGATCTGTGCGCCGCGCCAGGTGTAAATGCACTGGAAATCATCACCGACGGCCATGATGTTGCGGTGGCGCTCAGCGAGAATGTCGGTGAACTCCGCCTGAAGCCCGTTCGTATCCTGGTATTCGTCGACGAGGATGTGGAGGAAATGCTCCTGCAGCATCTCGCGTATCCTGTCCTGCGTCTTGAGGAGTCTGAGGCCATTTTCAAGAAGGTCGTCAAAGTCCATCGAGTTGAGCTCGAGCTTTCGCGCGGCGTACTTATCGGCGACCTTCGCGATTTCCTCCGGGTCGACGCCTGCGGTCTTCGTCTGCCACCTCGCGGCAATCATCTCGATCGGCTTCGACTCGTTCGCCGCCTCGGAGATCATCTTCGCGACGACTTCCTTTTTCGGGAAGTCCTTCGGGTTCTTGGCGACGGTCTTGATGATCTCACCTACGAGCTTCTTCTGGTCGTCCTCGTCGAGAATCTGGAAGCCGCTCGAATAGCCGATGGAGCTGCCATAGCGCCTGAGAAGTCGCGCGCATATCGAGTGGAAAGTTCCAGACCATATCGACGCGACTTCGTCGCCGACGAGCTTCTCTGCGCGTTCGCGCATCTCGCGCGCGGCGCGGTTGGTAAAGGTAAGAAGAAGTATGCGATCGGCGGGAACGCCCTGCTCTATGAGAAACGCGACGCGGTGGACGAGCGTGCGCGTCTTGCCAGTTCCTGCGGCAGCAAGGACGAGAAGAGGTCCTTCGCCCGCCGTAGCCGCCGCGCACTGCTCTGGATTAAGCAATTTCGAGAAATCTGTCATCCACAATATTATACCATACCGCCGCGCCCAAAGAGCTCACTTGAGCTTGAAGTCGAGCTTCAGGCGGGCGGTAGAGGCGACAGGCGAACCGCCAGACTTCGCGGGCGTAAAACGCGCCGTACGCGCCGCACGAACGGCAGCTTCGTCAAGTTCTGGAAATCCGCAAGACGAAACGACGTCGACGCGGTCAACAATTCCCGCGGCATTGACGCGTATTTCAAGAACCACGTCCCCCTGCTCGCCGCGCTGCCGCGCACCCTTCGGATAGTCGGGCTTTATGGCCTTGTGGGGTTTTGGCGGCGCGTCGATCTTCGCCTGCTTTGGCGCCACTGCGGGCACCGACTCTGCGGGTGGGTGCTCCACCTTCGGTTTCTCCGGCTCTGGTTTCAGCTCGGGCGTCTCCATCTTCTCATGCTCCGGCTCTGGTTCCGCAAGCTTCGGCGCCGCGGGGTCTGGCGGCAGAGGGTCTTCGGTCCTTTCTGCCTCCGGCGGTTTTTCCTCGCGCGGTTTCGGCGGCTCGACCTCGGGCATCGCTGGCATTGTCGGCGAAACTGCCACGGTCTCGTCTTCGTCTTCAGCGAAGGAAAGATCGACGCTTGAAAGGTCGAGGGTGGCAATAGCTGTCGGGCCAGGCGCATACTTCATATAGGCAACAATCCCCACGGCAACCAAGCCATGAGCAACCACCGAAGCAACTATCGCCGTACTAAACCTCACTTCTGACTCCTGACCCCTGCGTACTGACCCCTAATCCTCCAACTCCAACTCTAAACTCCAACTCACTGACCCCTGACCCCTAACTCCTGACCCCTAACCCCTGACCCCTTAACCTGAAAGGTTGCTTTCTCCACTCCTGCGGCCTTTAGCGCGGAAAGAAGCTCAATCCCAGTGCCAAGCGACGACTTCCTGTCACCAGAAATGAGGACAGGGAGATTCATCTTAACGGCATTGAGCTCCCTCACGCGCGAGACTATCGCGTCGCGCTCCATCGGCATACCATTCAGCTGCATCGTGTCGTCGGGAAGAATCGTGACGACTATCCGCTCGCCTTTTTCCGCCGCACCCGCGGCATCAGGGAGATCGACCTTAAGCCCCTTATGAACGGCCATGTCGAAGATGCAGTAGATGAAGAAGACGAGCACGAGGAACATGACGTCCATTAGCGACATCATTTCAAGTCTCGCACCTCTTCTTCTCTTCCTCCCCATACTCTCCTATTTACTAATTACTGTCTCCTTCGCACTGACCCCTGACCCCTAACCCCTGACTCCTGCGTACTGACCCCTGACTCCATTCTCCAACTCCAACTCCTGACCCCTGACTCCTGACTCCTGACTCCTGACTACTGACCCCTAATCTTCCACCCGCGAATCAAGTACATTGTAGGGGAAAAGGAGAATCAGCGACGCGATAAGCCCAGCCGCGGTCGTTATAAGCGCCTCGCCAATTCCAGACGTTGCCGCGAGAGGATTGGCGTCAGTACCGTTCAGCGCGCCGAACGTCTGCATAATGCCGATGACGGTGCCGAGGATGCCGAGCATCGGTTCTGCGGTGATGATCGTCGAGACAATCGTCAGCCCCTTTGCATTGACCCGCCCTGCACGGAACTCAAACGCCTTCCAGATGAGAATCGCGAGCCCGAGGATTGAAAGCCCCAGAATCGGCCACATGACCGGCCCGCCCTTCAAGAAAATATCAACAAGCTTTTCCATGCGTCTCTGCCTCTCTGCGACTCTGCGCCTCTGCGTTAAAAATCCCTATCGACACAGCTCAAGAGCAAGGAGCGCGAACGACGTGCAAAGCACCGGATCTGACTCCCAGAAGCGGTTGTTCTCGTTGGCCCAGCTGCCGTCCTCCCGCTGAAGCGAAACGATCTTCGCGGAAATCTCCTTCTTCCAGTCGTGCTCGCCGACCTTCCCAATTTTCGCCGCATCGAGCGCGCGCGTCATGATGTCGTAGAAATAGTAGAGCCCCTGGTTGCCCATGCCGGGGTTCTCGTCGACCGACCAGTTCTTCTCCATCCACTCGACCGACTGCCTCACGCGAGGATCGCCCTTGTCAAGCTTCGCAGAGCACATAGAAAGAACAGCCGCATATGTCATAGCGCCGTATGCCCTGAGCGCGACCTTGCCCTGCGCGTTCGTCTCGGTTCCGCCCTGCGGAGTGCGGTCGTTGTACGCCGCGCCACCGGCATCGGGTCCTTCCTTCTTCATCAAATTCTCGACGAACGCAAGTGCCTTATCCCAGTCGAGATCGACGCGCTTGCCGCCTTCGCGAAATTCCTCGAGCGAGGCGGTCTTTGCCATCGCCGAGAGCGCGTAGGACGTATTCGAGAGATCGGCATAGCGGCGGCGCGAAATCTTGTCGTACCCAAAGCCGCCCGCCATCGTGTCGTCGCCAGTGAGCTGCGACGAGGCGATATATTCGCGCGCCTTCAAGAGCGGCGCTGTCGGCGCGAGCTTCGAGTCAAAAAGCGCAGAGAGACACACGGAAGTGTTGTAGTTGCCAAGCCCCGAACCGCCGCGGCCAGGTTTCGGAACATAGAAGCCGCCGTCCTCGCGCTGCGTGCCGAGCACGAACTTCGCCGCCTTCTTCTTCGCCTCTACGACCGTCTCGCTCGTATCGCCGCAGCCGCTGAGCGCCCAGAGAGGAAGCGCCGTAAGCGCCGGCATCTGCGCGTCGGAGAAATGGCCGTCCGCCTGCTGGTTCGCGAGCAGGTACTTTGCGCCCTTCGCAATCGACGCCTCAAGCGGCGACACCTCGTCCGCAAGGGCAAGCCCCGCAGCCAGCGCAAGCGCAATACAACTTACAGTCTTTTTCATCTACGCATCCTTATCACTGAATTCTTCAATTGATTCTGCCCTTGTCATTTTTAGCCACAAAGAACAGGAGAAACAGAAGATGTCTTCGCCATATCGCCCTCGTCATTTTAGCCACAGAGAACAGAAGAAACAGAAGATAGTAGTGATTTAAGATAGATTTCTCCTGTCTTCTCCTGTTCTTTGTGGCTCATACAATCCCAATTGCCGTCGTTAAGTTAAACGCCAGTGTCGGGCGGAAGGTTCATTAGCGCATTGATGCGGTCGTCAAGCGACGGGTGCGATGCAAAGAGCGAGGCGTGCTTGCCGCTTATGCCAAACGCCTTGAGCGAGTCGGGGAGAACGCCCGGCTGGAGGTTCCCGAGGCGGCGTAGCGCGGCGATCATCGGCGCGGGAGTGCCGATAAGCCGAGCGGACCCGGCGTCCGCGGCAAATTCGCGGCGGCGGCTATACCACATGACGACAATCGAGGCAAGGATGCCGAACGCTACCTGAAAGAGCTGGACGGTGAGATGATAGATGGCATAACCGCCGGCGCTACGCCGATTGCGGCCGCTGTCGAGCGCACGTGAACTGTGTATCACCGACGCAAGCAAGTGCGCAAAGAAGATGACGAACGTGTTGAGGACTCCCTGGGTAATGCCCATCGTCACCATGTCGCCGTTTGCGACGTGCGAGATTTCGTGGCCAAGGACGCCGCGAAGCTCCTCGCGCGTCATCTGTCCCATGATATCGGTCGAGACTGCGACGAGCGCGGAATTCTTGAATGCACCGGTGGCGAACGCGTTTGCCGCGCCTGGGTAGATCGCGACCTCGGGCGTCTTGATGTTCGCGCGGCGAGCGAGGTCTTCAACTGTGGTGACGAGCCAGCGCTCCGCTTCGCCCTCCGTGCCGTCTATCGTGCGGCACTTCATCGTCGCCTTGACGAGAGTCTTCGACAACAATAGCGAGATTACCGATCCCGCCATGCCAAAGATGAACGAGAATACCAAAAGCGGCGCATAGCCACCCTCTCCGAGTTCTGCGGCGAGGTCAACGCCCAAGAGCCCGCAGACAATAGTTGCAACGATAGTCAATGTCGCGACCGCCGCGATATTGACGACAAGGAACATGAATATCCGTTTCATGCCGACAATTATACCAAAAAAGCGGCAGACTGGCCTTTTACCCCAGTCGATTAGGGATCAGGCGCAGTTTGTCATAATTCTGGCAACCATGACCCTCTTTGCTCTCGCCGCACTCGTCTGGCGCATCCGCCGCACCAGGCACCACTCGCCTATGCCACCTTTTTGCGCCTCGCGCACCATTCCTTCCCGATCCCAGACACAGCCGCCTTGACAAGCCGCCTCCACCACTTCTTCTTCGTCCGCGCCGTAATCTCATTCACGTACTTCTCCCTCCACGCGGCGAGCATGTTCGCATCCTCCACGCGCGCCGGGTCCGTCAGCTCATCCAGCCGCCGCATGAGCGCCGTCGCGCTTTGGCCGATCCCGTCCACGATCTCCAGCCAGATCGCCCTCGCCCTCACGACTGCAAGCTCCGGCACTTCATCCTCGCAACGCCCTTCCACGGCGTCGCAACTCGCAGTCACGCCACATACCGCAACTTCGTTCGCACCGTAATCTCGCTTTTCGCTCCCCTCCTGCCCGGCCGCCGCGTCCGCCTGCGCCGTTACCGCCGCGGATGCCCTCCCGCCTCGCGGCAGCACCACGTCCGCAGGCGTCGGGTCCGCGAGCTCCGCGACCTGCTTCAGCTTCTTCGCAGCCGCCTTGTAGCGCATCGCGGTCGTGTACTTGTCCAGCACCTCCGGGACGTTGTCGCAGAGCCAGCCCTTCACCCCCGGGTTGCGGCCGACTATCACCCCATGATCGTCTCGCCTGAGCGAGTTGTCGAGATAGCACTCGAGATCCTCCAGAAGGCTCCCGAACCTGATTGCGGCCTCGTGCGAGTCCCTGCGGCGGTTCCACGCCTCCAGGACCGCCTCGCGCGTCGGGCACGCGTTCGTGGTCGTCCTCGCGCGGATCTTCCGCCGCTCGGCCGCAAGCGCGCGGCGGCGCTCGTTCTCGACCGCATAGTACCTCGGCCGCCGCTCCGCCGCCTTCAGCCGCGCGACGCGGCGCGAGCATAGCGCATGCCGAAGTTTGAAGTACATCCAGCAGTTCTCCTCGCGGAAGACCCAGTCGAAGAACTCCATGGCATCCACGGAGCCGCACGGGGTAATGCGCATGGGGCGGGTCATCGCACGCTCGTACTCGTCGAAGCTCGGCTTCGCCTCGCCGAGCGCCGCCCACGATCTCACCAGCTTTGCCTTGTTCATGCAAGATATAATACCATACCCCCGCGGGGAAGGCAACGGGAAAATGAGATTATGGTGCGGACGAAACATAATTTCAAGCGAATCGGCGCTTTCCGTGGCTTTCGACTCCTTTCGCGCTACCTTGCGAGGCTTTAGCTTTTCACGGCCGAAACCGTCGCCGCGCGTAGGGAACCGTCACCGCACGTGAGGAACCATCACCGCGCGTGGACAGTTCCCGCAAGTCTTCGCGGTTTCCGGGGCAGAGTCAGGCGCAAATGCCCCGCGCATATCCCCCAAGGCCGTAGGCCTCGCCATCGAAAGACATCAGGCGGTTGGGCTGTTCTTCGTTGCCCAGATCGCCTGGCGGGCGACGCCAAGCATAAGCGCGGCGTCGTCTTTCGTCACCACTCCGCGCGAAAACACGCGGTGGAAGCCCTGCATGAAATGGTCGGCCTGCTCGGGATTCATGAACCCGATTTCCTGAAGCATCGCCGACCAGTTCTTCATCAGCTGCATCTTCTGCGCCTGTGGCGCGGGCGGCGCCTTTTCGTGCGGCGGGACATACCGGCCCGTAGCCGTGAAAAGCTCGTAGCAAGTTATAAGCACCGCCTGCGAGAGGTTTATCGAAGTATACCCCTCGTCGACGGGAATCCTGATAAGGTGCGTGCACTGTGCGACTTCTTCGTTGAGAAGCCCCTTGTCCTCGCGTCCGAAGACAACGGCGACAGGCCCAGTCTCTGCAATCGAGAGAATGTCGGGAGCGCAATCACGCGGCGCCTTGACGTGCTGGCGGTAAAGCCCCTCGCGCGCGGTCGTGCCGACGACGGCGACGCAGTCCGCGACCGCTTCCTCGAAAGTCGCAAACTCCTCGCGCGCGTTCATTATGTCGGTCGCATGAACGGCCATCCTCTCGCCCTCTTCCCACGAATTCTGAAGGTTCGGCGCGGCAAGGCGAAGGTGGCGAATCCCCATGTTCGCCATAGCGCGGCAACTCGAGCCGACGTTGCCAGTGTAGAGCGTGCCGACGAGGACGACGCGTATGTTGTCGAGAGGATTCATCGTACCGCTATTCCCCGTCGTTCTTCGGGCCCTCGCAGATGACGCCCTCGAAAATCTCGAGGTAGTCATCCTGCCCCGTGCTTGGGTTCACGGCCTTCTTGAACACACGGCACGAAATGCCGTTGGCGTGGTACATCCACTTCTCGTTGTCAGAGCGATACATGGTCCCTACCGAAAGCGTATTCATGCACTCCCACGCGAGGAAGTCGTCGCCGTCCGGCAGCGTCACGCGAACGGCAAGCTTCGTCTTCATGTCCAGCACCTTGCCGTTCGGCGCTGTAAATTTCGAGACATGGTCCTTCTTTGACTGACCGTACTCGACGGACACGATATTGCCCTCGTGGTCGGTGAACATGCACGCCTGCTGCGGCTTGAACGACGTGCAGCCGACGAGCAGCAAGAGCATCGCGGCGACGAGCGAAAGCGCGAGCGCCGAAAGCTTCTTCGAGACAAGACCGCCTACGATCTTCGGGTCGGCCTTGCCCTTCGAGAGCTTCATGACCTGGCCGACGAAAAAGCCGGCGGCCGCCTTCTTGCCGTTCTTGTAATCTTGCACAGGTCCCGGGTTCGCGGCTATCGCCTGGTCGACGAACGCCTCGAGCGCAGCGGTGTCGCTCACGGCGCCAAGCCCGCGCTCCTTCACGATTTGCTCGGGGTCGCCGCCCTTCTCGAAAATCTCAGGGAGGAGCTCCTTGAGCGTCGGGCCGTTGATCGTTCCCGCGACAGAGAGCTTCACGAGCGCGGCAAGCGCGGCAGGCGTCATCGCGCACTCGCCAATCGTCTTCCCGCTCGCGTTCATAAGAGCCATCACGTCGCCCATGAAAAGATTGCAAAGCACTTTCGCCGCCTTCTTGTCGAGCCCCTTCGCGGCGGCTTCATACCAGTCGGCGTTCTCCTTGTGCTGCGAAAGAACCTCGGCGTCGTATTCCGCGATGCCGTATTCCTCCACCATACGCGCGCGCCTCGCCTCGGGCTTCTCGGGGAGGAGCTTGCGCCATTCCTCTATCGTCGCCTCGTCAAGTTCGACAGGCACGAGATCGGGCTCTGGGAAATAGCGGTAGTCGTGCGCGTTTTCCTTGGAGCGCATCGAGGCAGTCTCCATCGCCTCGGGATCCCACCTGCGCGTCTCCTGCACGATCGGAATCGAATGGGCCATGCACTCCCTCTGGCGCCTCGCCTCGTGGACGAGCGCGGCGTGTATGCCGCTGAAGGAGTTCATGTTCTTTATCTCGACCTTCGTGCCGAGCTTCTTCTCGCCGACGGGCCTGATCGAGATGTTGACGTCAGAGCGCATGTTGCCCTCTTCGAGGTTGCAGTCGCTGACGCCAGCATAGATAAGCATTTCCTTAAGCGCCGTCAAATACGCAATCGCGTCGTCGGCAGACTCCATGTCTGGCTCGGAGACGATCTCCATCAAGGGAGTTCCGCCGCGGTTGAAGTCGACGCCGGAGGTCGCGGCGTAGTGGTTGATCTTCGCCGCGTCTTCCTCGAGGTGGATGTGGTTGATGCGGATGAACTTCTTCGTGCCGTCGGCGCGCGTAATCTCGATGCCGCCGCCGATGCAGAGAGGACTGCCGTTCTCGGAAATCTGGTAGTCCTTCGCCATGTCGGGGTAGAAGTAGTTCTTGCGGTCGAAGGTCGCATGGCGGTTAACCTCGCAACCGAGCATCATTCCACTCATGACGGTGAGTTTCACCGCCTCCTTGTTCATCACGGGAAGCGCCCCCGGATAGCCGAGGCACACCGGGCACACGTTCGTGTTGGGCTCGCAGCCAGTCTTCAAGAGGCAGCCGCAGAACATCTTCGTCCGCGTCTTCAACTGGACGTGCGTCTCAAGTCCTATCGTGTTCTCGAATTCCATCGTAAGCTTCCGGGGCGTTCCCTGTGGTGAACTGTGGCTTAGCCCTTAAGCGCAGCCTGGGCCGCCGCGAGGCGCGCGATCGGCACGCGGAACGGCGAGCAGCTGACGTAGTTAAGGCCGATCTTGTGGCAGAACTCGACGGACGACGGATCGCCGCCGTGCTCGCCGCAGATGCCGCAGTGGATCTTCGGGCGAGTCTTCTTGCCCTCGGTGACGGCCATCTGCATGAGCTTGCCGACGCCAACCTGGTCGAGGCGGGCGAACGGGTCGTTCTCGTAGATCTTGTGGTCGTAGTACGAGCCGAGGAACTTGCCCGCGTCGTCGCGCGAGAAGCCAAGCGTCATCTGCGTGAGGTCGTTCGTGCCGAAGCAGAAGAACTCCGCCTCTTCGGCGAGGTCGCCCGCGATGAGCGCCGCACGCGGCACTTCAATCATCGTGCCGACCTCGTAGTTGAGCTTGATCTCGGCGGACTGGATTTCCTCATTCGCGACGTGGACGACGATGTCCTTCACGAACTTGAACTCCTTGACGTCGCCCGTGAGCGGGATCATGATCTCCGGCTTCACGTTCCAGCCCTTGTGGCGCCTCTGGACGTTGATGGCCGCGCGGATGACGGCCTTCGTCTGCATGACGGCGATTTCGGGGTAGGTGACGCAGAGACGGCAACCGCGGTGGCCCATCATCGGGTTGAACTCGTGGAGCGAGTCGATGATCTCCTTGATGCGGCTGATCGGCTTGTGCGTGGTCTTCGCGAGAAGCGCGATCTCGTCCTCGGTGTGAGGCACGAACTCGTGGAGCGGCGGGTCGAGGAAGCGGATCGTGACGGGCTGGCCGTCAAGCGCCTCGAAGAGCTGCTCGAAGTCGTCCTGCTGGAACGGGAGAATCTTGTTGAGCGCGATCTCGCGCTCCTCGACCGTGTCGGCGCAGATCATCTCGCGGAACGGCGTGATGCGGCTCTGCGAGAAGAACATGTGCTCCGTACGGCAAAGCCCGATGCCCTCGGCGCCGAGCTCGCGCGCCTTCTTGGCGTCACGGGGCGTATCGGCGTTCGTGCGGACTTTCAGCTTGCGGAACTTGTCGGCCCACATCATGATGCGGCCGAACTCGCCCGCGATCTTGGCGTCGACGGTCGGGATGACGCCGTCGTAGATGTTGCCGGTCGAGCCGTCGATGGAGAGCCAGTCGCCCTCCTTGAAGACCTTGCCGCCGAGGGTGAAGCGCTTCTTCTCCTCGTCCATGACGATTTCCTGGCAGCCCGAAACGCAGCACTCGCCCATGCCGCGCGCGACGACCGCCGCGTGGGAGGTCATGCCGCCGCGAACCGTGAGAATGCCCTCTGCGGCCTTCATACCCTCGATGTCCTCAGGGCTGGTCTCGAGACGGACGAGAACGACCTTCTCGCCGCGCTCCTTCCACTCCTTCGCATCGGCCGCCGTGAAGACGATGCGGCCGCACGCAGCGCCCGGCGAAGCGGGGAGGCCGCGGCCCGAAGGCTGCGCGCGCTTGAGCGCGACGGCGTCGAACTGCGGGTGCAGGAGCGTGTCGAGGTTGCGGGGGTCGATCATGAGAACGGCTTCTTCCTCGGTGCGCATACCCTCGTCGACGAGGTCGCACGCGATCTTGAGCGCGGCGCGAGCCGTGCGCTTGCCGTTGCGGGTCTGGAGCATGTAGAGCTTCTTGTTCTCGATCGTGAACTCCATGTCCTGCATGTCGCGATAGTGCTTTTCGAGCGTCGCGCAGATCTTCTGGAACTGCTTGAACGCCTCAGGCATGACCTCGGCCATCTTCGCGATGGGCATCGGGGTACGGACACCCGCGACGACGTCTTCGCCCTGGGCGTTCATGAGGAACTCGCCCATGAGCTTCTTCTCGCCGCTCGCCGGGTCGCGCGTGAACGCGACGCCCGTGCCGGACTGGTTGTTGAGGTTGCCGAACGCCATCATCTGGACGTTGACGGCGGTGCCCCAGCTGTAGGGAATGTCGTTGTCGCGGCGATAGATGTTCGCGCGCGGGTTGTCCCAGCTGCGGAACACGGCCTTGATCGCCTCGAAGAGCTGCTCCTTCGCGTCGGTCGGGAAGTCCTTGCCGATCTTCGCCTTGTACTCGGCCTTGAACTGGGAGGCGAGGGTCTTGAGGTCGCTGGCGGTGAGGTCGACGTCGTTCTTGACCTTCTTCTTCGCCTTCATGTCGTCGATCAGCTTCTCGAAGTACTTCTTGCCGACTTCCATGACGACGTCGGAGAACATCTGGATGAAGCGGCGGTAGCAGTCCCACGCCCAGCGGGGGTTCTTCGTCTGCTTGGCGAGCGACTCGACGACCGTCTCGTTAAGCCCCAGGTTCAAAATCGTGTCCATCATGCCCGGCATCGACGCGCGCGCGCCGGAGCGAACCGAGACGAGCAACGGGTTCTTCTTGTCGCCGAACTTCTTGCCGGCCGACTTCTCGAGCTTGTCGATGTACTCCATCACCTGCTCCTGGATGTCGGGGGCGATCTGCTTGCCGTCATCGTAGTAGCGCGTGCACGCCTCGGTCGAGATCGTGAAGCCCTGCGGAACGGGGAGTCCGAGTCCCGCCATCTCGGCGAGGTTCGCGCCCTTGCCGCCGAGCAGCTCGCGCATGTTTGCATTGCCTTCGGTCTGGCCCGCACCGAAGAAATATACGTACTTCTTGTCTTGCTTTTTCATGGGTCTTTTCCCTTGTTTTGTTTTTCTCTTTTTTGTTTGTGTCTTGGATGTTAAGCTTTCTGCCCGCGAATGAACTCGCGACCCGCCTCTACCGCCTTAAGGTTGAGGTCGAGGAGCGCGGCCTTGCGCGCGGAAATCGTCTCCTTTAGCGCAGTCGCGACCATGTCGGGATTCACGCAGCGGAGTTTCTCGACGATTGCGCCGAGGATGATCATGTTCGCGAGACTCTTGGCCTCCATGTCGGTCGCCATCTTCGTCGCCGGGATGTAGACGACTTCGACGTCGGTACGGCGCACCTTGCGCGCGATGAGGGACGAGTCGACGAAGATCGTGCCGCCGGCGGCAACGGTGTCCTCGAACTTGTCGAGAGACGGCTCGTTCATCACCATCAGCACGTTCGGGTGGGCGATGATCGGCGAGCCGACGGGATCGTCGGAGACTATCACCGAGCAGTTGCATGTTCCGCCGCGCATCTCGGGCCCGTACGAGGGAAGCCACGAGAGCTCCTTGTTCTCGATTAGCGCGGCATGGGCGAGAACCTTGCCGGAGAACAGGAGACCCTGTCCACCGAATCCCGCCATTATAGTTTCATAGGTCATTTCAAACTCTCAACTTTCCTTATTCCTGACTACTGACTCCTGACTCCTAACTCCTGACTCCTGACCCCTGACTCCTAACCCCTATCTTTAAAACATCCGAGCGGATAGAACGGAATCATCTTCTCCTCGACGAACTGGCACGCCTTGTCGGGCGTAAGACCCCAGTTTGTCGGGCATGTCGAGACGACCTCGACGAGCGAGAAGCCCTTGCCCTCGACCTGGTTCCTGAACGCCTTCTCGATCGCCTTCTTCGCCTGCCTGACATGCGCGACCGAGTTGACCGCGACGCGCTCGAGATAGGCCGGCGCGTCCAGCGTCGAAAGAAGTTCGCAGATCCTGATCGGCATACCCTGGGTCTTCGCGTCGCGCCCGTAGGGGGAGGTCTGCGTGACCTGGCCGATAAGCGACGTCGGCGCCATCTGACCGCCGGTCATGCCGTAGATCGCGTTGTTGATGAAGATGATCGTAATGTTCTCGCCGCGGCACGCGGTCGAGACCGTCTCGCAAAGGCCGATGGACGCAAGGTCACCGTCGCCCTGGTAGGTGAACACGATATTGTCGGGCATCGAGCGCTTGACGCCCGTCGCGACCGCCGGGGCGCGCCCGTGGGAGGCCTCGATCATGTCGCACTTGAAGTAGTCGTACGCCATCACGGAGCAGCCGACCGGCGCAATGCCGACCGTGCGGCCCTCGATGCCGAGCGCATCAATCGCCTCGGCGACGAGACGGTGGACAATGCCGTGCGTGCAGCCCGGGCAATAGTGGTAGGGAACGTCCGTGAGGGACTTCGGCTTTTCAAAAACAATGGCCATTACTTCGCCTCCTTCCTGATCGCGGCGAGAACTTCGTCGGCGCTTGGGATCATGCCGCCGACGCGGTTGCACATGGCGACCGGCTTGGAGCATCCGATTGCGAGCTTCACGTCTTCGTTCATCTGGCCCATGTTGAGTTCGACCGTGAGGAAGCTCTTTACTTTCGCGGCGGCCTTGGCGATCGGTTCCTTCGGGAACGGATAGAGGGTGATCGGGCGGATCATGCCGACCTTGATGCCCTCCTTGCGGGCGGCGGCGATCGCGTTCTTCGCGACACGCGCGGTAATGCCGACCGAGATGACGCACACTTCCGCGTCATCCATGAGGTATTCCTCCCAGCGGCACTCGTCCTTCTCGAGCTTCGCGTAGCGCTCGAAGCGCTCGAAGTTCGTCTTCTCGAGTTCGTCTGGCTTGAGGTAGAGGGAGTTCACGATGTTGTGAGCGCGCTTCATCTGCGTACCCGTCGTCGCCCACGGCTTTGTCGCGGGGATCGTCTCGGGATCGACCGTGTCCTCGGGAAGGACGACCGGCTCCATCATCTGGCCCATCGTGCCGTCAGCGAGCAGCATCGCGGGCATGCGGTACTTCTCGCCGAGCTCGAACGCGAGGCGCGTCATGTCGGCCATCTCCTGCACCGTGGCGGGCGCGAGAACGATGATATGGAAATCGCCGTGGCCGGGGCCGCGCGTCATGAAGAAGTAGTCGGACTGCGACGGCTGGATTCCGCCGAGGCCAGGACCGCCGCGCTGGACGTTGACGATAAGCGCGGGAAGATCGGCACCTGCGAGGTAGGAAATACCCTCGGCCTTGAGCGAGATGCCCGGGCTCGAGCTCGAAGTCATCGCGCGGCGACCAGTCGAGGCGCAGCCATAGACCATGTTGATCGCGGCAATTTCGCTTTCCGCCTGGAGGAACGTGCCGCCGATCTTCGGCATGCGCTTTGCCATATACGCCGCGATTTCGGTCTGCGGCGTGATCGGATAACCAAAATAATGCCGGCAACCGCAGCGTATCGCCGCCTCGGCGATCGCCTCGTTGCCCTTCATCAGAACCTTTGAACTCATAAGCTTCACTCCTTGGGAGGGGTCCGGGGACGCCTGAGTCCCCGTCCTTTCCTACCTCTCCACCGTAATTACGCAATCTGGACACATCATCGCGCAGCTCGCGCAACCGACGCACTCTTCGGGCTTCGTCAGCTCTACGGGCGCATGTCCCTTGTGGTTCAGTTTCGTCTTTGAAATTGCGAGAATCTTCTTGGGGCATGCGGTCACGCAAAGCCCGCATCCCTTGCACAGCTCCTCTTTGAATGTCAGTTTAGCCATCCTTTTGACTCCTTGAAATCTGTGTATTATATCATAAATTCCGCCCGATGGGTGATTGTTAGTGGTTAACTTAAAATATAAAAGGCCGGCCACATTCCTGCCGGCTTAGGTTCCGCGCGACTACCTCACCTAAGAAGCTTGTAGCCGACAATCCCAACCCACTCGTGGAAGGCGGTGGAATTGAGATAAAATGCATTTACATCGGGGAGAATCGCCTTGGACGAGAAGAGATTCTCCGCCATCATTGTCTGCTCAAAGTCTGCAGGTGCGCAAACAACCTCGATCCCCGGCGCATACTTCTCAAACATTAGCCTCGCCCGCTTCGTATGCCACGCGCTTGTGACAAGCAAAATCTTTGAAGTGGAGGAGTTCTTGAGTGGGTGAGTGGGTGAGCTAGGTTCCCTCACTCCTCCACTCATAAACTCCCCCACTTTCCTTGCCTCCTCTTCGGTGTTTCTCGCCTCGAGGAACGAGACGCTCTCCTCCGCCACGCCAAAATCCTTCAGAAGCGGCAGCGTCGTGTCCTGCGGGTAGAAACCCGTCGCGACAATCACGGGCGCCTTCCCGGCCTTGAACAGCCGCACTGCCTGCCAGACGCGATCCGCGCCAGACGCCATTTCGGCATAGGAGCTGAGGTTTGTGTCTGCGCCCATGCCTCCGCCAAGCAGAATGATGGCATCGGTTTCGGGGAAAGTCTCGACCGTCGGCACACGGCCATCGACAAAGAACTCGCGCTCAAGTGGTACGCCAACAACCCAGGTCATGATTGGCGTCATCCAAAGCCACAGCCAGACGAACGCGGCCCAGCCGAGCCACTTCGCCACGCGCTGCCGCTTCAGCCGGGCGCAAATCACCGCCCCCGCGCCGCCAATAATCGCAAGCCCAACGGGGCTTACCACACATCCTATTATCTTATTTATGTAGTACATTGCTGAGTTGGAGTTTAGAGTTGGAGTTGGAGAGTGGAGGGTTAGATGTCCGCGTAGAACGTGTAGAGATGTTTATGCTGGCTGCTCGCCCTTATTCATCAATCATATACAGTGGATCTTCTACAGAAGGGTTCGACCCTTTCTGCCACCGTATGCGGAATTATGTCTCACACCAATCAATTGAAACTGCCGACGGCGGCGGATTCTGCGCGACAAAAAGGCGCGAGACAATGCGCTTGTATTTCCTTGCAAATGGAAGTTGCTTCGCCTTTGCCTCAAGTTCGTAAAGCGCGTGATTCGCCTCTGTCTCGGATAGCGACAACTTCGCCTCGCCAACGAACAGGGCATCCCCGTCCAGCGACTCGGCTACGATATCAACCTCCATTGCCTTTCTGTCAAGACCAGAACCCCACCAACGCGCAGCATTTCTAAGGCGAGACTTGAATCCTGGCAACGGCTTGACCTGAATCTCATCACGCACCAATCTCTCCCATGCCTGTCCAAGGAACACACGAAAGGCTGGCTGCAAAGACTCCACCTCCACCTTAGTAGACAAGAAGTTGACATCGGAGTAATTTGGCAAAACGAACGAATACCAAAACCGCAAGAACGGATCCGACATGCGATAAAGCGTTTTCTTGTTGGCTTTGACATCACTCCCAAATGGAATATCGCGGGTCACTAAACCAAGATCCACAAGACGCTTTATAGGGCGGCCAAGTGCCGTCATTGGGACCTGAAGCCGACCAGCCATTTCAACCAAGCGCTCAACGCCTCGTCCTACAAGAGAAAGGACACTCGTCGCCTGAACGGAATCCTGCAAGTCATCCTGCAAAACATAGTTCGGCTCATCATGGAAAAGCCCCTGAGAGGAAAAAACCTGCTCTCGTAGCACCTCCCACATGTCATCACCATCCTGAAATGACTCCCAATAGCGAGGGACACCTCCCAAGACTGCATATAGGCAGAATCTTTCCCATGCTGACATTGCAGGGAATACGTTTTTCATCCATCGAAAGTGAATCGGCTCCAACTTTACGATTTCACGCGCGCGTCCGTAAAGCGGTTCGTCCTCGTTCAAGACAAGGCCTTGCATCATCCGCTGGGACGATCCACTCAAAATTATCTTCTTGCCGGTTGTCCGCAAACCATCGGCAATCCGCTGCAAGACGCTGGGCAATTCCGGAGAGCGTTCAACCAGATAAGGCAACTCATCAATTACGAGAACACTTCCCTTTGGAGCATCCTTCTGCCATCGGTCGAACATTACGCTCCAGTTGTCGTACGACACATCGGCAAATCCGGGTATCAGCGAAGAAATGTCCGCAGCCAGCCTTGAACGTTGCAACGCCGCCTCGCTTCTTTCCGCAATGAAAGTGATTACATCATCGCGTCCCGCGACCACCTCCTCGATTAGGCGACTTTTGCCGATGCGACGCCGCCCATAAACACAAGCCAAAGCTCCCTCCCGAAAATTTAGGAACCGTCTGAATCGCCTCTGCTCGTCAACTCTGTCAATAAAATCCATGATGATTATACTCCAATAGAATTATTCTTGTGTAGAATTATTCCTAATACGCATAATTATATCAAAACACCTTCATCCCTGTCAACTGAGACACCATAATAAAAATTTTTTAGGCAGGAGAATGGGGCTTTGGACAAGCAAAAAACCGCGGTGGGGGCCGCGGTTGAGGTAGAATTGGAGGTGGAGTTCAAGTGAGATTTTAGGTCTGACCTAAAATCTCACTTGGGATTTGGACCAGCGGCCCTTGGCAGTCTGCTCGACAAGCCCTTTTCGCTTCATCTTCACGAGATATCTGTAGAGCGTGGAGCGGGGAATCGACAGGGACTGCACCATTGCAAAGATGTCGAGGCCAGGTTGAATAGTCAGCAAGTCGACTATCTCCTCTTCGATGCCGCTCCGCTGCTTGTGGAGCGATTTCTCGCCATCTCTCTGCAACCGTAGATTCATCGAGGCCTTCTGGACTTCCATCAAATGAGCGCGCGCCTGATTGACCAAGGCCTCGTCGGTCAACGGATCGTCTGGCAAGTCGTATCCGTGCAGACGCTTTAGCGCAATCTCCTCGGCTCTGCGGCGCTTCTCTCCTTCGAGCAGGGCGTCTAGAAGCGTCTCGTGCATGTCGGAAATCTGCGCCAGAGTCAGCTCGCCGCCGTCATCGTCTTTATCGCCGTACAAAAACCGCATGCCGGCAACCGCAACATCGTCACCACGCTTGAACGCCGAGTAGCTGCTCCAGGCGTAGCCGTCAAACGTGGAGCATGCGGCGGCGCGAATCGGATTGAGATGGATGTAGCCGAGACACTTCCTCATCTCACTCTGGGCGCAAGGGACTATCCGATCGTAATACGCCCCTTCCCACAAGGTGCCCCTGTGCCCGTTTCTGCGATTGTACTCCTCGGAAAACCACTGCTTCACAATCTTCATGAACGAGCCGACGCTGTACATCCGCTTGCGAACGTCCGCCAGGCAATCGTACGCCGCCTTTTTGCCGGATTCGCCGCGCAAACGCAACGTCTCCACTTTTTCGCGCAGCGCGTTCGCGGCACTTGCCCCTTTTAATGCTCCATATCGGCGGATCAGCTCTTCGTCGGAGAGATCTGCCGGCGCTGGGAGATACGCCAAGATGTGAAAGTGGTTGATCATGATGCACCAGCCGAGCAGCATGACGCCGGTAAAGTCGGCGGCGCGGCGAATCATCTCGATGAGGTCGTTGCGCTCGGCTTCCTCCTGGAGAAAGCGGACGCGATGGGCGATGCGGCTCGTGATATGGTGAACCGTATCGTAATCTTTAGATCTGTGGCTTGAATTTGACATATTGACCAAATGAGATTTTAGGTCTGACCTTAAGTCTCATTTGAGATGAGTATAACAAAACGGATTTGGCGAATCAATAGCAATTTTAGAGAGAATTCCAAATGAGATTTTAGGTCTGACCTAAAATCCCATTTGAGCAACGCAGCAACGCAATTTACTGCGACACAGCCCTTCTGTGGGTGCGAGAAAACAAAAACCGCGGCAAATGCCGCGGTTTTGAACTGTCGATCAACTGACTACTAAACACTAATCACTAACCACCATCCACTGACTCCTGGCCCCTGACTCCTAACTACTGACTCCTAACACTCCACTCTCCAACTCCAACTCTGAACTCCAACTTCTGACCCCTGACTCCTACCCCCTAAAAACAAACCCCCAGATTTTGAAGAGGTATTTGAGGTAGATGAGCGGCATGCAGGACCAGATGCCGTGGGAGCGGAGGGCGCGAAGGTCCTCGCGGTTGATCACCAGGTTCGAGCGCCAGCCGGAAGTTGACATTCCGCCCATACGCATCACCACGACGCACTCGGGGAGATACGCGGCCTTGAGCTTGGCAAGATAGAGATACCTGAGTTCCAGCTCGAAGTCTGCGCAGATGCGATAGTCGAGCGAATATCCGCCCAGCCGCTCGAAGCATTCGCGCCTCACGTAGAACGACGGATGGGGAACCATCGCGGCAAAGCGGAACATCCACGGTCGCCACCGCGCCGCCGAACAATAGCGCACAGTCGGCGCCTCACGCAGCGCCTCCACCGTCTCCCCTTCCCTCACAAAACGAATATCGGCGTAGACGCAATCGACACGTCTACCAATCTCTTCCCCGCTCTCCTGCCTCTCCTGTTCTTTGTGGCTAAACTGATCCGCAATGTGCGCCAGCGTGTCGTCACTCGCCAGAACATCGTCGGCATTCAGGATACCAACAATATCACCTGTCGCCATCTTAATGCCCTTGTTGATGGCGTCGTACATTCCGCTGTCTTTCTCCGAAAGCCAGCGGAAGTTGAAAGGTTGAAAAGTTGAAAGGTTGAGAAACTTCTTTTCATAGCCCTTGAGAATCTCGACCGTACCATCCTTCGATCCGCCGTCGACGATGATGTACTCGATATCGACGTCCTTCTGCGCCAAGACACTATCCATCGCTGTCTTTATCGTCTTCGCGCTATTGTAACACGCAGTTATAAGCGAAATCTTCATCTAGCCCAAGCGTTACCTCGTCATCTCGTCATATCCCGCAGCTTATCCAGCGCATCAAACAGTTGCCCAAGCTCCATCTCGTGATACGGCGAATACATAAGCAGCACTGTCTCTATCGGCGCGAAAGCTTCAATCTCCGAAAAGCCAAGGCCTGTGCGCCACTGGTATTGCGCAAGCGCCCATCCCGTCCAGAACTCCCGGCTACGGCCAACAACTCCCTTTGGTTTCTCATGCACGAACTCAACATTGGCATCCTCAAGGATATCCACAGCCAGCTCCCACCCAGACTTCCCGCTAACCGTGCCGCTCAGTCCACGTGCAAAATCGCTAGATACGTGAGATGCCAGGAAGAGCCGCCAAAACTCATTTAGCTCAACGCCGAAAAGGTAAACCGCACTTTCCAGCATTGAGCCAAGCGCAAGCGAGGCGTCACCAAGATACATCTCACTGTATGCGGGGGTCATCTGGCGAGATCCTCTCCTGAAGTATGTTAAGCATGTAAAGCCCGCTTGGATCGAACGGCTGCGCTTTCAAGCTCTGAAACTCCTGCCGCGCCGCCGAATCCCGCCTCTCCCTCGCGTCAAGGAAACTGGAACGGCTCGCAGGCTCAGCACCGGCAAAAGAAAGCGCCTCAAACGCCCTTCCACTCTTGATGACGACTTGCAGTCCAAGATTCCCCAGCCGTATGGCCCGCGACAGGTTCGCATAGGAAAGCGCACCGGAAAGGAACGTGCGGGCAAAGGAGAAGTAACTGTCGTTGGCGCGATAGCCGATTATGACATCAACATCATCGTACTTAGGGCGGAAATTCTTCAGCAAATAGTCCTTGGCGGCAGAGGCAACATCGCCCTCGATGTCAAATGTCCTGTTCTCAAGAAGGATTGCGAGCCAATGTAAGACAGTATGGCGGCCATCAGCGAGGTTCAGCACCTTCAAGGCGTCGAGGTCAATCTCATACTGATTGACGAACCCATCATGAAGGGGTGACACGCTCCATTCACCAGCAAGCGCCTTGTCTTCTGTACAATAGAAGCCAAGGCCATAGTCATTGGTACGCTTCCCAAGACCATGCTGCGGTTTTTCGACCACAAACTCTGAACCATGATATACTGTCATGCCGAATATTTTACCATTTTCTTCCCACCGAATGCTCACATCCCATACATCTTTCTACTGAATCAACCTTTATGCTCTGCGCGACAAAGCTTCTCTATCGCATTCTTCAGCAACTCCACTCTCTGCTCATTAGAACCATCCCGATAGCCCTTCAGGTAAATCAGGCGTCCGTCGTAACCAAATAGAATCTCTCCATCATCTTCATGCTCTACAGGGCTATTCAAACTTCCGCTCTCCAACTCCAACTCTGAACTCCAACTACGCCCCGCTGCACCATCTTGAACGATAATCTCCAGATCCTCGCCCAAGCCCTGCGCTTCAAGGGATGCCAGCGCGTCCTTGAAGAACGGCCTCTCGCCCTTCACCGGGATTACGCAGCTAAAAAATGGCAACTTGTAGGACATGTAGATCGTGTAGAGATTTTTAGGCAGGCTTCTCGCCCTCATCCAGCAATCATATACAGTAGATCTTATACAGAAGGGTCCGACACTTTTGCTCGATTATCCTATTTGCCTAGTCTGCCAAAGCCTTGTCCAAAATGGATACATCCAGCAGAAACGGTATCGCGCCGACTTCGATGATGCCCTCGGACGTGTAATGCATCGGAGTGTAGCCGCCAACGATTATCATCTTGCGGAAGAAGTCGTCGCACTTGCGAAGCGGAAGCATCTCCTGCTCGCGTTTCGCCTCGTTCGGCAGTTCGTAGGCGACTTGGATGTACAGCTTGCCAGGCGCTCGGTTGACAACGAAGTCGATTTCGTGCTGCTTGTCCCCAACGGGCACTACGCCCACGTCAACCTGGCAGCCGCGCAGAAGCAGCTCATTGAATATGACATTCTCCAGCATGTGCGACGGCTCGACGTCCCTGAAGTCAAGTCTGGCGTTTCTGAGTCCCGGATCTTCGCAGTAATACTTAAGCGGATAGTCCAGATACTGCTTGCCCTTTATTTCCCACCGCTGCGCCGAGGCAAACAAAAACGCATCCTGGAGAAACTCCACGTAGTTGGCGATGGTATGGTCGCTCGATTTGACCTTCAGCACCGACTCCAGCGTGTTGCGCAGCCTATGTGGATTCGTGAGCGAGCCCGTGGCGGAACTGATAACGTCTACAAGACGCGAAAGAACATAGTCGTCTTTCAGTCTGTAGCGTTTGCGAATATCCTTGAGATAGACCTCAGAAAACAGATCCTTCAGATAACGCGCCCTGCGCCTGTCATCAGACTCAAGGGCCGCCAAGGGCATGCCGCCCCAAATCAGATACTTCGACAACGCCTCTCCCTTGTCCACGGGCTTCACCGCCTCACAGTATTCCGCAAAAGAAAACGGCCGGACACGAATCTGCGTACCGCGATCCGCAAAATTCGTATCTATGTCCTTTGAAAGCGTCTTGGAATTCGAGCCGGTAACATAGACATCTACTTTCTCCGTCTGCCGAAGCCCATTGAGCGTGTCATAGAATGTGACATAGGCGTCATCCCGATCTTCTGGGGCATAGCGCGACAAATCCACCCCCTGCGGCAAAACTCGCTTTGCCATCTGGATTTCGTCAATGAACACATATGTCCACTTACCGTCCTTCGGCAATCTTGAACGGACATAGTCGCCAAGGCTTATCGCATCACGGTACGGTTCGAACTCATCCCTGTCAAGCGGCACTTCTATTACATGCCCGTCGTCAACGCCCAGCTCCCTCAGATAGTCCCGAAACAAGACCGACAGCAGGTAGGACTTGCCGGAACGCCTTATTCCAGTCAGGATTTTCACAAGCCCATTGTGCATCCTGGCTTTCAATTCAGCCAAATATGTCTCTCGCCCAACCTTCATACTGCAAACTTTTCCTTCTTCTCTGGATTGTTTGCACTAATTGTACCAATTTCTTGCCATCAAAGTCAACAATCTACTGCAAACTTTTCCACTTGCCAGACTAAGTTTGCATCTCATCCTCTCTATAACCCCCAACTACAACTCTTCCTCCTACAACTCCCACTCCTGACTCCAACTCTTCTTTCGTGTATTTAGTGTATTTCGTGGTTTGTTTCGCCGTGCAGAATATGTAGTAACGTGTAGAGATTTTTAGTCAGGCTTCTCGTCCTCATTCACCAATCATATACAGTAGATCTTAAACAGAAGTGTCAGATGCTTCTACACCGCATAATATCCACCCGTCTTCGGTGCTCCCCGGAATTCGATTCTCCCTCGCAATGCAGAAACTTGACGTCCCACAGTCCGGACATCAACCCTCATCATTTCCGCGATTGAGACCCTATTCAAGCCAGGATGTTCCTTTACAAGCGCATATATCTGCTCAGCGAGACTTGCCTTTACAGGGACATTTACAGGGACATTTACTAGACCTTTTACTGGGCCAGGCGGTTGTATCTTGTCCTGATCATTAGCGCTTGTTTGCCAGTTGACAATGCGGAAACGACCAGAAATCTCCTCCCAAGCAGGACTCGACCATCTTCTTGATCGCCGCCCTCTCGCGCTCGAATTCCTTCTGCACACTACTAATGAATATCTGCTTCATCCAATCCTTTGTTTTTTACGTTAACCACGAAATACACTAAATACACGAAAAGTTTTTAGCTCGGTTCTCGCGTTCGCTCGGCTTCCTCGACTTCGTCTCGCTTAGTGGTTCAAATCTTTGCGTCCCTGCGCCTCTGCGTTAAAATTCACACATCAAACTTCAAAGTTGAAAGTCGCTTGTTTTTTTACTGCGGCTTCGCCGCGACGACTTGATTCCCTCGATGGATACGCGTTAAACATCAAACATCTACACTTTCTACATGTTCTACACGGCTACCAAATCCTCTCCCCCTCTCCACCTCTACACGGCTAATCAACTCCCGCACTTTCTTAAGCGCCCCACAGACTTGGTTTGCATTCGCCGGGCTTCGCGGGCAACGAACCAACGCCAGGCGAGATTGCGCTGGACACGTTCACGGAAGAGCGGCGAGGCAAATGGGAGAAGAAGCCGAATCATCCATCCGCGAAGATAAAATGGGGGAGCGAAGACTTTCCCGATTTCACCGCCTCGCGCAACATGCTCCCAATACCGATACTGCGCGATGCCGCCTTTATACGGCGTGTTGAAATACCTTCCCACGCTCGTGATATGCAGAACGCACGACGGTGTGTTCTCTGGGCTGGGGATCTGCACATCCCAGCATTCCGGCAGCAGCCCCGCATCGTCCGCAAGCACCGCATTCAGAATGTCCTGGTCGGCATATTTCGGAACGCCATACCGCACGGCGAAATCGCGACAGCGCTCAAGCACCTTCGTCTCGCGCCAGCGCTTCAAGTTGATAAGACATATCCCGCTGCAACCATATCGGTCCGAGGAAAAATGGTCAAGAGGCACATCCCGCTCGCGACACCAGTCAACAAACTCGAAAGCCGCACTTCTCACCCACTGAATCGCCTTCGTCTCGTCCCGCAGCTCCCACAGTTCGCAGACATCGCGATGCCAAAGAGTGTCCACATCGGAATACACAACCCAATCGACATCCGGCAAAAGCTCCCCAAGATACAGCCGCAGAAACGCCATCGGCGAACCTTTGTAAGTGCCGAACTCGCGCCGCATCCTCTCCAGCGACACGGCGCCCTCTCCGAACAGGTGAAACTCGAGCCGCCCCGGATCGGAGCAGCTCTCGACCATGCTCGCCTTCGCGACTTCCAGCCCCTTCACATACGGCCCGTCCGCCGCCATAACGACATGTATCCTGTCTGATTTCTCTTCCATTATGCCCATCCCCCAGCAGTCTTCATGGGATGACACGACAGCCCCTTCAGGCGTCGTCCGAAGTACCGAGCCAGCGAATAGACATATAGACACGGATCGCCAAGCCAGCGCGGCAGAATGAATGCGAACCGAAGGAATCTCCAGCCGCGGCCAGAGACACAGACCTTCCGCGCACCATTCAGCCGCCTGCGCATCGTCTCCCCTTCGATGAGCTCAAGCCTACTCCTTGCCTTCTCGCGCTCGACCGACAGCACGTTCCGCCACTTCGCGGCACCGGCGTCATCCAATCCCAGTCGCCCAAGGTCCCGCTCGCACTGTCCAAGCGCGACGATCAATTCCCGCGCGCCTCTGCACAATGCTCGGCGAATGCCGACCAGGGCGTTCGATACGCCCGTACCGCAGCGGTAGCGGACAAGGCGGTCATTCATCTCGACGAAATCGCCAAGCATAATGCCGCGATAGGCGTAGAGCTCGTCGTCGACGATGCGCGGATCGCACGTGGCATGTCCGAACTCTGTGAAGCAACGCCGCGAGAATGCCATAGCCGCGCCGACGACGTTCCCGCGAGCGGCTGGATACATCGCACCCATCGGCCGGCCCGACGGGCTGATCATCCATCCGCCGTGCCCGACGAGCGTGGGCGAAAGCCCCCTCCCTCGCGCCGACTCGATGGCGGCGACGATGCGCGAGACCCTATCCGGCTCGCTCACGTCGTCGCCGTCGAACTTCACGATATAATCCCCCGTCGCAAGCCTGCAGATGCGCTCCCAGTTGCCGAGATTGCCAAGGTTGGACTCGTTCCGCTCAACGACGACGTGGAGCCCAGGCTCCCCGCGATGCGCCTCGACGACTTCTCGTATCGTCTCCCAGCTGCCGTCCGTCGAGCAGTCGTCGCACACGACGATCTCCAGCGGACGGTACGTCTGGCGGAACGCGCTCTCGAGCGCCTCGCGGATGTAGCGGACGTTGTCGAAGCACTTGACTCCGGCCGTGACCGTCATTGCATCTCCTTCTCGTACAGCCAGTCCGAAGGCGTGCCGTTCGCCTTCCACTCGAAGCTCCTCGCGCCCTCCGCGCAGAAGGAACAGGCGAACGCCGGACACATGAGATAGTACAGGATATCCTTCGCGGAAGCCGCGCCGATGTCGATGCCACGCTCAGACGGGATCTTCGTCCCGGCTGCCTTGTTGTAGTATTCCGCATATCTCGCCGGAGCGCAGGTGTAGATGCGTCCGTCGTCCAGCAGCGGACAGAAGAACCGCTCGCGACACCACCTGAACGAGCGCCTTATCCCGGCCCCGCCCTTCGGAAGAACCCGTGCAAGGAACTCCGGTTTCGACTCGACGTTGAGACGCACGCCCGCCATTCTGCAGACGGACGTGATCTCGTCCGCCCGGCCCGCGACTGGCGGATAGACCGTCCAGTCGATTGCGGCGTCCGCATCATGCATGGCCGCGAGAAGCCGAACAATCCCGTCGTCAAGTCCGCCCAGGAGTCGGAGTCCATTCGTGACTACGGAGAGCCTGGATTTCGGGAACGCGCTCCGCACAATCCGCACCGCCTCGTCCGCCTGCGGATGCAGCAGCGGTTCACCTCCCATGATGCGTATCTGCCGGATGTTGCCGAACAGTTCCGAGAGCCTCGCGAAGTCCCGCCGCAGCGACTCAAGATTGGCCAGTCTCCGCTCGGCCATCGGCGCATAGTGCAGGCATCCAGCGCAATTCATGTTGCAGTGCTCGGCAAGGGAAAACTCGAGGTAGGCGATTGTCGGATGTCCCCACGGCAGAGTGCGGTTGCGTACATACATTCCGATACGCGGCGACATCGCAAACGCCGCCGCGTACACCCGCCTGATCAATCTATTCAGAATCCCCACAACCGAGCCTCTGCGAATCATAGACACGACACATATTCGTCAGATCTGTTGCTTGAGTTTGACATAAGTTTGTAATTCAATTTTGGGAAAAGAGGTCTGCCCTGTTTTCCCAGAATTAACTCATATTGCGCTATTAGATCTTGCGGTAATCATTGAGGTTCGGCATCTGAAAAATGTCGCGCCTTGTACAACCGCTCCTGCTCTTTGCGCTGCTCGTCGGGCGGAAGGGAGTCAAACCACTTGCGCCAACGGCGGTAGGCAATTTGGCTCCAGATTTCAAACACGATAACCCCGACGACAATCAGCACCACAATGCACACAAAAACTATCAATGCAATATTCATGTCATTTTTCCTTCAGTTTTCCTATCTCTTCCCCCAACAAACATGGATGCAGAGCGGAACACATATTCCAAGTACAAATGTCTCGTCATCTCAGCAACAAGTACCCAATGATGCCGAGCCATTCGTGGAAAGCAACAGAGTTTTGTGCCAAGGCATAGGGGTCGGGTAGGAGCATCGCCGGCAAAAATTCCAGTCGCGCCATTTTTGTATACTCAAAATCCGTCGGTGCGCAAATGACCTCGACCTCAGGTGCATATTTCTTGAACATCAACCTTGCCCGCTTCATGTGCCATGCGCTCGTCACAAGAAGAACCTTCTTCAGGCCAAGCTTCGCAATGCCCTTCGCCTCTTCCTCTGTGTTTCTCGCATCAACGAAGGACACTGCATCCTCAACTACACCAAAATCTTTCAACAGCGGCAACGTCGTATCCTTTGCATCATCGCCTGTCGCTATGATCTTGTCCGCCTTCTCCGCCTTGTACAGTCGCACGGTCTGCCACACACGATCCGCGTTTGACCACATCTCAGCATACGCACTCAAATTCGTATCAATGCTCATAGAGCCACCAAGAAGGACAACAGCATCTGCCTTTGGGTAACTCTCGACCAATGGGACACGTCCATCGACAAGGAACTCCCGCTCAAGCGAAGCTCCTACAACACCAATCATGATCGGCATCATCCACAGCCACAACCAAGTAATAGTCAATCCGCCCACCCATTTCGCAGCGCAGAGACGCTTTCGCCAGATAAGAAGCATGGCAACCATCCCGCAAACAATCGCCACGCCAATCGGGCTTATCACAAATCCTACAAGCTTGTTAATGTAGTACATGCTCAACCGTCCTTTTCTCCCCAAAGTCTCGCGATAATTGAACTTCTATCAAACATTGAATCAGACAAGCGCTTTGCCCTTTCGCCAAGCGCCGTTCCTTCGCCTGACTTGTAGGCGTCGCGCATCCGTTTAAATGCCCCGGCAATTTCATCGACATCCCCAGGATTAGCCACGTGCCCTATCTGGAATTCCTCAATCAATTCCCTCGCTTCGCCATTCAATATTCCCAATAGCGGCTTCCCCGTCTTGATGTATGACTGAAACTTCCCCGGCAGCGTCAGAGAGTAGCGATCCGTCAATGAAATAATAAGCACATCCGCCTGCGCGAACCACTTCGGCATCTCAGAACGAGGCTGGCGTCCGCAGAACTTCACATTTTCGAGCATACCAAACTTTTCCTTAAGTGGCTCGAACATGACGCCACCTCCAACGAGCCACAGCTCGGAATCTTTCAGTTGTGACTTCTCGAATCCGGCGATCACGTTCTCCAGGTTCTGCGGAACGCCCATGTTGCCCGCAAACATGAAAACCGTTTTGCCGTCCGGCGTTTTCTCCGGAAGGTCCATGCTCGCTGGTTCCCATTGCGGAATCCACTCGGCGTCTCGCCCAGTCAGTTCCTTGATCCGCTTCACATACCGCCTGCAGCTGACGGCGATCCTGTCGCAACGTCCGTATATGAATCGCACAAAGGCATTGAGAAGCGAAGCCTTCCATTTGGACGGCTTGAAGCCGAACCCCCATACCGCATCGGGCCACAAGTCCTGCGTCCAAATCGTGATGTTCTTGCGCCACACCCACTTAAGCGGCACGACGGCGCTCGCCATTGTCAGCGCCGCTGTGTGGTAGACGAAGACCTTGTCGAACTTGCGTCCGTTCCAAAGCGCCCAAAGGCTCGTAAGCAACCCGAAATGCAGATAGTTGAGAACCTTCCTCGCTACACTGGTATTGTAGCCGAATATCGTGCTGACGCGATGCACCGGGATGTCGTTGAACTCCCGCGTCGTCTGATACATCTTGTTCTTGTATCCGTCGTATATCTTGTCAAACGGATAACTCGGCACCTGAGTCAGGACCTCGACATCATGACCTTGTCTCTTCCATTCGGCAGCAAGGTCGTTGACGAGGAAATCCTCTGGATAGAACCGCTCTACGACTATAAGGATTTTTGCCACTTACACTTCCAACCTGAACGTATCAGGATTCGCGGGATCGAACACCTCGTTCGCCCACATGAGCGTCACCATGTCCGTGTCGCCAACATTGACAATGTTGTGCGTATACCCCGGCGGAATCCGCACGACTTCCAGCTTCTCCCCGCTCACTTTATAGGTGATTACCTTCCCGTTCGGATCATCCGCCATACGGAAATTGATCTCGCCCTTCCCACTCACAACAAGGAACTTCTCGTGCTTCGTGTGGTGCCAGTGCTGTCCCTTGGCGATGCCAGGCTTAGATACGTTTACGCTCACCTGCCCGCGTTCCACCGAGTGCAAAGCCTCGGTAAAGCTTCCGCGATTGTCGCAGTGCATCGTTAGCGGATAGCTGAACTTGTCCTCCGGCAATGCCGATAGATACGTCGAATATAGTTTCTTTGTGAACCCGTCAGCTTGATCCGGCACCATGAGATTATTCGGCTCGTCATGGAAACTCTTAATCAAATCCACAATCTCGCCCAGCGACCTCGTATAACTCGGCTCAACACTCAAGATCTCATTTCGTGTATTTGGTGTATTTCGTGGTTCCAAACACCCGACAAAGCTCTTCACCACATCATCAATGTAGACTAGCGTAACTGTCGCCGCAGGATCACGCACCATGATCGGTAAATCGCGTGCGATATTGTACACCCACGTCGCCACGGCACTGTTATAGTTGGGCCGACACCACTTGCCGAAGACATTGGCGAGACGATAAATAAACACCGGCGCACCTGTCTTCTCTCCGTATGCCCTAACCGCCTCTTCAGCCGCCGCCTTGCTCTTGCCGTAGTCGTTGTCAAGCGCAGCCTGGATGCTGGAACTGAGCAGCACCGGCGGCGGATTTTGCCGTGCCGCCAGTTTTTCGAGGATGTCCTCCGTGAAGACCGTATTGCCCGTCTTAAACTCCGCAGGGTCCTTCGGACGGTTCACACCTGCAAGATGCATCACAAAGTCGCACTCTGCCGCATACACATCCAGCTTCGCCTCATCTCCGAGGTCGTACTTCAACACCTCGAGATCGGGCATCTGTTCAAGAGTAAGGCAAAGGTTCCGCCCGACAAAACCCTTTGCACCAGTCACCAGGACTTTCATTCGCCCCACACCCTTCTCTTGATGTAGTCCGTGTAACTGATTATGATTCTTACCACTTTTTCGCTCACATCGGGCATCGAGTAGTCGTACACCTTGCGACAAGGCTTGGCGACAGTCAGATGCTTGAGCGCCTGAAGGATGCGCTCCTTGTTCTGTCCAACCATCATCACAGCCGCCTCTTCCATCGCCTCCGGACGCTCATGCGCCTCGCGCAGATTGAGTGCCTTGAATCCGAGAATGCTCGACTCCTCGCTGATTGTCCCAGAATCCGACAGCACCGCCTTCGCATTCAGCTGCAACGCCAAATACTCAGTAAGCCCCATTGGCTTCATGAGCTTCACGAGCTTGTCGAACTTCACACCCTTCTTCTCAATCATCTTGCGGGTGCGCGGATGCGTTGAGACGATGATCGGCAGCTTGTACTCTTTCGCGATTTCATTCAGGCAATCGACAAGATTCAGGAAGTGGTGCTCCTCGGCAATGTTCTCCTCACGATGTGCGCTCACCACAAAATACTTGCCCTTTGTCACGCCCATTTTCTTAAGCACCTTCGCCGTGTTACGCTTCACCTTCGGCATCTGCTCAATCAGTACCTCAAGCATAGGCGAACCCGTCTTGATGACCTGGTCTGGCGGTAGCCCTTCACGTAGCAAATATTCCCGCGCGATATCCGAATAGCAAAGATTGATGTCGCTAATATGGTCAACAATCTTCCGGTTACTCTCCTCTGGCACACGCTGGTCGAAACAGCGGTTCCCCGCTTCCATGTGGAAGATCGGGATATGGCGCTTCTTAGCGGCGATTGCGCAAAGGCAGCTATTCGTGTCTCCCAGCACGAGAAAAGCATCGGGCGTGACTTCTTCGAGAACCGGATCAATCGCCTCAAGGATCTTGCCCGCTGTCACCGTCGCATTGCCACCGGCAGCATTGAGGAAGTAGTCGGGCTTCTTCAGCCCCAAGTCCTCGAAGAACACCTCATTAAGTTCGTAGTCGTAGTTCTGTCCTGTATGAATGAGGATATGGTCGATTGCCGGACTTGCATCCAGTTTCTTCAGCACGCACGCCAGCCTGATTATCTCCGGCCTCGTGCCAACAACCGTCATCACCTTTAGTTTCTTCATAGTGGCCTCCTAAAATCATCGTTCTCAAACTCTCCGACCTTGCAATCGGAAAAAACCATCACCTCGGCACTACCATCCTGCTTGATGCAGAACCAATTACTGGGCTCAACCTTTAGGACGCTGGGCTTTTCCGCCGCCAAAACAACAGAGGACTTTGCGCCCTCTGCGTCCTTTGCGGCTAAATCCATCGGCTCAACTTCGATGGTAGTTACACCCCTCAGCGGGAAGAACCACTTCGTCTCCCGCCTGTGTCCTATCCACCCGCGCACCGGCTGTTCGGCGCTATTGGCTATCGTATAGAACCGCTTCACATCCACCATGTCGAAGTCGTTGCAGAACCGCAACACACCTCGCGCATCAGAATGTTCTCCGCCAACTATCAGTTCCGCCTTCAAAGCCCGAACTCCTCGTGAATCAGCGGCAGTTTCAGTAGCAGCTTCTTCATTCCCTCGACATCCAAGCGCGTCGTGTTGTGCGAGTGGTAAGTATCGAGCGTTGGTGCGATTACCTCTCCCTCGACAAAGTACTTGTCATAGTTAAGGTCGCGCGAATCGGCGGGGACACGATAGTAATTTCCCATGTCAATCGCCTTCGCCATATCCTCGCGTCCGACAAGCGTCTCGTACAGCTTCTCGCCGTGGCGTGTTCCGATGACCTTGATCTCCGTCTTTGTCGCCTGGTCGCGGAGCTTCGTCCCCTCCTTCGCCAGCTCAAGCACCGCCTTGGCAAGCGTTTCAATTGTCGCGGCAGGGGCTTTCTGCACAAAGAGGTCGCCGTTCTCCCCATGCTCCCAAGCGAACAGGACGAGATCGACAGCATCCTCCAGCGTCATCATGAACCGCGTCATGTTCGGATCAGTAACCGTCAGCGGCTTCCCCGCCTTGATCTGGTCGATGAAGAGCGGGATGACGCTGCCGCGACTCGCCATCACGTTTCCATAGCGTGTACAGCAGATCGTCGTCTTCGCGCCCTTACCGAGCGAACGCCCCTTCGCGACCGCGACCTTCTCCATCAGCGCCTTACTCATGCCCATCGCATTGATTGGATACGCCGCCTTGTCGGTGGACAGCACCACAACATTCTTGACGCCATGCGCGACTGCACTCTCAAGTACGTTGTTAGTCCCCACAATGTTCGTGAGCACCGCCTGCATCGGGAAGAACTCGCAGCTCGGCACCTGCTTCAGCGCCGCTGCGGAGAAGATGTAGTCCACGCCTGGCATCACGCCGTCGACGCTCTGCCTATCTCTGACATCGCCGATATAGAACTTCACCTTCGGATTCTGTAGCTCATGCCGCATGTCGTCCTGCTTCTTCTCGTCGCGGGAGAATATGCGTATCTCCTTGAAGTCGTTTATAAACCGGTTCAGCACGGCATGGCCGAAGCTGCCGGTTCCACCAGTAATCAGCAACACCTTGTCATCAAACATTTTATGCTCCTTTGTTCCAATATTTTATCATTTTCCACCCCGACCCGAAACCCTCGCCAGAACTTCTTTAAGCGCGTCTCGCAAAAGCCCAACCCGCTCATCCTTCGTTCCGTCTCTGTATCCCTTGAGATAAATCAGTCGCCCGCCATAGTCGTCGCCCCATGCCGGCGCGCCGTCGGTGGTAATGACGCGCTTGCCGCGCTCGAGCGCCTCCGCTATGACGAGACCAAAGTTCTCGGAGAGAGTCGGAAGGACGAGAACGTCACACCAGTCCCAGACCTTCTCGAGCTCTTCGCCGAAGGCAGAGGAGACGATGCGCAGTTCAGGTTTCTGAACCACGGAAGACACGGAATACACGGAAGAGAGCGATTTTATGGCTTCTTCGAGATACTCCACGCCCTTCAGCGGATGCCGCCTTCCGAGATACAGCAAATGCAGCTCCCCTCTTTCTACACGCTCTACACGTTCCACACGGCTATCATCTTTGCGCTCTTTGCGTGCTTTGAGGCTAAAATCGAAGAACCTCTTCAGATCAACCGTCTCGAACGGCCCTCGCAGCCCCCATGCCCGGCACCACTCTTCCTCCCAATCACCGGTAACGACGACTCGGTCGCACTTCGCAAAATAGTGCCGCTCAATCGGAGATACAAGGCGCTTCTTCCATTTGCTCTGCCGTTCCAGATATATCGGACTCAGACTCCCATGCGTCATCCTGACGAGCTTCGCCCCTGCCTTCAGCGCCATCCTACACGCCGCCCACTCCCTCGGCAACCACATCCCATGCACCCACACTTCATCGAACCATTCTATTGTATGCCCCACTCCCTCCTTAGTCGCGAAGCGCGTCCAGTCCGCCGGATTCTTAAACGCCACGCCATCCACGACATACGGCACGCCGTCCATGTCCCGCAACTCGCCCCCATCCCGAACAGCAAGCATCCGCGCAACCTGAAATACTCCGTTCGCCTCGCTCCCCTCCGGCACAATATGCAACCGCTTAACCATTTTCGTGTCCTTCAAATAACCTTTCCTCCTCAACCACCCTTATAAAGTCGTCAACAGCACCACTATGAAAGAGTTTTATCTTGCCCGGATATCGCTTGGCAACTACTGCATTGCCTGGATTGTCGCTTGCTATTATTGGACGACCGATATCCAAGTATTCGAACAGCTTAAGCGGATAGTTCCATTTGAGACTTGGAACGGACAGATATGGGACAACAAGAATACGGCATTCCCGCAGACGCCTGAACGCCTCCTCTTGGGGTAATTTACCTGCAAAATCAATCCCATCGTGAGGCAATCCGTCCTTTGGCTCATCCCCAATCCACAAGCATTTCTTGCCTGGCAATTTCTTCATTGCTGCCATCATAAACTCGCAGCCCTTGGCTCTTGACCAATTGGATAAAACACCAAAGTCATACCCGTAGCTATCTGCGCAAACCTCCTGTTCGCCACTATTAAAATTCGCCCCTTCCCAAGCATCCTGCATCCGCAATTCCAATTGCCCTTCACGCGGCCTATAGCCAATCTCATCCAACAAACCAGGATGTATATTCAGCACAAGCCTGTCACAACGCTTTGCAAAAAACCTAAACACAAGATCAATAAGCCATCTCAATGGCGGGAATCTATCACGGTGAGACAGGCTTGGCGGATCCCACAGAAAAACGGTCCAATGGCAACCGTACTTCTTCTTTAACCGCCACCCGACATACATACATGGGAAGTCAAACCCGGTAAAAACCTTAACATCACCCTGCACCTCGGTACCTCTGCGTGATAAGACATCCCACACTCGCCGAAACCTCACAACTTTACGATACTTTGGTTCTATCTCCTTCGTGACACGGCAGCATTCGGAAGCATACAGCGTTGCATTGTACTTCATCGCTACTTCCAGCGCTTTGCGATAGACATTAGCATTCTTGGAATACCAGCCAATGTCGCTGCGAGTTATGAATATTGCCTTGTCCATGCTCAGTTGGCGGCTTAAAAACGATTACAGCCTAACGACTATCAACCGCCCTCTCTCCTATCGCCCATGGCGCAAATCGACGAAGGAGTATGGTGGCGAAATAACTAACAATTGTCGCAACAGTGAAAACAAGAATAGTTCCGATCATAGCCATAACTATATCGTCGCCAAACATTGCACGGATAACAGGGATTCGCTCCTGCAACGCGACAATAGTGAATTTATGCATCAACATTATACCTAGGCTTGCTAGTCCTATCGCAATCAGGCATCTCTCTAGAGGTCGCATGAATCGCACATCCCAAATCCTCGAACGCGCGACAGCCGCACTGAAAAATGTCCCTAATACCCCCATCCCAATATTCGCAAAGGAACCTTGGATACTCAAAAATCCTTCGGCACTTAACGGATGGATGGGGAATGTATATGCAAGTATCCACAAAACAATAAATCCTGAAAGAGATGCCAGTCCCAACCAAAACGCACTGATCGAACGCAACCAATCTTTTGCCATAGTCCCGATTATAAAATAAGGAGCATACCAAATCATTCCATTAATCCCAAACGGCAAAAAAGAAACTTTGTACTTTATGACACATGCCCGAAGAATCCATAACGCCAAACAAAGCAAAATCTTCAAAGTTGTCCGTAGTTTTGCCGATGCTTCTACAGCTCTATAACATATTAGCGTCATAAACATTGCAGGCGGAAACCATAGAACAGAATTGCATTTAAAACTTTTCCCATCTTGCCCCCCCATAATTGTAGTCAACATCTGCCTAAGCACTCCATCCCATTCAGAATATACCGCGTCATACACAATCCAGCTAAACATAGCAAATACCGCATATGGCAATAGAAGTCTCTCTGCCTTCCTACACACAAATGCTTTCCAGTCCACATTGGACTTATAGCACATTCCAGCAAGCACAAAAAAACCAGGCAGTGAAAATGCGATTGAAAATGTCATCAATGCGCTTAGAGCCTCTGCCGCATCTCCGCTACACAGCCGATCTACGCAAGGGCCAGCGACATGCCGAAGAACTATCAAAAGGATCAATACCCCCCTCAATCTGTCTATCCAGCTTTCTCGAATCTTCATTTGCTCAACAACCTAAAAAAACCTTTTGGTGATTTATCCTCGCCCTTCAGCACCCAGGCCTTGTCATAGCCCTCCACGGTCTCCGATGCGCCACCGGTGTCGTAGGTGGCGATCTTACATCCACATGCGCGGGCTTCAAGATTTACCGTAGGATAATTGTCTTCGTGAGTTGGATTGAAGAACCAATCGGTGGCAGAGTAAACCTCTGCCAATTCTGCCGCACTATTCGTGCGCGCAATGCCTATCATACCAAGCGGAAGAGCGGCGATCTGCTGCTCGGTCAGACCGACTAAAATAATACAATAAGAACGGCCATTCTTAGAATTTAGCAGCTTGTGAAGCACTAAGAAATCTGCAAGGCCTTTACGGCGATCCCAAACGCTAGCAACGCCAAGAATTATGGTCTTGCCATTCAAACCCATGCGCTCACGGAAATTGCTTGGAGTCGGCTTAAACACGGTCATGTCAACCGTGTTATGAACCACTTCGACTGGGTACTCTTTCAAGAAGCTCTCGCGCGTCAGATCCGCCAACCACCTTGACGGAGTAATCAAACTCATGTTTTTCACGCCGCAAAACGCTTTTTTCTTTCTCTCCCAATTAGCTTTTGCCGCGCTCAACACAAAAGATTTTGGATACTCCAACTTTTCCGGGCACCCATAACACACAGTCTTCCATCTTTTGCAGTCAGTTAGTAGAAAATGGCTACAATGGCCAGTAAATGCCCAGCAATCATGCAATGTCCACTTGACCTCCATCTCTGGATGAAGCTTTATCCAAGCAAACAGTAATTCGTAATTGATATAGTAACCATGCAGATTATGTAGCCAAACCATATCCGGATTCCACTTCTCTGCCCATTGCAAAAAACGGCGTGTTGCAAAATATGAACACATTCCGCTGCCATGCAAATCTAAAGTTCGCGTCAATAATCCATGCAGTCTTGAAGACAATACACCACCTATCCTTACGGCCCACTTCTCACACGACTCAGGAACAAAAGGTTCACGCCCATATGCATATTTTACCAACCACCCTTTGGATTCATAGTCCCTGGCAATATCTTCGCATATTCTTCCAGTAGAACGTATTCCACAAACTGAATTGACAAGTAGCAGTTTCAAGGGGATATCCTTATTTCATATCGACACTACGATTGGAATTAGCGCAATGTGCCCGTCTGTCAAACAACACAATGGATACTATGCGCAGCCTCAATAGCCGCAGAATAATTCTCAATCATTTGATCCATTGAATATTGCGAAAACACTTTGGCAATCGAATATTTACCCATTGCCTTACACTCTTCAGGATTGTTTAACAGGCTTAGTATCTTGTCTACCATATCAGAAATGTCATTTTCCTTGAATGCCAATCCTGTTTTACCAACCTCCATGACTTCAAACTCTGGCATTTGGTGATCGGCATTATCGTGAACAACAACAGGTAATCCGTAAGCTAAAGAATGGATAATCCCAAGGCCAATCGCGCCTGGATAAACGTACATGGACGCGGACAAAAACCAAGGAGCCAATTTCATCTGGTCGCGTTCTGGGCCAAACCACATAATGTCGCCGTCCACACCCAACTCCTTTGCCAATGCCTTGCATTCTTGCTCCTTTGGCCCCTCTCCAATGACTACCAATATCGGATTTCGGTTGGCCAATCTAATATCGGACATAGCACGAATAAGGAAATCAAGACGTGTCTTAGGTCGCAAAGCAGAACATAAAAGCAATATGGGGCGCGTCCCAATGTTATGTTGTGTGCGAAAATCAGATAAGCGATCTTGTGACCAATATTCCCTAGCCCTTTTTATTGGCTCCAAATCTATAGTATTCCATGTGGCGAACACTCTATTTTCAGCGAAACCTCTTGCTATTAGATAATCCCTGCCCGACTTGGTATAGCAGAGGAAAATATCCGATAACATTTTTGCCAGCATCAAGCGAATTTTAACCCTGAATTCCCTCGATGTTGCCGACCTATGGTGCCCCCACCATATTACAGCAACACCTCGAAACTTCGCAGCAATGGCAAGAAGAACATTAGTAATATTTTGCGGTTCGCCAGATATAACTAAGACATCTCCCTTTGTCATGCCCATAAGAGAAAGGCCTCGTTGCCAACCTATCTTCCCAAACTTCTTTATGGGATGCGAATAATCATATCTGACTCCTCGCAATGGCTGGGAAACGTTCGGAGTCCCTGCACCATCAGTCGCCAATACTTCAATTCTATCACCATAAATTCGACCTAATCCTTCATAGAGCGCAACTCTATAAGGGCCGACATTCGGCTGAATTATCCTTATTCTAAAATCGTCATTCATTCTTCAATTAGAACATCACTACGCCTTAAATTAAGCAGGTAAACTTGAATTCAAGATATCCATAATGGCTTCACATTCTTTGTCTACAAATGCCTTTATAGTTTCATCACATGGTGTCAAATCCGGCACCATAACCGTATAACACCCTGCATCATGCGCTGACTTAACACCATTCGGGGAATCCTCTACAGCGATACACTCATCTGGCTTGAATCCTGTCGTCTCACAAGCATGCAAATACACATCGGGAAATGGTTTCCCCCGCTTGACTTGTTCTGTAGTAATGGCGGAATCAAAGAGCGAGATATCTATCCCCACGGATGCAAGATAGGTTGTAATTCTACTTATGGGCGACGATGTAACGATTGCGACCTTTACAGGCAAATTCTTCGCCTTGCCAAGAAACTCTAGAACTCCAGGCTTGGCAAACAACGGCTCTTTAGCAACGTTCTCGGACATGATCAATTTCCGTGCAGTGCGAATCGCTGGATATGCATTATCGTTGCCGTACCATCTCCTGAACAAATCCTTAGCCAATCCAGCATCCAAACTTCGCAATTGAAGCGCCTGCTCATAAGTCATAGAATAGCCTTCAGATTCTGCCGCCTTGCGCCAGCATACATTGAAAACTCGCTCACTGTCGACAAGTACACCGTCGACATCCAAGAATATTACTTTATGTTTCATCTCACGCACTGAGCCGCTAAACCATTGAGTTGCTGCCCAACATAAGTATCTTTTCTTTGACAACATTCATAACAGCCTCGCGCGCCAACTTCGAGGCTTTCTTCGGATCAAACACATTCGGATTGTTTGCCATATATTGGCGCGCGGCATCTGACCATGCACAACGCAACTCTGTAGCTATGTTCACTTTTGTTATGCCTCGTGCTATACACTCACGAATTTGATCTATCGACAATCCAGAGGCACCATGTAATACAAGTGGAGCCTCAATTCGACTCTTAATTTCTGAGAGGCGTTTATAATCCAAATTAGGAGCCGTCTTATACAATCCATGAACCGATCCTATTGAGACCGCCAATGAATCGACGCCCGTACGATTTACGAAATCCGTTGCCACTTCAGGATCGGTATAGAGCGATGAACTTTCTTCCGGAGCCCCCTCTTTGCCAGATATCGCACCAAGTTCAGCTTCAACACTAACATCTATCTGTTTGCACAATTCAACTACCAATCGCGTTTGCTCAACATTCTTTTCATATGAAAGCAAAGAGCCGTCAAACATTACAGACTTGTAGCCTGCTTTAACGCATGACATGATATTAAAAAGTGTGCTCCCGTGATCCAAATGGATTGCGATTGGAACCTTAACAGTATCCGCACATGTCCTAACCATTGATATAAACATCTCTGGTGTCGCATACTTCAGAGTATTCACAGAAGTTTGCAGGATCACCGGCGAATGCATCTCCTCTGCAGCCCAAATTACCGCTTGGACAAATTCCATGTTCTCAATGTTGAACGCTCCCACAGCATAGTGCTTCAGCCTGGCATCGGCAAGCATTTCATTTGTATTCACTACTGCCATAATAGTACTCCGTTTCTATTGTTCGTTACAGACTAAACCGCTTCATCAACGATTCCAGGACTGGCAAATCACTTTGGTAAGTAAGTTTCAAAAGATTCTCACCCCCAAGCAAGAAATGAGGCTTCTCACCATACTCTTCAAACATAACCCGTGTGTCATCAGTAAAATCAAGATACTTGCCAGACATATATGCGTCGTAGAACTTCTTAAAGTCGAACGCCACCGGAGTCGACATCTTCCACATCTGATTGCGGTCAAGATATGTACCGTCCTTCATTATGACCGTACTCTTCAACGGCAAGACATAAGTGCAAGAAGGATGCTTGTCATCCAATATATCCTGTATCTGCTGGTCGGTTATAAGCGGACGTGCTGCCTCAAGAACAATTAGTCGCGAATATTCCTCACCTCTGCTTTTTAGGTAGCGCAAACCATTGATGACGGACTGCGACCGCGTCGCACCACCTTCAATGTCAACTCCGACGACGCACACATCGCCTTCATCAACAAATTTTGAAACTTTGTCGTGCACATGTTGCCATAACGGCTTACCATTCAGCACAATGAACTGTTTCTGCTGACCGTAGCGAGTTCCTTGCCCGCCAGCCAGAACTATCGCTGCATTCCTCGCCATTTTATTCTCCTTTCCTTGTTTTTTACGAAAACAGTTACGAAAAAATTTTTATTTATAATACGCCTTAAAAGAATGGTGCGTCACCCGTTTTTCTTCGGGCGGCAACTGCATATAATCACCAAACAACCGTCGCATATATTGATCCGCCCCAATTGGCGCTAGATACTTACGATTCTCAAAAGGCAGTTCAATACAATCCCTAAACCATTCTCTTTCTAGTATCTCTCTTTCCCCCTTGGCATAAATAACTGCATTTACAACATACCTACTGGTCGTGTTCTTTTCAAATCTTCTCGCCAATCGATCTATTCGCTTTATACACCAGGAGAAAGGAATTAACGAACAAACAGCCTTCAACACAAACAGTGTGACATTCTTTCTGAAGCCTCGATCCTTCTTTACGATATGCTTTACAGTCAAAATGCCATCGTATGGTTTTATCTTCTTCTTCAGCTTAAACGCATCGTTGTAATCATCTGTCACATAATCAAGTGGGAATATATCAACATTGACACCGATGTACTTTTCACCTTTCTTTTCATACCCCTCAATGAATATCGTGTTGTCATCATAAACCTTGGCGTATGAAAAATGACAATTCGGGTCTGTTTCAATTGAACAAACCTTATAGCGAGGTGAGAAATCCCTAAATTGTTCTATGAACTTCTCATAGTCATCGCG
>Ga0310695_10001281_pt1 | contig 60335 bp, 89 predicted proteins | sample RumenRJG_04DNA_FD_203882 | JGI IMG/M metagenome (GOLD analysis project Ga0310695, IMG submission 203882) | Bovine rumen microbial communities from Lethbridge, Alberta, Canada - RJG_04 (v2) (version 2) | ecosystem: Host-associated > Mammals > Digestive system > Stomach > Rumen | place: Canada...
ACTCTGGATAATCCAGCGTTTTACCTCTAAACTACATTCTTTCCATTAAAAACTGTGTAAAAAATGCGAAAAAAAAAAAAAAGAGGCCGTGGAAAATATCCACAGCCCCTTTCGGCAATGCAGCGAGTTACTGCTTCCTACGCAGCCAGAAGTTCGCGACCTTCGACCTGATGACATCCGTGCGCTCGTAGTTCAGAGTCAATAGTGCCAACCCCAGCGTCACACCCGAATTGAACAGGTCTCGGGGCCCGATGCCATTCTGGGCTTGCACTGATTCCCGTGCAAGCTGATGGCTATCAAGTTCCATATACCTGTTAATTAATTCGGCACGTTCGGCTGATGTCAACTCTTCCCTGCTCCATGCTTCGGCGAGCTCTTTCTTTTCCTGCTCAATAGGGTCGTCTTTCTTCCTAAACCACATAGTACGTCCTTTCTACTCGGCATTATTGCCATTAAGCGGAGTGTAAAATATCATGAGCTGAATTACGAGCAAACAGGTCGTCATTAGTGCCATTCCAAGACGACGTCATAAGCTCTCGCTCCTTGACTCCTCTTCCAAGAAGAATATCACGCATCTCGAGATACTGCTTCTTCAGATTCTTGCATCTGTTAACCAGCATCTCAATGTCTTCCTCTTTATGATAGGTACTAGCAATCGATTGGTTGTAGTAATATCCAACGACCTTCTTAAGCCTCTCCTTGGCCTTATGAAAATCGTGTCGGACATCTACAGACAGCAAGATAAGTTCTCGCGTGTCCATACTCTCGAGATACGTGGACAATTTAGGTCTCCTCTTATGTATTATTCTGCCATGTGCGCCGCGCGGTTAACCTTGAGAACAACAGTATCCTTGTTAGCAAGCGTCTCGGGATAGTCCTCAAGGGCAATACTATAGACATCCTTTAATGGATCGCTCGTGTCTACAATGAGCTGTCCATCGCCAGAATATCCATCAGAGCTAAGCTTCAGCAGAGCACCAAGAAAAGTATCAATAGCAGTGATAGTGCCAACAATTTGCTCGCCAAAAGGAAGGCCCCAAATAGAACTAAGAGCAAAATAAAGAGTACCAAGAGCAGGCAATACAATTTGAGCCACCCACTTCAACGTGTCATAAGTTTCATTACTAAGATTCATCTTTAATCCTTTCGAGCCACATAAGTGCTTCTTCTAATTTTGTAATCATTAGCGAACGTTCTCGAGATTCTGGAAGTTTGTCTTTAGTTATTGCGATAAGGTAGCGAATATCATTGTGAATCTTGGCGTTCCAAGTATTTTCCTCTTTCATCGTCACTCCTCGTATAGCGCTGGAATACCGTAGCTAGTAACAACCAGATGCTCAATTACACAACCTCGCGCCGAACGCCAGTCATTTGCAAATATAACAGCGTCGGCATTACCAAGCAGCTGAATGGAGCGACCTAGATACCATAAATCGTTACCAGGTTCGGCATTCGGGTCCTCAATGACTGTATCCATTAACTCCCAGTCAGGCAAGGCGAACTGTGCAAACAAGGCTTCCTGACGACTTCGAATATCCTCTACTGAAAGTCCTCGCATAGGCAAACTTACAAAAATCTTAAACGTGTCCGACAAAACTACCCCTTTCTCCAACTTACAAAAACAAAAAGCCAAAGACCCGGCAAAACGCGCCGGGCCCAATGGCCAACCAAGTTAGACTTCAAACGCCTCCAACTTGGCCCTTAATTGCTCCAAACGCACTTCATCATCATAATCAAACAGTTCCCACTTGTCAAGACGCGCTGCCTCGCGCATCTTAGCAATCAGTACGTTAATCTCATGCTGAATCATTGCCTTGGTCATTTTGGGGCCTCCTTAAGCCTCGATTTCTAACCTCTCCATTAAAGAGTGTGTAAAAATCGAAAGGCCCTGTATTTCTACAGAGCCCTTCTTTAGGCTATGAAAGCAACCAATCGAAGACTGCTAGTGCCATGTCTAGATAACCATTCTGTTCGATCATTATGCCCATCAAAACTCGGTGTAGTAAGATAATCCCGAAGACAACCGGACCATTGGTGAATGCCACATACCACGTGGCAATATCCAACGAACCGGATGCTATCACGATTCCCCACATAACCAGCTTTTCAAGCCTGTTTCGACGAATGATGTCATAGACCTTGTTCATTTCTTCCTCCTTTATCGGCCTTCCGTGCCATTAAAGGAGGTGTAAAAACTAAGAACGTGATAGCGGAGGGTTCTTTCGAATTTCTAACTTATCGACTTCGTTCATTACCTTAGCCGCGGTACCATTTCCTCCGGATTCATGGTATGGTTCGTATAAATACACTCGAAGGTTTTCATACTCATCGGCAGTAATCCATCCGCGTTCGATATAGAACATGCCTAGGGACATAATACGGTCGTGGGCTATGCCAATGAGTAGACGTTTGGTGGCGTCATTCTTGTCAAAGTGCTTCTGTAGAAACGCCCAGAAGCCACTAGACGCAAGTACAGATGTCACGATAGTCACGACCATGTGTAAAGCGGGGCTACTTAAGTCCATCAAATATCAACCCCTAAGCAACCCGACGAATCTTTAAGAGAGGATTCTCGAGTACAATAGTAGTATCGCCGTTGTTAGTAAGAGTAACCGCCTCAGAGACGTTCTTGCAGCAGCACGTACGTACACCAGTCTCTCGAGACACGCTGTTAGTATCGCCAACGGCGGCAGTAGCCGAATTCATAGAGGTCTCGGACATCGGAGACCCGTTAAGGAACACCGTAAGATTGGCATTTCCAACCGTAGTGGAGCCGATATTGCCTCCTGCTGAAATATCATAGATTGCGTTAGGCGCGGTGAGAATTACTGTGCCCGAACCAGGTCGAAAGCACTCTGCGCAACCCGTATGTAGAAGTACGGTGTCGAAAGTCGCGGACTGACCAGGACCAAGCGTTAAGCTAGAACTATTAGTTAAGATAATCATTGTCAGCTCCTAAAAATATAATTAGTGTTTCCGATATTTTTGATCTTGTTTTAATACGTAGTTGTAATAGTCGTCGCGATTATCATACACTTTTGCTGTGAATGATTCTTTAGGATTAAGAACTATAGCGGCTCCTAAGTCTCCGCCTATGCCACCATCTTCAATGTCTGATATGACGTCATATCCAAGCTTAGCAAAATGCTCGAAAACAGGATTTGATTCGTCATATTTTGTATTGAACAAATTTCCAGATGCTAATTTTTGCCCGTACCAATACTGAGCGTTTTTCATCCATTCTATAGCTTGCTTTTCTTGTTTTGTTTTTGCCTCCCTTATTAAAGCTCGATTATACGGTAATTCTGTATAGCGAAGATCGTCCACTATTTTTTTAGCCCGTTCTGCATTTTTAGAGTTAGATGCTAAATAATCCTCAACATCTTTAGTGGTTGCTACCTTTAAATCTTTCTTCGCTTTATACACAAATCCACGTCCTGCATCCCATATCGATGCGTCCGGAGATAATAGGTCAGGATTTGTATATTGTAGTGCGCCATCAGGAGAAACTGAAAAATATTTTCTATGTCGGTCAAGTGGATTCTCTGTTTTTGAATATGAGTATCGATACCCCTCAGTTCCCTTTGGAATAATCCCAGTCGATTCAAAAGACCGGTTTCTTTTTACAATATAACCTTCTTTGCTTCCGGAATCGCGGCTCATATCGTACAGGGCTTTTTTATATCGTCGTCTTCCCTCATCCGTCAATGTCCCATCCGGATTTTGATAGCGTCTGATTCCCCACCGCATACCCTTAATCCCATGATGCGCTAAATACATTGGGTTCACCTCCTTTCGAAAAATATAAAACCCAAAGGACGTGTGTCCCTTGAGTTAAAACGACTAATCCCATGCCAGCCAAGCGAAGAATATCGCCGGCAGCAAGGTTAAAGCATAATATGTAAGTTCGACACGCCAGTCCAACCCTTCGTACATACGTACGTCGGGGAGGTACCATAGCGCATAGACGAACCCACTCCCATATACTCCAGCCAGTGCTGCGCATACCTTTTTCTTCGTTTCAATCGACATGTTATTTCTCCTTTCAATCGTCCCATTAAAAGGAGTGTAAAAGTTACTTCATGGAATAGTAATACTTACGTTCTTCATCCGGTACGTCTTCGTGACGAAAATATCCGAAAAGCACGTCGCAAATTTTCCACGATTCGTTAGTTTTACGGTAGGCATTGCCAGAAGGAAAATCCAAGTCTTTGTTACGTCGAAAGCGCCTATTGTAAATCTTCTTGAAAGACTTATCGCCACAACCCTGAGTTAGAGGATGCTTCTTACGACTTCGAGACATGGGATCCCCTTAATTTAGGATTTCGAAAAAGAGAAAGGGCCTGTAAAAGACCCTAACTCTTTGGGGAATATAAAGCCTACTCTTGACGGGCCTTATACTCCACAAGCAACGTGCGCATAAGTTGCTCTTGGGCCATCATTGCGAGAATGGTGGCGTCTAAGACGTCTAGATCAAAGCTCACAATACGACTCTCGGGATGCTTAATCCCATTCATCATATTGTGACGCACCAATTCAAGATGTGTCCTAGAGTCTACCATGCTAACAAGACTTTCCTCGATATTGTTAATAATACGCTCGTTCTCGTTCATATTTCCTCCTTTGTCTTAGGGGCCTATTCCCCGTTAAAGAAGGTGTAAAAAGAAAGAAGCCGTGTAAGAATATAAATCCCTACACGGCCTCAGTCTTAGGACTTACGCCATTCTAACCAGGTTGCGTACGCCTGATCAACATCGCCCTTCGCCTTACGGAGCTGGGAGTCAATGCCCTCAAGCTTCTCGAGTTCCCACTCGGCTTGATGGTACTCGAAGCAAGCATCTGCAGATGCGGTTATTGCCTTCATAGCAATTTCGTGCGCATCATCGTATGCTTTCTTAAGAGTTTCGACAGCCCTCCGTGCTTGCTCGATATCGTAAGAGAGCTCACCCCTCAGTCCATCAATGCGAACATCGACGCCAATCTTGTCCCTTTCGTACATATAACCTCCTTAGGTTGACAATACTTCCACTAAAGGAGGTGTAAAATATAAATTACGCAGCCATACCGCAGCAGCCGTAGTTATTACCGCAATTGCAGAACGGATTGAAGCCAGCGTTATAAGCCGTGCTCATAGGATAGCGCACGACACCGGCCATAGCGTTCTGCATCTCGAGCGTCTGAACCTTCTGATTTAGCGCATCAATCTTGTCCTGCTGATACATCGCACGAGTCGCGTTGCCCTCGTCGCGAATAGCCTGAATAACGGCGTTGTTCTGCATCGCAGACTCGTAGCGCTGGTTCGCGGCCGTCTCGGAGATGAGCATCTTAGTCTCGCAGCAGCACTGGGACTGCTGAGCCATAGTCTGCTGTTGCTGCATGGACACGCCAGCAATATCACGAGACAGCTCATTATACTTGTCCATAACCTGACCGGTAATGTACTGAGTATTCTGGTTGGCGTTCTGCATGCCCTGATAAGAAGCATCCTTAACCGAAGCAAGAATTTCGCGCTCGTTAGCCATAGAATTCTGGTTATCGAAGCCGCGCTGAACCTCGTTAGAAGTCGCCAGATTCTCGTAGCCAATGGCATTCTGGAAGCCGTTATTGCCCCACATACCATTGCCACCCCACATCATAGCGAGGAACAGAAGAACAATCCACCAGCAACCGCCACCCCAGCCGTCGCCATAACCATTACCGTAGTTACCACGCATAACAGCCGCCACATCAGCAGGACCCATTCCGCCACCACCTAAGACAGAGTTCTCACCCATGATAGTTCCTTTCAATTATAATCCAAGCATTTGCCGTACTTGGTTAGCATCCATGTTTTGGAGTTGATTGTAATCCACACCATGCTGCTGGCAAACTTGCTGTGGGTCTTGCCCTCGAACAGAATCTGCGAGCTGCCTGAATTGCGGATTACGTTGATACAGCATGTTAAATATCATCCGTTGCATCGGACTATCGGGCCCTGCCTGCATTGGCTGATTGGGTTGTGCCATTTGCCCTTGAGGCATTTGAGTCTGTCTGCGAAGAGGACTGGCCATTTAGAAGCATCTCCTTAAGCTCTTCGAACTGCTCTTGAGTAACAAAGTTTCCGCTTCCCTGATCTAAGCCACCGCCCATAGGCATCATGTTCTGCTTCATAAGAGGCGACAGATGCTGGGGCATTTCCTCCGAGCATTCCTCGAATTGATAGACGTGAATATCATTGACAGAGCCCTGAGGACCGAAGCCAACAATATACATAAGGGGCTTATCCTCATCGAAGACAGCCTTACGAGAATTGGGTGCTCCCTGCAGATTCTTAGCGCCCTCGATTCCCATTACAAAGCAAAGGTCGCTGTACGGATCGTTGTCCATGCCTTGAGGGTATCCTTGCTGATAACCCTGCATACCGCTTTGAGGATAGCCAGCATTAGCCTGAGAATATCCATTCATCTGGCCGAGGTTGCCTTGCGGATAACCCGGGGTATAGTTACGACCCATAGACATGGTGGACTGAGGATACATTGTCTGTCCATTGCCTCCCCATGTGTTTGGGTTTTGACCGTAATAAGGCACTTCTTCATCACCTTCTTCATCTTTTTCGTCAGCTGGAGGTCGGAGAATATAATCCCATTCCTTGTCAAATGTTGTTACAGGATGCCGCTCTATTTCAGAGCCTGTCTGGTCACCAGCTTCCCCTACAAAGCCGCCAGTCTCACTTCCTGTTGCCCCTACACTCTCTCCATTCCCCACGTAAACTTCCGCATGGAGAGCAAGATTTAGGAGAATATCACCAATCTCCAAGTCACTGATGCCGACATTAGCAAAAGGTAGAATTTGAAAGCCGGCCTTTTCAAAATCTTTTAGCATAGTTCCTGTGAACCTCACTTTATCGCTACCAGTTCCGACAGGATAACCGGCTTTGTTTGCCAAGTAGTAAATCAGAGACGAGCAATCAAAGTCTGGTCCCCATCTACCTGAAGGAGGCTTCTGAGAATATCCATGACTGTCGTCTTCTGCGTAACGTAGAGCTAGGTCGACGAAATCCTCGCGTCGACTTGAGTTCGGAGGACCGCGCACCATGAGGCTCCTAACTACTTGACATTACCCCTATTAATCTCTGCGATGGCTACATAACGGTCCTTACCGCTGGACTGGCCCTTATAGTGGCCCCAAATATAACCATCTCCAACAACCAGACCGTCAATACGAACAGTATCGCCTTCGTTATAGTGGTCGATATAGGTCTCGTCAGCAATCCTCGGCTCGGAGCGAATGCTGGTAAACTTGTCAAACTCGTAAGTGAAATTCACAGGACTCATCTCCGAATCGTCGATATCTAATTCCTCGGGAAGCTGAACAAGAGGCCAGCCACCGCCGACGAAATTGCCACCCCAACCGATAGGGGTAATAGCAACCGGTCGACCATTAGCATGAATAACCTGACCATTGCCGTAATAAATTGCTACATGTCCGGTCTGCTCTCGGTCCCAAACAGGAGAATAGAACACAAGGTCACCGGGTTGAAGCTCATCAATATCTTCGGTCCAATGGCCATTGCTAATAGTCCAACCAGCCTGAGTATCCCAGCCGTTATACGAATCGGTATAATAGCTATGAATACCTTGAGCGATAGGAATATCAATACCTACATCGTGAAAGACTCGCCACGTGAAACCACTACAAGTAAAGCCACCATCCTCAGGACCTGTGCCTTGGTACTTACTTTTGTAGTTAACACCAATATACCGGTCAGCAGCTGCTAGAATATCACTACGATTAATGGGCATTGAGCCACCACCCAACTAATAGTCCCATAGTTAATGCGCCTAAGAAAATCCAGACCATTAAGCATCAGACTCCTCTGGCTCAATTGGGGTAAGCACAAAGTTGCCATCAACATCACGAGTAATGGTGTGAGTATTCTCGAGCTCACGATTCACCATATGCCAGCCCTCAATCTTGCCAATACTGAGTTTGGTTTCCGCACGGCCACCGTCATAACGACACAGATCGTATTCACCGTCTCCAGTGACATCGTATCGAACGACCTCATGCCGCTTGGTGATATAGCCCGGTGTCCAAATCGGGTAAATATCCGTGGGGTGCTCGAGGTTGTAGACACGAGTGTTTAACTCTGCGTAAAGGTTCATTACATCCTTAAGGAACTCTTTAGTTTCGTCACACGAGTTAGCAGCCAGGGTACGAAGCTCAATACGCTGGTCGTCAGTGAGATGGCCTTCTATCCAAATTCGGTCAATGCGGTCCTCCATCTCGGACAAAATATAATTGCCGAAGCCGATGGAGGTTTTTAGTGCCTCGTAATAATCAACCATAAGTCCTCCTAACTCGTCGCGAGGTCAGCAGCTGCTGCCTCTAGTTTTGAAATAACAATATTCCTGTCACGCTCATAGGTGACTGACAGGTTAGTTGATGGGTCAGACCAGATGTTTGTGATACCCGCCTGCATGATTGGGAGTTCGATGGGGTCGAGAGTTGTGGTGATGGGAGTGGCGAGAGGATAATAAGCCATGACGCCGTTAACCGATTCCATGAAATCGCCGGCATCGTCGTAGTCTTTATCAATAATGACAATCTCTTCTCGGCCATAATAAATCGATATACGTTTATCAGTTCGATGCATAACGGTATAGTTAGTTCGATCTTCTTGCGCAATGTAATTAGTGCACATGGTATCGATGATACCAACTCCGTGGGATTCAAGATTCTCTAAACCATCACTGCGTGCGAAACAACCGATTAACGTTCGGTTCATTGTCCAGCCACTGTCGCCTAAGTCTACTTCTCCGACCCTCTGCACCAAAGTAGGCTCGTACCACGCCAAACCAGCTCTTGACGATGGCCTTAAGTACTTTAAATATAATTCGTCCTTAGTGCCATCAGGGAGAGAGCGGAGAGGCGTTTCGGAGAGGTCTAGGGCGACTTTTGCGCCTGCGTATGACTCGTATGTAGCTGCCTCCGTACCCATCGCGAGCATTGGCTGCGCCGTAGATACATCGTCAATCGTGACCTCTGAGGCGATATCCGCATCACTTAGTAGGATGCGAACGTATGCCGCGTCATTAATGGCAATCTGGAAAGTTTCGCTCGAAGGGTTGACGCGCGTGAGGTAGTTTTTCTTTTCGTCGTAATAATACACACATGAGACAAGGTAGCCTGACGACACTGATATTATGTACGTTATCGGCAGGAGCCTTATATAGTCCTTGGTACGCAGCCTTGTGCTATTGGCTATGTTTTGCCCTATGTGGTTGAGGCTTCCAATTTCCCATGCGTCCGCGTTTCCGTCGATGAGATTCTTTCCCGCGAGCGTGATTCTCGGCTCGGTGATACTGTCAATCTGCTGTGGGTACGTCGGCGACGGTGACCTAGCGTTGCCAGAATACGGCTCATACTCCGTTCCGCTTGTACCAATTTCCACCTGTAAACGCGAGAAGTGAAAGTTGACGTTAGTCGGACCTGCTGTTGTGTAGATATACGCCCTCGCGACAGTCTTTCCTGCGGTTGATGTATACGAATACTTATATTTGCCTGATTCGATATTCGACGTGTGGCTAGTGGTGCCGTCCGTGTAATCGAATCGTAACTGCATGGTCCCTGCGGAGCCAGTCTTGACTATGTTGAGCGATATTGTTATTTGAGTGCTCTCTGGATAACTTCCGTTCCCGAGGTCATTTATGTTGTGATAGAAGTTATAGATTTTACCATTGTAGTATCCGGCCCCTTCGTACATCCACCCAGCCTCTGAATAGCGAGCGTCATTCCATAAATTCTTCCCCGTGGTCTGCACCTGAGTTGACTTCCCATCCACTGTCAGACTTAACGCGGCGGAAGGGTAGGAGTCATCTACGGATATCAATTCCCCTTCGGCGTCCTTGGTAAGACGGTTGCGCATGAGGTAGGCCGTGTTGGTCTTGGCGCCATCCGTCACCAGCGCGTCGTTCGTCACAGAGTTATCGGCGGGGAGAGGACCTGTGTCGCCCTTAAGGTTGTCCATGGGTGTCCACAGACCATCCCTTTTGACCATTAACTTGCTCATAATGGCCTCCTTAGCTCGTGGCGATATCAGCGATGGTGGCCTCAAGATTCTCGATTACGAGGTTGGTGTCCTGAATATAAGTCATCTTGAGATTCGTAGCCGGGTCAGACCAGATGGTAGTGTCCTTGGACGGCATGATGGGAAGCTCGATGGGGTCAATGGTTTCGGTGGTGGGAGTGGCAGTGCGATAGAGCAGTACGCAATGTTCATCTAGGTAAGACTTAATTGATGCTACGGTTGTACCTACAACACTTTGCGGAAAACGCATATAGATATGGGAAGCTACGGCAATTTTGCTCGTAGCCGGACCACCCGATGTAGCAATATTTGAAATCGGATGCTGTTTGATATGATTAATTAGATCAGCGTGTACAGTGATAAAAGAAACTGTATCGTCCGATTGTAATGCTATGGTACTTACATAGAATGGCGTACCGTCTCCGCATTTATCAATCTCTCGCACCAACTCCCTGCTATACCATGCCCAGCCCTCGCGCGTGGAGGGTCGGAGGTACGAAAGATGGAGTTCGTCCTTGGTGCCGTCTGGCAGGCTTCGGAGAGAATATCCATCAGGGAGGAGAGGGACGGTGGTGGTTGTTACATATGGTGTATATGACGTAGCTACGTTACCTAGCTCAAATTGCAGGTCTTTGTTTTTGATGGTATTGACACCATCTTGATGGATGCGAAATCTAAATGTCTTAAAACCCTCAGTGTTTGTAAATGTCCATCTATCACGATAGGTCAACGTTACAATGTCTCTGGCTGGATTAGTTTCAGAATCCTTACCAGCCATAATGAATCCAATTTCATTACCACTACCAGATTTTCTGCTATACGTATAAGTTGCGTTTGGTATAGCTGGAACGTCAAACGCATAATATATGTACGAATGAAAATAATCTTCTGGATTATCGCTTACGAGGTTCTTCCCCGCAAGCGTCACGCTCGGCGCGTCCACGCTCGCAATCGGTACGGGAGCGTCAGGCGTAGGCGTACCGTCCTGCGTAGACTTCCCATCTACGTCAAGCGACACCAGAGGAGCCTCGTACGCATCGTCCGTAGTAAGAAGCTCACCATCGCGAATATCCATGAGCTGGTTGCCCCAGAGCCAGTCAATCTCTGTCTTGATGCCGTCTGGCACGAGCATGGCATCGGTGATGGATTCGTCGGCAGCAGGGTCTCCTTGGTCACCCTTGATGGCGGGCACAATATCCCACTGATTGCCATTCTTAACTTTCAGTACGCTCATCGTGCCTCCCAGATAACCTCGCCGTCACGGATAATCTTCTTGACCGTACCCTCAGGAATAACAATTCGCTTAACATCATCAAGACTCATGCTGAATCACCACCATCTTCGTCACGGTACTGTCATCCTCCAGCACGAATGTCCATTCCTCAACATCGTAGTCAGGACCACCATTGGGGTCAATCCAGACGTTCTTGTTGGGGTCAGTGGGCGCTGTGCTTCCGATATGCACACCAGAATCACCTGTCTCGCCCTTCAAGTCGGCGCTAGAGGTACCAGAGGCACTGGTGACTTGTAGCGTCGTGCCGTTCCACTGATGGGTAACACTAACACCCGGGTCACCCTTAGCACCCTTCAAATCTGCACTGGAGGTTCCAGAGGCGCTTGTGACCTCAAGCGTCGTGCCGTTCCACTGATGGGTAACACTAACACCATCATAGTCTCCACGGTCCGCCTCAGCACGAATATCAGTGGCCACTTGGTTTGCGTGATTTACCGCCGAGGTAATTTCGCCACTCTTGGTAGTCCACTCCGTAACTCGAGCATTCTCGGCAGTAACCCTAGCATTCTCAGCATCAACTCGACCTGACTCAGCAGTAACCCGGGTAGCTTCTGCATTTGCACGAGCGGTTTCGGCAATTACTCGGTTTTGCTCGGCAGTACCCCTAGAAGTTTCCGCCTGAGAACGTGCGAGCTCATTACTATTGCGAGTAGTTTCATTAGAGATACGAGTTTCCTCAGAAGATACACGTTGCTGTTCGGCCTGAACTCGAAGTAATTCAGCCGACGCTCGTTGCGATTCTGCAGTAGCACGAGCCTCTTCGTCATCAGTCCAGTCAGGAACGAAATATGAGTGAGGACCAGTGGCATCAGTGATGGTGACTGTATGTCCGTCTTCAGCATTCTCAATAGACACAGAAGGAGAATATCCATCGACGCCATCAATCACGTCAAACTCGGAGGTAACAATTCCTTCAGTAGTCTTGTGAGTAATGGCGATGTGATGACCGCCTGAAATATCAGTAATAACGACCGTTGGACTGTATGCGCTACCGACATAATCGTCGAAAGTAATATTAAGAACTTCAGGCAAACGTGTAACATTTACGTCAATATCAGGCATTGTCAATCACCTCTTGACGTAGCTGACGACCGAACTGAGCTGTATAAATATCACTGGTCACTCGGAAGTCGTTCGGGTCGACAACTGTGACCTGGAATTCAATGTTTGTGTTGGCCTTAAATATCGATGACTGCTCCTGTGTAAAGGTACATCCGACATGCACCATCTGATTTTCAGCATCGAGGGTCACGTAATCGAAGTCATCAGGACCAAATACCAATTCGCGACTACGGCCTTGCTTGAACGTAATGTAAATATCACACCCGGTAAAGTCGGCACCGGATATGTGGAAGTTATACGTTGGGGTATCAAAGGCTTTCGATGCCATAAATATCACCTACACAATCAAAGCAATCAGCAGGCCCATAGCGAATGCGCCCAACGAAACGCATCCCATGATAACCAAATCAGGCCAAAGAGGGTCTTTGTACATGTGTTGCCTCAATCCCTATATACCAAACTGATAAATATAATGCCAAGAATGAGATAAACCGCCGCAAATAGCATAGCACTTTGGGTTAGAAGCCATACAGCCCAACCAGCTGGAACACAGATAAGACCTAGAATGAAAATATAAAGGTATGTAAGCATTTTATTACGTCCTCGTGCCGTAACGACTATTGAAGCCGATGCATGTGACATGCAGTGTCACGGAGTAAGAGTTGCTATTCCATCCATAGACCGTTACGTTATCGGTCGTCTTCCCAATGACCATGAAGTCAACCTTGTTGAAACCCGGAACAACCGCGTTACCCGACTTTCCAATGGAGACCACGTAGTTCGTATCGGGGAAGCTTGCCGCAGTTTGTCCACCAGCTCCTGCAATAACGGGACCTTGCCAAGGCCACGTCGCTTGGTTTCCTCCATTAGCAGGAATGGTAATATCTCCTCCTGCAAGTAAGATACGAGCTGAAAGAAGGAAACCAAGGTTATCCATAGAGGCGTTGTAAATGGACGCCCCTAACGACGCGCTTATTTCCTCGCCAATCAGCTGGACCTGAGCGATGTAAGGGCTTGCTAATGCATATACGCCTGCATCCTTGACAGTTTCGTCAGCATACATAGCCATAATATACGACGACCCAACTTGGTCAGCGCTGCTATATTGACCCCCGTGCCGAAGAATATAATCTGTCGCGTAACCGTCATCGCCCTTAGGACCTGCGTTAAGCTGAAGCATGATGTCTTCTACGCCGCTGGTTGGAGCAACCAATATGGCCCTAATATTATCCCCGTCTTTAAACTGAAATTCCTCAGGGGTGATTAATATGTGGCGTTCATTCTCAGGACCAATACGTGTCTCTTCTCCGTACTCAGCCATACTTTTGCCATTTCGAACAATATTGACATCTTCGTCAATCTTTACACCATTTTCCGAACCAAGGTCGTCCGTCTTTCGATGTACGAACAACCCCTTCTTATTAGATTCGATGGTATATTCGGTTAAGTAATCCTTGGCAGTCTTTCCTGCTCGGTCAACACCACCTGGGGTGCCGATAGCAAGAGGAACCATGCTATGCCCCGGTTCTCCTGTTAGCAGAACGGACGTAGTTTCGCCCTCTTCAAGACCACCAAGCGTATCCATCTCGACATACTGGCTGTCATCCGGTCCGAACACCAGTCCATCGATTCGGACAGGAACCTTGCCATCCTCGGAGGCAGCCCCGGTTTCTCCAGAAATAATGTGAACATTCGTAGGAGCGCTTGCCTGCTGTTCGCTTTGGCCGTTTAAGCCAGCAAGAATTTGCAGTGCTTTTTGCTTTTGCAATGCACCTACACCTCCTTAAGAGTTAGGTCCTGAACCATTGTGTCGAGATTTGTAGTTACTTGACTCACAAGAACTTTAACAATGGAGGCTTTTCTCTGAGTAAGATAGTCCATGCCCATGGGCAATATTAAGTTGCAGACTTCTCCAGCATGATAGTCGGCAAATACCGTCGAGCCAGTCCACTCAATACCCTTGTCCTGATTGTTAGTCCAGTTCTTTTGAGATTCTGCTGCTAAGTCTTGCTTAGTAGGCTTTTCAATCGCGCCGTTGTACGAATCAACTCGACCTCTTAAATATCCACGAACACCTATGGATGTCGGATGAGTTGAGGGAGCGTCGTAATAACCAGCAATAACCTCTTGCTTTGTCTGTCCATTCTCTTCTCGAGAGACAGTTGCAGTGGTTACTGCTCGTCCCGGAGCTTCGTATTTTGATGAATTCTTAGTGAGCGGCGTCATGGCCAAGCCGCGGATGTCATTGTAATCGATAGTCCGCATTGGAGTCATCCTAGAAGGAGCTGTGTACTTCTTCAGAGTAACAACCCCATGCCCGTTTACGTCCATTCGGTCATAGCCACTAGAAATCTCAAACAAAATAGTGCTGAGTTTCGTTCCGGGTTCGTAAAGAACAGTATTAGCAAACGAATGGTCTTGTGCTCCGTCTGTAGAATACTGCATCTTTGTCTGGAACATCATGAGATTTTCCCATACATCCAACAAGCCAGCTCCGGGTGCAATCACCACAGGGTCGCCCATAGGGTGTTCTAGCAGTCCCCAAATAGTTCCTTCGACTGTGTATGTGCGCTGAACATAGCCCTTATCGTGGGTTTCGTCCACATCAGATACGTAGCCGGTTATAAGTTCTTCAAAGAACGAGCGGCTAGGGATGGAGAGAATGATACGCAACCGAGCGTTATCGATATACCCATCCTCCTCCCCTTCCTTAACCACCGTTTTAACTTTTGCCTGAACTCTACTATCCGAGTAGTAGTTTTCAGTAATAGTCATGCCGTTGATTTGAACACCGGACAGGGAGCCCAGTTTGTTGTTAACGTTTGTCTGATGAATGACATTAACGCCAATGTCATACGGGTATCCGGTGTTCTTCCAATCCATGTTAGTCCTCCACGGCACGCTGAGTTATTGCCGCCGAACAGAGCAGCATTTCTTTCTTTGTAATGTCGACACTTTCTATGCCAACATAATGCCAATCTCCATAAGGAGTTCGGTAAATAGGATGAATTCCCTTGCCACTTAGTCGAATGAGCTGTTTAATGTATCTAATCGACGTATGGTTCGGCAAGGATGACGGACCGACATAGTCCACGCCCTCGTCAAGAGCAACACCCTCGATTGACAAATCAGTGGTCATGTTAATGTCCGAGAATGCCACAGGATTGACTCGTCCAGAAGGCGAATTGAAGTTAATCGAAGTGGTGTATTTACGAGTTTGCTGAGGAGGAGCATCAGTGTTGATGATAATTGACGCGAACGAATCGTACGGGTCCGAAGACACGCCTTCAGTCCAATTCCAAATGAAAAGATGCGAGTCAATTCGACAATTTACAGTCCCGATGCCCCAGTTAGCTAAGTCGTTACTTCCCATTATGATGATAGACACATCAGTATTGATAGGAGGAACAACCTTCCACGCACGCTTGCCCGGGTGCTCTTCGTCTGTAGCAATTTCAGAGCAATGAACCAACATTGTTCCATCTGAGTCAGGAATTGCCATCAGACAATATTCTGCGGTACAAGAAGTAGCAAAGACCTTCGCTGTGCAAGAGTCATCTTCGAGGTAAGTGATGCTGGTTTCAATCGTCGGCACCTCTTGAGAATCCCCCATGTTAAATTCAACCGCTTGGCTACCAGTTACAGCCGCTCCATCAGGAGTAAGCATGCTATACTCGTAGTAGACAGTTTCTCCAGCACGAGGAAGACGCCTAAGAGTTTCATTCGCGATGTGATTAATGGTCAGAGACGAGTCGCTAACCCACTCGGTAATTGGTTCTCCATCAGCATCAACAATTCGAGCCCTGAGTCGTTCGCATCCGTTCCCCAGCGAGTCGGCAACTGTCGTAGTTACGCCAAGAGCATTCTTTGAGTTGTCAATAAACAGCTTCATACTAGTGACGTTTACCGTAGGACGCTGAATGACTTTAACGACCGTGGAACGAATCGGACCATGAGCTTTGTAATAAATTTGGTTGACATTACCAGCGCGTGTGTCTGGATAGGCTGGTTCATATGCGCGGATTTCAAAGGTGATTTCCATGGACTGCCACTCGTTATCGAGCTCATACGACTCTTCAAATGGCATCTGGACAATACCGCCGTTGTTCTGTCCATCGAAATCGAACGTTGCCGACCAAGCGTCTCCCCAACCTTCTCGTGAAGTGGAATATCTTAGAAGTTCAGTCTTCTTGGCCCTCTGAGCTTCGTCCGGTTCTTCTTCTGGTGTAATAACGCCCTTCCATAGTTTTACGCTTGTCCATCCACGAACCTGTCTTTTATCGGTACGATTTTTCCTAAACTTATCGACACGATATCTAGCTTGGAAGTGCTGTCGACTCGATTGGAACGTAAGACCAGTCACAAGAACATCGCCATTGCCAGTTCTTTCAAACGTTGTTTGGTCAATCGGACCGGGCATGTCAATATCATTGAGATTCCGCTCAGTTTTCATAAAGAAGAACTGCTGGTTTTGGGCACCGTTGTACGGCCATACACCAATCTTTGTCATGTTTTGGACTTTACCACCAAGGCAGTCCATTACATAATTCTGAGCACTCTGCGAACGAAGTACGTAGATAGGATACTTCTGACCGTTATAGGTGACAGTTTTGTTTAGACTGAATGGATACCAGAATTGCTTGGCTATATCAGAGGCGCTCATCTCTTTTCGAGTCCACTGAACAACCGGAGCAGAATCAGAAGCAGCCTGTGCCGCAATATCAAGAGCGCGACCAGAATGGGCAGCCACGAAACGCACGCAGCCGCTTTGGTCGTCTCTCTCAATCGCAAATATCTGGTTATCTACATCGTTGGCAGTCCAGACAAGAGCCTGAGCACCATTCTTTTGAGCAGCAGCTTCAATATCAACGCGTTTGCTAGTGTCAGCAACTAGACCAATCTTATATGTACCAAGCACATTATGGGTTTCGTCTTGAAGTGTTTCTGTGAAAGCCGGAACTGGGACAAATATCCATTGTTGATTCGTGCTTGACGAGTTGTATCCCCAAAGAAGAATGTTTGTTCCTGGGTCGGTGGACGCTCCGGCCACATCCATAGCAAGACTTGTGTTTCCAGCAGGATGCATCGCATAAACTTCGTACGCCGTTCCTTTGTACGTATGAGTTTTGTTCAAATCCTCAAGAATCCACCGCTGCGAATTAATAGTATCGGTATCATCCTTTTGGCAAACATTTGTATTTTGCTTAGGGGCTGCATCAGAAGCAGCTAAGACCTTTCCACTAAGCGAGCACATCATCTGCCATAGGGTTGGCTCAGTTTCATCAGGAATAATGCAATTCCAAATCTGGGCATCGCCGTTTGTGTGATTCCACTGAATAACATTCGCGCCACTCTTGTCCGACGCACCTGAAACATCAACAGCTTTGCTAGACCGAACAGATATGATGGCATAAGTGCCTTCAACAAGCGCAGCCATATCAACTCCTTACATATACATACGTCGAACGTCGCTAATTTCGCCAGCCAAATATCCGACAAATTCCCCACTATCCATTTGAACACGAACGCCAGAACGAATCAGAGCATTTGCGACAGAAGCACCAAGAATATCATAGTCGATAGCGTTGTTAGCCACTGCCTCAATTGCCTTTCGATTAGTGTTCGCGTAATCCGATAGTTTTGACGCGAATTCCTGATTGTAATTAACTGTACCAATAGATAAGTCGGTAGGAGCAAGAGCGTTCATACGAGTAGTCAAACGCCCAATGCTCGAATCGAACTCTGTGGAATCGATAACCGGAGTGATTACAGGATTGTAATCGGTATCCAGTAAGTCATCCAGGCCAACAGACATCGTGGATAAGCTAGACCTAAACGAATCGAAAGTGGTTCCTGCTAAGTCGCTACTGGCCCTAGAGACTTCAGCTCTTGTATTGCCCATACCTATAGCAAGACCCTCGCCTAGATACTCGCCAATTCCCATAAACACTCGAGAAGGTGATTTAATCTTGGCCCTCGCATTGGCCGCCTTTTCGGCTTCTGCCATCAATCGGTCAGCAGCGGCCCTAGCGGCACCTAAGCCAGCGTAGATACCAGCCGCAAGACCATCTGCAGCGTTCTTACCTGTGTTGTAGAATCGACCCCACAGAGAACCAATACCAGAAGCAGCGGCATTCATTACAGAAGCAGATGCCGAACGTGCCCTACCCGCAGCAGCACTAATGCCAGAACAGAATGCGTTCATAGCCTCGTTGGCCTTAGTACGCATCTTTGGCTTAAGTGCCGTCGCTTCGGTGAGGATGGCTAACGACATCTTTGTTGCCTCATTCTTGGCAACTCCGGTCTTCGTACTAATTCCCTTTACAAAGGAATCGGCACCTTCTGAGCCCTTGTTCCCGACCTGTAACGCAAAATCGAGAAGACCAGAAGCGGCCTGAATTCCAAGATTCACAGAAGCCGTGCCGACAGACCCAGAAGCATTGTTTAAGCTTGCGGATAAAGTGTCGACGGATTCGGTTCCCTTGAGACCAAATAAACCGGGCAGATTGGCTAAACCACCGGTTATGATTCCGCCAATTTCAGAAACCTTACTGCGAAGACCATCTAAGAAGCTAAGTCCGTTAACCAAGCCTTGGATAAGGTTCATGCCAATTTCGTTCTGCATATACGTAGACGGAGAATTAATTCCGAAGAACTCCTTAATCGGATCGACAAAGAAGTGGAATACCTCGGACGCTTTCGTCTTCATCTTATTAGCTAAATCATCGCCAATACCTTTTAGGAGTCCGGCAATCATATCGCCGCCCTTTTGGGCAAGAGCATCGGTATCAATTCCGTCAAGGAATGCGGTAAGCCCTTCTTGCGCTTTTGTGCCGAGATTGCCGGCAAGATCCGCGACGTCGATTCCTTCTAAGAACGACGAGCCAGAATCCTCGCCGCTTTCGAACATCTTGCTTATCCAGTTTGCGATGCCATTAACAAAACCTTGAATGGCGTCTTCTCCGATTTCCTCTGTCGCTTTAGACGGGGAATGACTCTGAAAACGATCGCGTAATCCTTGTAAAAAGCCAGACGCAGCATCAACAGCCGCTTCCAAAAACATGAATGGGGCTTGCGCCATAACACCGATAAAGCCTTCTATTGCATTATGAGCAACGTCCCCAACGCCAGTTACAAACGTAGAAAAACTATCAACCATTGAATTAAAGTCAATAGCTCCGAAAACTCCAGCAAGCAAGGCAAACGCCGCCGAAATTGCCGCAATACCAAGAGCTAATACAAGCAACCCACCGCCGCCGTACATACCAATCAAAGCCATTCCGGCCAGACCTGCCACAACATACTCCATCGTCTCAATGGCCTGCTTTATGCCAGACATATTAACTCTCGCTATGAATGACAACGCGGTAATGATTGCTGTCATAGCTGCTATCGGGACCATCATTAACGTTAAACCGACCGCGCCCAAAACCATCGAAACAATGTTTGTGGAAACAAGAGTAAAGAAACCTATAATGAAGCCAAATAATATAGATATGTCCGTAATAGCGTCTATACCTTGAATAACCTTATTGTGCGGTATTGCGCCGAGAATCATTATTGGTATTGTGGCCAATGTTATGGCTGCAACCATAGGAATTAAGGCCATGGTAGCAAGAACTGCTTGAACTCCATTTTTCGCAACAATTGACAAAAACGATGCTATTCCTGTGAAGAATGTGCCTAAAGCGCCAATCCTAAACGCACCCTTATCAAATAAATCGTCTGGGATTGCTGCAGTTATAACAAGCGGTACAATCGAAAGAGTTATAGCAGCAATCAGAGGAATTAGAGCAAGGGTCGCCAATAAAGCTTGAGTACCACTTTCAGCAATAACCGACAGAAATCCTGCAACTCCGGTAAAAAAGGTGCCCAAAGCGGCAAGCCTAAAAGCACCCTTTTCGAACAAATTGTCTGGAATAAGCGATAACAGCATTATTGGAACAATAGCTAATGTTATAGCGGCGACCATTCCCAACAAAGTAGCTGCGACACCTGCCAAATTAGAACCACTTGAGAGAACAAGCAAAATCGCCATCGCACCAACAAGAAGCTCAAGAACAAGCTTAAAGTTATTCATTCCGACGACGAAATTGCTATCCTTGCTAGCTTGAGTAAATATCCATATCGCCGCGGCCATTCCAACAAGACCAATGCCTAAACCGCCTAAAGCGAAGCCGACTCCCTTCAAGTCCAACTTTGCCATCGTGGCTAGCCAAGAAGCAAATAATATCAGCGCTCCAGCCACAAGACCGAATTTAAGCATTGCTTCCGCTACTCGAGTCAGGTCATCCGCAGGTATCTGAGCCATTAACCATAATGCACCGACAAGAACGGCAATACCTTCTGCTATTTGTAAGAAGGACTTTGCCTTGGATTGCTTGAATGGAGTAAACGACTTGCCGAATTCTTTCATTCCGGTGGACAAGCTGTCCATGCCGGCCTTAAACTGTCCGCCAAGACCTTCGCCGAAGGCTTTTCCGAGCCCCTTCAAACCGCCTGTAACAGCGTCAGGAAGTTCCTCAAAGAACGTTCCTATACCTTTACCCTCTTTGCCAAGACCATTGTTGAAGTTTGCCAACGAGCGAAGCCATTTATTGCCATTCCAGAACAGCCAGAGCTGACCACCAGTCTTAGCCCAACCAGAAACATTGGTTACAATATCGTCAATTTTCTTTGTAGGGAACCTGTCCAAAATGTCCGAGAACTTATCGACGAATTCTCCAACCGGGGTTGCTAAGTCGGGAAGCACAATCTTGACATCCGAGAAGTCGAATAATCCAGCAAGACTTCCCTTAAGCCAACCACCATTTCCGCCAGTAAGCAAATTGGCAAAGCCATCGGTGATTGAGTCGACAATTCCTCCAAAGAAGCCGCTAACACCGCCGGTAATATCGTCTAGTTTAGGAATGTTATCAAAGATGCCGGATAAGAATCCTTTTGCGCTATCTTTGACTTCTTTGCCTGAATTAGCAAACTTTGTAGCGCCGTTTTTAGCTTCAGTTTCTGCTCGACTAAACAGATTCTTTAAGGCGTTTGGAATTTTCTCGATGCTGTCTAAAACAAAGCTAAATGCCGAGGCAATTGTGCTACCAAAACCGGTTCCAGAGTTGGCTATGTTATTAAGCCATCTACGCATGGTATTATATGCATCGATAAAAATCGTCTGGATCATCTGCGTGAAGTTTTTGCCTGAGCCGCGAAGATCCGAAAAGTATTTCTTTAATTTACCAAATGCATCACTAAGGGTGTCAAGCATTTTAGCGAGGCCACCCTTTTTACCGGTATTCTTTTTGGACACTTCGTCTTTGAACTTTTGAACTTCATCAGCTGCTGATTTTGATTTCCCTGTGAGCTCGTCAAACTTGGTTGCTAAAGTTCCGACCCAATCCGATAAGAATGACGGAAGTTCAATGCCGGAGAAGAATCCTGGAATGTCCAATTCCTTAAACCAATTGACTAAACCCTCAAAAGGATTAGGAATATTCAATCCTCCTAAGAAACCACCGATGTCCAAACTCGAAAACCACTCAAATAAACCCTCAAACGGGTTCTTTATGTTAAGACCAGAGAACCAGTTTGTAATGATTCGGAAACCATCAGCCAACGGCCCAGTTACAAGCCAAGATAGCTTCTCTAAAATCCAATTAGCGCCACGAAATGCTAAAGTAAACGGGCCGCCGACCACATTAGTAATGTTCTTTATCCAGTCCTTGAACGTCTGAACGTTGTGGTTCTTGTTAAAATCGACAAGCGTGTCTTTTAGAACCTTAAACGGATGGATGAAATACCAATCAATCCCATGACCGAAAATTTCTCCGCTAAAACCAATGCTTGAAAGCAATTTCGAGAAGAATCCGGTAATTCCATCATACCACGAAGAGATAATCTTAAAAATATCGCTCTCTAGGAAAACCTCATAAATAGCGGTAAAGAAATTTGCAATTGTAGTGTAGGCTTCCTTGAAAATTCGCCTAATTGGACGCATGGCTCGACGAAGTATATTCCACCATCCAATAAGTGCGTCGGCAGCAATAGAAATAGCCCCTGCAACAGCCTCGAAGGCAGCCGGAAGAACCTTAAATATAATAACAGATCCTAAAAACGCAACTAAAGACCTTAACGGAATTAGAATCGTCCATATCGTTCTACCAAGATCAATTGCATATATGACCCCGGTCTTAAGAACATTCGCAAGGTCTATAATAATACTATGAACGCTTTCGCCCATCCTAGCAAAAGCCCACAAAGGACTAGTCGCCGCTTCAAACCATTCTTCTTTGGTAACATCTATCGTTTTCTTCAAGTCTTTGAAGTTTTTGATTCGATCAACAACCAAATCGAATGCGTCCAATGCTGTGCTAATCTTCGAATGAAATCCGTTCAACAGATCTGCTATGTAATCTAAAATTCCTGACGCAGCCGGTAAAACCGCCGAATTAAGGCTGGAGAATCCGTGCGCAAAAAGCGAGACGAATCCGCCAACGAATCGGCCGGCAGTTACTAAAATTCCAACGAGTTCATGAACGATCATAAACGCAGCGTGGAATACCGCATTTATTCGGTTCATTGTATCGCCGCCGGCAACCAATTTCTCCGTAAATAGCGCAAAGTTTTCTGTAGCGATAGCCAGCGCTTCACCAGAGACTGAGAACACATCAGTAAACGCGTCCTTAATCGGACGAATAATATTAGCGATTGCCTGAACAATGTTGGCAAAACTTCCAATTAAAGAGTCTCGTCCTCCGGCGTCCTTCCAATCTTTCAAAAGGTTGTTTCGCGCATCCGCCGAAGCCCCGACAAGCTCGTCAAACTTCTTGCTTATAGTAGTAAATAGTACAGTGGCTTCTTCGAAATCGCCAATAAGAAGCTCCCACGTTTTTGCCCATCCAGAACCAATGGCCTCTTCAACAGTATCGGTTAATTGCTTAAATGTTCGGACTTCTCGAGCAGAATCGTCCGCCGCATTAGCAATTCCGATAAGTTTTCTAGCCACATCTTCGCTATATCCCATGTCGGAAAGCTCTTTGAGACGTTGCTGCATACCAGCTTCTTCATCAGCAAAATCTCGAGTGCTCATTGTGGCAACTTGAAGCGCCTGAGACATAACGTCAGCGGTAAGCCATCCTTCTTGCAAGGAGCCGTTAAAACTGCCTTGCTTTTCAATAGCAGCGTCGACACTAGTCTCCGTAGAATCCATTGCTCGCGCGGTTTCAATAAGAATATCCTTAAACGCCGCAGTATCAATGGACGCATTCTGAATCGACTTCCAGTCTTGTAACTTGACAACGCCAGAAGCCATTGCTTGGCTTAACTGATACATACCTCGAGATGTTTCTTGCGAACCTGCACCAGCAAGAGCAGCCATATTAGCAAAGCCCTTGATGGCGTTTGTCGAAGTTGTAACATCCAAACCTGCTGCGGTAAATCGACCAATATTAGCAGTCATTTCGGAGAACGAATAAATGGTCTTGTCCGCGTATTCGTTCAATTCATCCAATCGGTCCTTAATGACCGACATCTCTTCGCCAGAGTTTGCACTAATAGTTTGCAGCGAATTCATCTGATTTTGATACTCGCCGAAGCCATCTCTAGCGCCCTTAGTCAATCGACTTCCAAGATTGGTTAAGAGACGCTGACCAAGAGTAACAGCCTCTTCGCCTATTTTTCGAAGGGCGCCAATTCCTATTTCTCCTAAAACAGAGAACCCTCGAGTTGCTGTATCAACACCAGCCGCGACACCGTCCATTCGAAGATTGGACATTGAATTCTTTAAAGTGTCCAATCCGGCTACAGCACCGTCTAACTTAAGAGCGTCATCCAATTTTTCGAGAGTATCGAGGACTTTAGTCGCTCCGGCTTCAAACCCCGAATTCTCGAATTTCATTGAAACTATTCGTTCGTCAACACTGCTCATAAGGACGTCACCACCTTCCATACGGCGTCAGCAGCTTCCTGCAACAAGTTCTCCATTATAGGACTAATAAAATCGTTTGGTGGAACATAGCCACCGGTTCGTGTACCATGACCATTGATGATGAGAATGACAACAGGCGTTCTGTTATCATCGCCCAACTTAGAGTTATACCAAGCAAGTGAGATTTCGTTTCCAGTAACAACCTTTTCATATCGCCAAGAAGCAGCGGTTTCGCCTGTCTTTTTTGGCGTGTTCTCTACTAAAAGTTTAAGGCCTCTTTCACCATACTCGTCTAAAACAGAATATAATGCACGGCGTTCCAGAACGGCCTTTAAAAAGTTTTTAGTATTCTTAAAGTCACCGGATACTTTAACCTCAACCATCTTAGGCATGAATTACCCCTTAGTTCCGTACCGGGCTCTGCGCGCCTTGTTTAAAGCATGATTCTGCCTCATTATTGCCGAGCTACTCATCTTCTTTGGATGCGGGTCATTCTTAATTGCGCAAACCTCTATTAACGTTATCAAACGATTAATATGCCACTTTTCAAATTCAACTGGAATATTTTGAGCAATCATGTAATAGTAAATAAGCTCGCTGGTAAGAGTTTCCCGCTTAGGACCAGCCGCTTTGTTAAATCGTGTGATTGTGGTTGCCGTCATCGGATCATTTATATAGGCACTAATTTCATCTACGTTCTGCTTACTCAAAGAAGCATACACAAGTGGGTCGACTTTTGTTGGCTGAACAGTCATGCAACGTAGATAATCCAGTATCTCTTCCTGAGTTTTTTCATATTTATCTGATAGATACGGCTTCTTCCACTTCGATTCCCACTTAGAAATGGAAATAAGAGAGTGCTCCATGACAAGAGTCTGTTCTTTAACCTCTACGAATTCCTCTTTTGCCTCATCGTAGAATTCTCGCGCTGGAACTGTTATCCGGAGCACTCTCAATCACCTCTTAAATAGCATTCATATGCTTCTCGATATCAGGCTTGCTGTCGGCATTACCCATCTTCGGAAGAATACCCTCCATGAACTTCTTTGCGGCCTCCGGATCGGTAGCGAGCTGCATGTATAACTCAGAGTACGCCTCGGTCTGCTCAAACGCACGAGACATCTCTTCCGACTTGATAAAGCGGCGACCGTCTGGAGACTTTTCGCCATAGGCCTTGAGAATAAGCTCTCGGAAAGTCTTGGCAATGCTCTTTCCATCTCGCTGCTCAACCATACGAGTAAGGTACTCGCCGTAAGCACCGTTAGCAGAGATGTTCATGTCCATAACTTCTGCACGGTTGAGATTAAAGTAGAAATCCTCTTCGATTTCATTGCCGTCATAGTCGGTATACTTAATAGGCCACTTAATCATGGTGAAATCCTTTCTCTATTTAAACAAAAGGTGGGGGCGGAGGGATTCGAACCCTCATGACCGAAGTCGAGAGATTTTAAGTCTCCTGCGTCTGCCATTCCGCCACGCCCCCATCTTGGTGTACCCGACCCTCCGCGAGTACCCCTAGCCCTGCCCTATATAACGTCCCGAGCGCTCTGCAAGGCCTCCCACACAGAAATGAGCGTTCGGTTAGTTGGCTCTCCCCTCTCAACCAACAGCATGCTATGCCCTAATTCAGCATGTCCCCTCGGCGGCCAACCCGAGCCAATTACTTACCATTTTGATTAGGCTGCGATGGCGTCAGCAACGCTAGTAATGGTGCCCTCGAGAATCTTCTGAACAACCTCTGGAAGAGGCAGCGTGGGCACGGTACCCTGCGCCTGACCCTGGCCCTCGGTACCGAAGAGAACATCCTCAAGAAGCGCGAGCTTGGTCTGCTCAGCCTGCTCGGTAAAGTCAGTAGAAGGAATGACCACCTGCGAAGTAGGCTCAAAGCCGGGAACCTGAACAGGAGTCGTGCTAAGCTCCCAAGAGAACGTGATGGCCTCGGGAGAGTCGTTGATGGTAGCATAGCCACGCTCAGACGGCGCAGCACGGCAGCCGTAAATCAGATGCAGCTTGTAGCCGTAGTCCTCGCCCTCGGTGTCATTGCCCATCTTGGTACGGTAAACAAGACCGAAGCCCTTACGAGGCTGCTGGCCAAGTCGCATACCCTTGACGGGGGTCACGAAGCCGTCATTCTGCTCGAACTCGTCGGGATAGGTAAAGGCCTCAACGGTAGCACCGAACTCCTCGGCAGAGTACAGGGTCAGATAGTTCATGTTATCGGCATACTGCTTCTGAGCCTCGGCACCAGACGGCGACTCAGAAACGTTGGTAAGACCATTCCAGGCAACGCCATTAGAATACTTGCCGGCAGAAGTCACCTGATACAGAACACCATGGTCGACACCAGTCTCATAGCGATGTTCGCCAATTGCATCCCAAACTAACTTAGCCATTTGGAATCCTTTCGTTTAAATGAATCTTGTAAGAGAAATGATGCAGATTATCCGCAGTGTAGTGACGCTCAAAACTCGCATATTCCATATCGGACATTACATCCAGGAATTCCCTTGGGAGCGGATCTTTAGTAATTAACGTTGCGGTAAACGTATAATACTTCCAATACGGAGAATTGTTTGCATGAAGCGTCACATCGTCATCGAAATGATAGACCACGCACGGATAGGACATAGAAATATCGGCTGGAGGCTGATAATAAACGTTGTTGCTGCCCAACGCAGCGACTAGTTTATCATGCAAGTCCAGTCGAAGGTTCGCTAGCGACATAGACACCTCCAACTGATATCTTAACTCTAGGTCGTTCGACATCAACGGACGTTATCTTAAACTTAGCGCCCATGTAAGTAATATAGCGCATGGCCGGAATATGACGATAGAGGAATGCATCAGAAATTACACTAAACGTATTGCTGATTGTGAAATTATCATTCGTCTGGTCATTGACTTCATTCCATCGACGACCGTTAGCCAACACGTCACCCTTGTAAGGGCGCTCAATTATGGAGTCTTCCCAAATACCGGGCGAAGTTTCTTCCTGAGTGGCAAAACCAATCATGCCATAAAACTTAGCCATGCGCTATCTCCTTACGATTTTGATGGATTAGCTATTGCCATTACCACCGGCGGTCGGAGCGGTATACTCGGGGTAACCCTCAGGCCAACCCTTCGCGTCCTTGGTCTTGGTAGCGGTGCTGAAGTCACCGGAGCGAGGACCGAAAGTGAACGGCAGCGTGCTCGTGGTCTCGAGAGCGATTGCGGTGTACGGGTCCTGCAGAGCGCCGGAGCAACGGGTCTCAATCAGGTACTCATACTTGTTGAAGTCCAGATTGAAGTCGTCGAACATCGTGACGGCACCACCCTTATCGGCACCAACCACGTAATCGTTCGGGTTAACAATCAGACCAAGCAGAGTGCGGGTCTCGTTAACCGTGGAGCCCTCAGTCTCGCCAGGAACCTGAGCAACGCGAGTAGCACCCTCGAGCACCGGAACCTCAAGGATTCGAGAGACACGCAGAGCGGTAGCAAGCTCGGCCTCGGTCTTGTACAGACGATGACCAATCTCATCCTTGGCCAGCAGCATGCGAGTCAGAACGTCGTTAGTGGTGACGAACCAAGGCTGACCAGCGCCCTTGTAGTCCTTACGAGAAAGCAGAGCGGCCTCGATGAGAGCATCGGCAATCTGAACGTACGTGGCGGAAGCCGGAATGGTGACCAGCTTGTGGATGCAGTAGAGGTCGTCGTCATGGTAGATAGGACGAATGTTCTGCTCGTTAATCTTGGAGACGTCGTTCGCGGGACGGCCGTCACCGATGAGGGTCGCCACAGCAAGCTCCTCCTCAAGCATCATGCGCATCTCGGACTTCATCCAAGCAACAACGTCCATGTCGACAATGTCGATGATGTCGTCGCGGTCAAGCTTCTGAAGCTTGTACACAGTGGTCGGCGTGGTGGTACGAGCCGCCAGAGAGAAGAACTCTTCAATCTTCTGGTTGCCCTTGATGTAGCCACGAGCACGGGCCTCGTACTCGGTGATGTTAGCCGTACGAGACTTGATACGGCTGAACGGGGTCTTCTTCAGAGCGCCCCACCAAGCGCTGACCCAGCCAGTCTCACGCTTAATCCAAGTCGGGGTGTTCTCGATAGCACGAGCCTCGGGGAAGAGAATCTCGAGGTTCTCAATACCATGCTCAAGGAACGCGTCCTTAAGGTTACCGACACGAGGAGCCTCAGCGAGAATCTCATTCATTGCGTCGTGAGACAGGGTCTCGGTGCCGTCGTCGGTCTGGTCAAATACATTGTGATGCATGCTGTCTCCTTCGTTGTCGGAATGCTCGGCGGCATCCTCATCGTCATCATCTCCTGCGGCGACGGCGTCCTTAATAGCCTCACCGAGCAGATAGTACATTACATTCTGCTGCTCCTCGGACATCGAGTCAATAACATCCTGAACAGTCTTATTCTTACCGGCCACGTCGTCCTCCTTGTCGTCATCTTCTGAATCGGCATGAGCCATGTCTTCGTCGGCGTCATAATCACTATGGATAAGCTCGCCAGTATAAATGATAGCCTCGTCTTCTAATTCGGTTTCGAAGCCATCATCATGCTGAATGCTAAGCGGGTCGATAACCGCTCCAGGATTAGCACCAGCAAGAACAAGGCTGACCTCGCGAATCATACCGTGGAGGACGTTGTTGCCTTGCTGCTTTAGCCTATTAGCATAGATAGACATCGAAGTGACGTCACCATGCTGCACTAAAGTCTTCGCATTTTGACCCTGAGGAGTATCGTTGAACGAGCAGTATGCATACACACCGTCGTCACGATTCTCAAGGTCTGCATGACCTAAAACGTTCATAGGATCATTATGGATGTGGTGCCACACCAGCGGTACAGTCTTACCATCGCAATCCTTGAACGCGTCCTTGCGGATGATACGACCGTCTCCGCAAGTCAGGTCATTCTTTGTGGCATAGCCACTAAAATCATAACCCATAACTTCTCCTACCTACGATTTACGTTTATAAATAGAATCCGCTCTCGACTTCACCTCTGTGTCTCTCGCCGTCGACGAATTCTGTTTATCTTCTTGGGTACGGACTTTGTATTCCTTACCATGAGCGCTATAAAGTGCTGCGATTCTTCGTTCCAAAGCGTCCTTCTCTGTAGAAATCCACTTTTGAAGGTCTCCACCTTCTTGCTCAATCTTCGCTCGAATAGATTGAATTTTACCTTTTATCTCCGCAGCATTAACGCCTTCGAGTTGTTCTTCGCTCTTAGCCCCTAGAGATTCGAGATGGCGTTTTATTTCATCTTTTAGATCAGCGATTTTTCTCTGAGTTGCCTCACGTTGAGCTTCAGTATTGAGGCTACTCTCTTCTCGAAGCTTTTTTACTTCTTCTGAAAGATTAGCCAGACCGCCTTTTCCAGATCCAGTACCCTTACCGCCTTTTCCAGATCCAGAACCCTTACCGCCTTTTCCTTTTCCTTTTCCAGAACCCTTTCCGGAACTCTTTCCTGAAGATAAGGACAATCCCTTACCTATTCCCAAAGAAGAGCGTTCTTTCATATAGCGTTCGTGACGCGCTACTGGATCGTAGTAGGGTGAAGCATAACTCCCGTACTTATAACGAGGAACCGCTTTTCCGTCATCATTTGTGGTCGTGGTTCTTGATGCTGCGTTTCGACGACCGACAATACTCCCGGTAGTCTTGTATTTCTTCGACTTTTTTAGTGGACTATATTTTACTTCGTGAGCTAGAAAATCATTGGCCATTCACACCACCAAGTTCCTTTTCTAGTTCCTCCAACTGACGAAGATACTCTTGAGCTTCTTCAATGCTTAACGATTCCACGTCCAATTCAGTAGAATTCTGAGAATCAATACCTTCTGCCATAGGAACAGTAGCGTTAGGATCGTCGGCAATAGGGTTAATGTTCTTATTAAGAAGAGCATCGGCTCGTGAATCATTAACAGGTTGGAATCCGAGAACGGCTCGGAATTCGTTAGAACTGACAATCTCGTTCTGTGTAAAGCTGTCTGCAATTGCAGCGAGCGTATCAACCGGCGCAAGACGGAACGGATCTCTGAAGTAGCTAATGGCTTGTCCCTGCGAACGAGCGGTACGAGTTAAGAACTTACGATTAAACTCATCCACAAATGCCGCAAGAATTGGTTCGAGAGTCCTGTTATAGTACTGCAGCATTTCCTGTTCACTTGCAGTGCCATCAAATACCGACGGGGTCATTCCTATCTGCGCATAAAGAGTATCTGTTAGGTACTCAATCTGCTCAAGAAGTTTATTCTCTATCGGATGGCCAAGCTGAACAATCTTTTCGGTTGCATCCAGATAAGCAATTCCGTATCGAGAATCAACTAGCTGCATCTCTATGTCCTTGATGCGATCTTTAGCCCTGTCCTCTCGATTCTTACCTTTAAGCCCATAAGGCATCTGAATAATCAAGTTAAGTTTGTCAGAATTCTGCTTATCGTCTGTTGCATCCAATAAGGCTAACTTATTACGAAGACGGTGTAGGGTTGAATTAGGCTTATTCATAACTTCATAGAAAGGATTTTCTACGATAGCCACGACAGACTTCGGAAGGGTGAGCTCTTCACGCCGACCAGTCCTATCGTTGTATACCTCAACCCTTACATGCTCCGGATACCACTGCGTAATCCTACCGACTCGTACCGATAGGATGTCATAAGAATTATTCGTGGTAATATTAGTGGTTGTGTCCACAGGAACAACAGCTACAGTGCCTTCATCAAGTAGAGAAAGCACGCCATCACGCATAAACTCTCGAGCGGTCTGGTCGATGTTTGCCGATAAACGAAGACATTGATTTAGTTCTGAATCTATTGGTTCCAGATACTTTCCATTTTGATCGACGCGACAATGCTGCAAATTAATTGCTGCAACATCAACCGCGATTCGATTGTAAACGGATGCAATAATAGTTCGTTCTGAGCCAATTCGCAGACGAGTCTTATCTTCTCGATAAGTTGTTGTATACCCCATAGTTGGAGAGGTGATATACTCCGCATCGCCTCGCTTATCTTTAGCAACAAACGCATTCCACGCCTTGCTAAATCGTTCTCGAATTGTCGGATTTGGCATATGTCACCTCCTCTAAAGCTAATACCTATCGGGCCGTTTAGCCATAGCGCCATCCGCGTAGTTGCTAATAAACTGCTTAGTCCACTCATATCCTCGTTCGCGCTCTGCCTTGGCTTCCATTACTGCTCGCTGCTGAACTTCTTTGTGCCGATTCGTATAACTTTTAACAGCGGCGCGCCCTCCCTGAGTTAGCACCAAAGACAAACCACCAGCAAGATACGCGTAGGAATTCATGGTTCTACGGTTAGGGTCTTTTGTCGCTTTTAAGTATCTATCGGTAGCAGTGTTCAGACTGCGCTGCATCCTACGCTGAGTACGAGCATCTCCGCCCTCATCGGCAGCTACTTTCGCTCTGGCCGCCTGTCCAACTCGTTCACGGGCCTCGTGAATTTTTACAGTTCGACGCGCGGAATACGGATTTTCTTTACTTCGTGGTTTAGCATAGGTGTCTGATGGGTCGACGGTTTCTACAGTACGAGTCTTCGTGTTAATGTTGCATCGACGCTTTCCCTCGATGGTCAAAGTCCCATCAGGATTCTGGTAGCGACGAACTCCCCAGCGTTGGCCTTTAATACCCCAATGATATAACTCATTCATCAGTCAAACAACTTTCTATTTCGGTCAGCCCTTCGAGATTCTTTAGCAATTTTCGACGCGGCTATCTCGCGAGTTCTAGTCCCATATTCATGTTCTGGAACATTTCCAAAAACATTATTTGGGTCATTAACCCAATACCCGTCGTAATAATCAACAGACACTTCTTTACCGTTAATGAATGTCGTGGCTTTATCATTAGGTTCAAAAATACGACTTAATAGACCTCGGTCTCTGCCGATTTCATAAACGCTAACTTCCTTGTTCGCCTCCACAAGACGGTCGACATTTTTACGAGTAGCCTTAGCCCCGCCTTCGATAGTCACTGCAATTCCAACATCAGCCATTTTTGACATAACAAAGTCTTTTGCAGCAAGCCACTCTTTAGAACCAATCTCAGCTCCCGGAACATCAACATTTGTTTGTTTCCAACCTTGATCGGCCAAATATCTTGCACCGCTTTTTCCGGGGCTAAAAACCTCTACGTTTTTATACCCCTTTTTAGCAAGATAGTCTTGTGTTTGACGATCGATTCCTGGAGCATCTCCGACGATGATTTTGTCGCCAGCTTTCATATGCTCTTTAAGCTCATATCGAACACTTGAGGGAAGCTTTTTGCGATAATATCCGGATTCTTTGTCTTGTGTTTTTGACGATCCGGAAACGAATACCGTTTGATTCTTACGAGGCTCTGAGGTTTCACCGAGATAATGAAGTCGTCCTTCAGGCGTCAACGAACCATCCTGATTCTGATAGCGTCGAACGCCCCATCGCATACCTTTTATACCGTGATGGGCTATGTACATACCATGATTCATCAGTCAAACAACTCTCTATTCACAGACCAACTGACATACGCGTCCATCAATGCTGACACCGAATCAATCTTCTGGTCATAACGGGTTTTTAGTAACTTTCGATTGCCATTGGTATCCTCAATTACAATGGCATTTCCCATACAGAACATCATGAGCTGTTCGTCAAACATAAGAACTCTGTCTTCCGCCAGCTTCTTCAACTCTCCAAGAGGAACCGACTCTGTCTTGGCGCCCTGAATAACTTTTGTAATACCATACGGACCGTTCTCAGATTCCCACCTATCTACAAATTGCTTTGCATTGTAAGGATCGAAACCAAACGACCTGATGTCGTAATCCGACTGAATGATAAAGTGATCCAAATCCTCGTAGACTTCCATCATATCAAGAATAGTACCATCCAGAACAACCAACGAACCCTCTTGGAGAAATTCATCGTACTTAAGCCGCATAGCACCAGGGAGACGGTCGAGAGTACGAGAGGTAATATAGCAACGGGTTTTGACCCCGAAGCCACCAGGTAGAGGAAACATAAAAGTAAACGCACAGAAGTCATCGCCCTGAGAAAGGTCTGCCCCGAGAGCGCATGGCATGCCCCAATAGTCTTGCCTTGAATGTGGAATGGTCTCTTCGTAACGGAAGAAATACGTGTATCCTTCCATAGGAATTCCAAAGCGCTTAGCAAGAATATCGTTACGAGCAGCCGGGGCTTTCTCAGCTCTGTCAACATCAAGCTGATAAGTTTCATAACTTACTGTAAGTCCAATGTTCGGTTGCGCCTTAATCCACATATCTGGATTCGCAACTTCTTCGACATTGTCTAAACGATAATACCAAATGGATACATGAGGATTAACATACTCGCCTTTGAGTATCTTCATTAATTCCATTTTGATAGTATCACCAGCACCGTTTCGAACAGTGCCTTCGGAAGACATAGCGACGATGAGATAGTCGTCCATTTTAGAGGCGCCCTGCTCCAAAGCTCCGATAACGTCTTCTCGAGTATCGCCAGAAAGCCATTCGTCGACTGTAGACACCTTTGGACGAAGTCCCTGAAGCTTATCGATAGACATTGGACGAGCTTCAAGCAGAGAACCGGTAAGAAAGTTCTCGATACCTTTCTTTGTAGACGCTAACTTCTGACGGTTGGCCTTACTACCCGTCGTGTTCTGAAGAGAACCCTCAGTCAGAAACCTAAACAGAGGACCTCGAGCTCGAGCAATTGCCGTTCTGATTGGAGAAAGAACTTCTTCGGCTTGCTTCATAGTTGGCGCTGTTGTGATTTGATGCGTTGTATCGGTGTCAACATTCAAGAAGAAATTCTGAATGGTGGAACCGTACATAGACTTCGCAGCACCTCGAGCAACAATTAGATACTGCTTGTTGGTCAGTCGCTTCTTGCGAATCTTCTTAACCCAATGGCCTCCATGACCATCTTCGTTTGGCTCGTAGACAGAGCGCTCAACAAAATAGCACCAGCAAAACACTTGTTCAGCCCAAAGCTTGAACGTATCCAACAGATTCAAATCAGAACCATCCGTTAGAGTACATTCATCCTCACAAAACCGAACATAGCCCTCCATAGCAAGCTCGTCATAGTAAATTCCAGGGTTTGCGATAAGTGCATCGATACGATTCATCTCCATTGAGATTTCTTCGCATACAGGAATGTCTCCTCGTAACACGGCATCCCTAAACATTCCATAATACTTCGGTGTTGCAGTGTTCGACAGAGGCATTCAATCACCTACCTTTTACTTCTTCTTAGTCAGACGTATGTATTCGGAGATTTCCTCGTCTGTTAATCCAAGGGCGTTCTTTCCTAAACGAACCGCCGCTGCTCCTGCTAATTGCTGAACGCCAATAGAGGCTCCTTTACTCACGGTATCAACAACCCATTTGGATCCGGCACTCAATGTCGGAGAAGAGCGCTCAAACTCTAACTGAGCCAATTCAATTTCCGCTTTAAGTCGAGCCTTACGCTTGGCGAGCTCTTCGTCGCTCAGATCCATAATTTCTTTTCTAGACCATTGACGTTTTGCATCTCGAGCCGCGTCCGCCTTGACCTTTTTCATGGAACGCTTGAGCGCTTTTTCCTGCTCTTTAAGATACGCCTTTTCCTGAATTCGATTTTGCTTATTTACCAAAGCATCTATGCGTTTTTTAGCATCGTTTATTTTAGCCTGTTCGAACTCGTCTTTTAAATCTGCTAAACGCTTTTTCGATTCTCTTTCGACAATCTTTCGAGTCAGCTTTTCAGCCTTTTCTTTTCTTCGGATTTCTTTTTGTTTAGCTCGTTCTGCTTTTGCTTTTTGTCGTCTCTTTTTAGATGCCTCGACCGCTTCTTTTCGCTGCTTTGATAAATCGTTCACAGTTTTCTTCGCAGTTTTCTTCGCAGACTTCACGGCACTCTTAGCGGCTTTAGAAATGTTCTTTGGAGCATTTCGTATAATTTTGCCAGCCGTATTAGGCGCCTTCTTCACAGCACCAGATACCTTTTTGGCTGTCGCGCTCGCTTTTTTACGAGCTTCCCCAACCCCATAATGTACACGACCAAGAGGCGTCAGCGAACCGTCGAGATTTTGATACTGTCTAACTCCATACTTTTGGCCTTTGACGCCATAATGCGCTAAGTAGTTTAACTCGCTCACTTTACACCTCCTTGTTATCCGCGTACACTAAGATTCGCCATTCGGCTTCTGCGATTTGTTCCTTTAAAGCATCCATTATTTGATTGTTGGTCGACGGGTCGAATAAAATTCGAACTCGCATATTTACATACTGTCTAATTATTCCAACAGCGTCCTCATCGAAATAATCAAGCCAGTCCTGTGTTGAATCCTCGACAACAACGGCCGTCGATGGACCAACTCCGAGTTGATTTAAAGCAAACATAACAGCATTAATCGCCATAAGGATGTCCGTATCAAACGAGATATCGTCAACAGAAATTCCTAAATACGATTTCACACTGTTTAATATACTATCCATATTACCTCCAAGGGCATGTGTCTCCAGGAGCCCTTTCTAAAGGAACTTTAGGTAACGTTCGTTCGTCCCCATAGTGAATTGCATTATGCGTATCAAATGTCACGCAGATTAAGTTTTCCGGATCGAGCAAATTTTCCCTAAAGTCAGTTATGTCACTCTTCGTTATTGGATTGATGTGGTGAATATAAATACGGCCGTGTATCTCGTAGTCTGGCATTCCCAAATCGCATCCATTGTCTCGAACTATGACTTCGCTTCGGGCTCTCCGCCACTCGGATGAATGGTAAAACTGTTGGTTGAAATATCGGTCGTACCCAAACGTCGGATTCCCAACCTCGCCAACCAACTTCAGATAATTAAATCGGTCTTCGAATGTTTTGAATTGAATCAATTCGCTATAGCATCTCTTCCGCATAGTATTCCTCGTCAACTCCGCTATAGCGCTTCATTGCAGCGATGGCTTCTGCGTATAATTCTTCGCTTCTTTGGTTCGATTGAACCGCATCGGCCTTAGCGCGAAGGAACTCTGTTTCGCTTTTTAGCTTTTCGATCTCTAATTGCTGCTTAGTTGAAGCCAATTTAAGAAAATGCGTGATGACAGAAGGCGATGCAGTGCCATCTCGAAGCTGTTGCTCGGCCAAATCGACAGCGGCAGCTATTAATTGGTTCTCTCGAGCCTCAGGGCTCATAGCTGGTGGCATCTTTTTAGGCACTTTTGCCTCCTTTCAACAAACGCGAGTCTAGTATTGAATAGAATATAATAGTTTTTAGGTAGTTTTAGCGGGAAGTATACGAGTTTATGTGGTTAGTGGAGAGGTTGGCAAGACCGTCGAAAAGAGACCTGGAGGCGAGAAAGGACGAAGATTCCGTGCAGGCACTCATATACTCCCCGCTAAAACTGCCCAAATATCAATTTTCAATAATTCCCCCGGAGAATTTTTGGAGAGGCCGGCGATGACTAAGCCCTATTTTGGACATTTTGAGGTCCCCCCTGCCTCATTTTTCGCAAATTTTGGGCCTCTTTTGTATGTTTTGTACGCTGTGGAACCAGAAATGAGATTAACAAACACTATAAAGCTCCTTTAAAGCGTTAGTATACTATTTCTATAGGACCAGGGACGGCAATTTTGTAGTTTTAATAATACTAAAACTATTATGGATTAGTATTAAAAGTATTATTAGTATAGCATACATACTAAGTAATAGTAATGCTGCGATATACATAGCAGAGCATGTACTATTCTCATACATACTCTGGTATAGATTTCGCAAACTAGAGCGCCTTTATTATTAGCCATCCATTAGAATAGATGTAGAGTTAATATTAAGCAATAATAAAGAGAGGTATATAGAATCTTCTATATACCACAATAATATTTCGCAAACTATACGCGGTATGTTTTCGCAATTATAGCATAGCAATAGGCAGGCACATGTAAGGCCATTAAAACTTACGTATATACCAAAGCAATTACTATGCCATCAAATACGCAAATTAGGCTTTATATACATGTGCCTGCCTGTAAATGAGCAACAGCTATTTCGCAAACTTTTTAATCGTCGATTACTATCTTCTTATAGAATTCTGGATTAAGTCGCACAAAGTCATCGACAGCTGCATTAATATTACGCTGCTCTTCGGCATCGGCCAATCCTGTAACAGCAGGAGCCACTTTCGCAAATCTTTCTAATGTTCTGTATCCGTGACCCAAATCGAAGTCATTCCACTTGTCTATCTCGTCAACAGGATGATACGGATTATCTACCGTTGTTAAAAGATAACATTTCATCTAAATCACCTCTATTTCTTCGGGTTCAATGCCGATTGTAGACCACTCACAGACACACCCAAGATGTCTGCTACATCAGCCCAATCATGACCCGAATTAAGAAGCGACTTAGCCCTGGCTATCTTTGCGCTATTAATAGTAGTACCTCTGGGCATGGCTAGAGCACGAACCTCTTCGGACTTCGTATTCTCAAGAATTTTAAGCAAAGTACTGTCATGCACTGCTCCTGCCTGAATGGCTTCCCATTCTTTAGGCTCTATCTTTATGCGTTCCTTACCAGCACCTGTAGCAATTCTAGCGGCTTCCAAATGACGAGATTTAGCCTTCTTAATCTGCCCATCGTCATACTCAGGATGCTCCATCTTTTCAACACGGAATGTACTATTCGCAAGCGCCTGAGCTTTTCGCTCTAGAGGAGCATTCATTTGAGCAACTTTAAGCTTTCGCTTTAGAGATGCAACTTCCTCTGAATAAGTTGTATATGCAGACGGACTATACTCAAGCTTTCCAGTTCTACGCATCTCCGCACGAGCAGCATTGGCAAGCGCCTTCATACGATTAGCATAGTCTGCATAGTACGACTCCATAACAGAACCAGAAGAAAGTTCGTAAGCGTCTTTAACCATATCGGCCATCTTGGTGCCTTTTACCGTAACAGGCTTTCCGCTATAATAGGTCTTTCCTGTAGGCTCGTATATGATTTCGCCTTTTTCCCAACGCTTCCGCTCTTCAGGAGTTAATTTACTAACTGCTTTTTCTCGCCTATCCAGATAACGATACTGTGATTTCGCAGCAGAAAGCAACGTACTTGCGCCACCGTTTGGCTGATACTTCTTTCTAAGAGCAGGAATATCAAAGTAACGTTCCGAAGCCTTGTAATCCAACCCATGCTTATACGCATCAATAACGACCATCGAATGCGCAACAGCTCTGGCTAATTCAGAAGCATCCGCATGCTGAATAGTCATGTCAGTGATTAGATTGGTAATAGAACCCATTTGCGCCTGAACACTTTTCTTTTTCATTTTATCTTTTGGCGCAAGGTGGTCACCATTAAATTGAGTTTTTGGATCAAAGTCTTTAAGTCCTGGCAACGGGTCTGAAGTTTTTATCTTGAACGAGCCTCGCAGCGGAAGAACCATAACGGTGTCACCATCAAAATCGGCTCCAGAAAGAATAGCCGTTTTGGACGGATGAATGGCAATAGCATCTTGAGCATTACCAAACACTCGTTTGGCATAAGTATTGCTATTATTTACTGTAACAACTGGAATCTCAAACGTTCCACCATGAGGGTAACGAACTAACGCAACCTGTGTTCCGTTCGGCAAGGACGGACAATAGGCTTGGTCAGGTTTACCTTCCGGTAACGGAAGCAATACTTTTTGCGTTTGCCCAGGAAGCCTAACAGCTTTCAAATGAACCGCATCAGAATCACATCCATTAGCAAATTGCTGCAGCAAATATCTTTTTAGCGTCGGATTTGTAAGAGACTTAATCTCCTCAAACTCGGCTTCTGCAATATCACCCGTTGCTTTAAGCTGACGCTTTGCGGTTTGCTCATACTGCTTAGAAAGGAACTGCGCAGAAAGTGTCTTACTCCACTTAGACCAATCGCCTTCCTCGTTAACAATATTGAGAGCGCCGCTTTGTCCACCGGCTTTAATCGATGCGCCAAATGGATTTAGCAAATTCGAAGGATCCTGCATAGGCTTAAGAACTTCTTTACCACCAGGCTCGGATGCAATAAGAGGCGTTCCCTTTTTCTTATTAGTGTTGAACCGAATATCAATCCCATCAGGAAGGTCGTCCGCATAGATGGCCATTCCTTTTAGATAATGAGTTCCGTCGACACCAATTCGAACTTGAGCATACTTAGCATTACCTAAATCTAAGTCAGCAACTCCTCGACGAAGCTCTATAACACCATCTTTATCAATTCCGCCTTCTTCAGCATATCGAGCCATAACACGCTTGGAATCAACATTCTGAATAGGACGAAGAGGAGTCTTATTTCCATCTCTATCAATATGAACATCAACCGGCGTTCGAAGATCAGAAAGATTGTTATAAACTTCGCTTCTAGTTGTTCCTTGAGGAGCCAAATACTTAATAGTAGTATTTCCTTGACCAAATAGCTGTTTAACCGGAAGCTTGTCTACAACATATCCTTCGGCTTGAAGTTGCTTAACGGCAGCCTCAAAATTGCTTCGACCAACACCAACAAGAAGTTCGGAACCCGCGCCAATATCAATATATCCACCACGAGAGTCTAGTGACTCTTTCAACATTTCCGCAGTGTTGTTAATACGCTTCGCCTTAGAATCAGCGTCTCGTTGTAACAACTGACGAACACCGGACTGAGACCTACCCAATTCTGCAGCAATAGCTTTTTCGGACCATCCTTTATCAGATAACTTTTTTGCCTTAAGATAGTCGTGTTCACTAATGCTAGCGTTGGCCTGAGTAATCATCTTACGAAAGTCTCGGTCGCTAACATTAAGCTTTCCGGACTCGTCCTTACCGAACATATATTCGCTAAGTTCGCGATAGCTCATTGTTCCGCCGTATTGCTTGCGAAGAGCTTTGACACGATCCTTAAAATCTTTAGCATGCTGGTATGCATGCTCGCCAGAACCTTGACGATATCGACCAGACCCGTGAGGGTCAAAGTCCCTCATTTGTGGTGTTCCAGAATGTTCTAGCCATTCGGCTTCCATAACTAGCATTTAGCCCTCCGAATCAAGGTCTGTTAATATCTTTTCGTGCTCAGAAATAACACCCATATGACTATCAATTACGTCGGGCTCACCATCAGCCTCAAAGATTTCATCGTTTTGGTATATACGAAGAATAATATCAATTTGAGACGGGTCTACACCATACTCTAGACAAAACAAAGCGGCATACACTTCTAGTTGACGAAATGAAGCAGGATGTTTGCCTGTCTTCAAATCATGAATCCTAAGAAGTCCGTCTCTAAATTCAATACCGTCGGCAGTACCAAAGCAGTGGTCACTATAGTACAATATCTTTTCTGGCTGAAGACCAAAGTTAATCGCATCATTAACATAGCGATTTAGGGTCCTACGGCTATTGCCTAGTTTGACACCATAAGTTATGGCATCGGCAGCAAAGGCATGAAGCTTAGTACCCATCTCTTTGGCTTTTGCGTTACGATAAACCATCTCCAATTTTTCACGGTCATAGTTCAACCAGTAAGGACTGGATGGACTTAGGAACGCGTGCTTACCTTGGAGATTCCAATGCTCGTTGAAGTTCATCAAGTACCTCCTGCTCATTCTCCGGAAAGACAAAAGATGCGTATGACATCTCATTCATTACATTAATGTAGAATTCTTGGTTTGGTCTATGAGACGCCGTAGACGACTCCTTACACTCAAGCATTGCCCATCGCGTGTTATACAATATCAATAAGTCTGGAATACCTTGAATGTAATTTGGGTCGTTTTTCAAAATATAGCATCCTGGAAGCAGGGACTTGATTTTCTTTATCAACGAGGCTTGAAACTTAGCTTCAGGAGTCATAGCAACCTCAAAAAGAAAATAGAGAGGCACACCTTACCTCTCTATTAAACAACGTGTAAAACAAAAAAATCTACCTATTGCATTCAATATCCTTTCGGACGATAGTCAACTATCAAACGGTCATACCATCTATCGAATTTCTTACAATATAGCCCTTGGTCTATGTCTATGTCGAGTAGTTTAGAAACCAACTGAACGTCCGTATACTCTTCGACTATATTATTATCGATTTCATCTTCTTGCAAAGGAGTGGGATTCTCTCCGCGAAGCTTCCTAGCTTTCTTTAAACACGCATGCGACAACTCGATACACTCTTCCGCTAGCTGCTCATAAAGCGCGGCATCAGAAAGCTCTTCCTTTATGCGACCGGCCATCGACATATTAATCATCTCCCTCGATTCCGAAATCCTTTTTAAATACTTTCATAAAACGCCCTTTCATTAAAATTCTTCTTGGTATCTATAGCTCTTTTTATAGCAATATCAATCGGTGAAGACGACATTAGATGATAGTAATACAAATCCACAAACGGAGTATTCATTCTATCAATTCGCCCAGCTGCTTGCTGCATGATTTTGTACGAATAGTTTTGGGAATAGAATAGGACCGTGTCGGTAGAAATACAATTCCATCCCTCGGCACCGGCTGTGTACTGGACGAGGTATGCCCATCGCTCTCCAGTCGGTAAATCTTCGTGACGATGTCCATTCCATTCGGCGTATACTATTCGCTCAGCATCCAAAGCTTCCTTAAGCATCTCCAACTCATAATTGAAGTTGTAAAAGATTATGCATTTTTTGCTTTGCTTTACAATATCAATTGCCTTTTCTAATCGTTTTGGTTCTGCGTTGGCAATTCGTCTGAGAATAAGGCATAAGCTTCCGGCGTCTCTAATTGGCTCTTTACGAAAGACATCCCATCGTTCTTTGAGAACACGACTCGAAAGTTCTTTGTCGTAGGGAACGTGGATAAAAGCGTGGTGACTAATTGTTGGCCTATTGTCGGGCATTTGAACAAGGATGCTACGTCTATGTTTTTCGAGGATATCAACTCCGACGTATCTTTCGACTTTCGGGTACTTTGCGAATCGACTGTAGACAACGTGTCTCCTCTCAAACGCAGTCTTGTTTGGATAGAATCCGTTTGCTATGAATACAGAAACGTAATCCATCCACGTATCACCCGGAGTGGCGCTCAGTAATATCCAACGATTGCTCTTACTAATCTTAATAAAGGCTTTGGACCAAGCACCATACCCAACCACTCGCTGCTCATCAAATATAAAGAAGGCATCCTTTACTTCTTTGTATTTCTGTATATTATTCCAAGAATCGACGATTGGCTCAACAAAAGGAAAGAAGCGACATTCCAGCTCCCACTCATACAAATCTCTTTTATGAGCTGTAGTGATTATATAAAGCGGAACGTTCTTCTTCATCCTCCTCGTTCGGCCATATCCGTTTATCTCGAGCGTGCCTTTTCCTTCTTTTAGATAATAATATGCAAGCGCTGTTCTAGACTTACCAGAGCCGACCCCACCGCAAAGGATGGAGCCGGACTCCAGCTTGTCTAGCGCACTCAACTGATGGTCATATAAGCTGAGTGACATGGTCCTCCAACCAATATCAATTACACAGGAATTAGGAGCTTTCCAGTCTGTATAAATGAGTCAAAAGAGAATGCAGGAACTATTTCGCCGCACCCAGGACATTTATAGCAAGGGACCGTTCCGTTGTAATCAACATAGCACAATTTAATTTCAAAGTCGACATCTTCATCGCATTTTGGACAGTGCGCCCTTCGAGTTTCATGTATAAGACTATTCACGATTATCCTTTCTAAAACGGAACATCCTCCGCATACTTGTAATCAAACGCACCCTCCTCAAGCTTGAAGGTAATCTCGTTGAGGTACGCAGTGCACCACTCCTTACCATTGACAGTACGATAATACGGACTCACAGCAATATCACACCACTCGATTCCACGACGGTCAATGTTCTGGTCATCAAGCCATGCCTCATCAACAAGAGTCCTACGCTTGCCATCCGAACTAGCCACATAAATACGAGGAGGATTGGCGGCATTAAAGTTCATCTTAACCTTGAAACGAGCAAGGATTGGGCTATCAGGGTCATTATGGTCACGAGGCTTACGACTAATGCAAGTCCAACCAGCACTCTCAAGCTCATCGGCGAGTTCATCACTAATAGCAATAGCAAAGTTACGAGTTCCTGCAGGAGTGTAATCAGTAGGCGTTCCCTGCATGTTACGCCACCACAAATCGCGACCGGAAATCTCTTCAAACTTAAGATTCTGATTCATTCGATTAGCCATGATGGTTCCTTTCTTGCTTTATTAGAATATCACATTACTCAAGTCATATCCCAACCGACAATAGCCGGCATACGACCTACAAAGTTTACAATTCCTTACGGTTTCGCTTTGACAAGGCATGAGCCACGGAATATCAAACACGCTCCTTATACGGCTCGTCTCCGACAAACCATTCGAAGTCACCGTATTGAGAAATGTCCTTAACAGCTTCATCTACTTTTCGTCGATAATAGTTCTTATCAACGCTCCCTTCGATGCCCAATTGTCGGACTGTTTCTGACTCCATCCATCGAAAGCCGTCTGCATCAGTGGCAGAATAGTACTTTCCGTTTTGTTCTCTAACGAGTCGCCCTCCTCCAGTTCCAGGCTTAACTGGAGTGAATTGCCCAGCCCTGCCGATAAATTTATAGTTATGCTCGCCATCTTTCATCCCTTCGTTCATGTCCAAATAAAACGCAGTCTTACAGTTCTTAACCTCGCACATGTCATCGAATATCAATTTCTCATGACTAAACAAGGTCTTGAACACATACGGCTGCTGGAACTGAGCTCCGGTGGCTGTCCATTCTCCAGCATGCTTTCCATTCGCATACTTAGCAATATAAGTTGACTTATTCACAAGACACATCTTGTCATACGTAGCCTCATGTTCAAAGTCATACCCATACTTCTTACCGAACTCAACCACAAAATCAATCATCTCTGGCGTTGCATCAGGAATCTTAATCGAATCGGTCTTAATGTGGGCAACAGTCCATCCCTTTTCCTGAACAGCATGCTTCAGGTCAATCATGAACAAAGCGCCACGCTTAGCAACAATGTTGTCCACATTACGCGGGTCCTTGAACTTGTTCGGGAACTTGGCAGATGTAAGACCATATACACTATTAATAGCAATCTTCAGTGCATAAGCAAGGGCGTCTGCATCTTCTTCACTACCATTCAGGTGCTTGGCGAGCTTTCCGTCCATTAACTTCTTTGCACTATCATAATCGTGATGCTTGATGAATATTCGAGCTTGCTTAATTGCACTGAAACGAGCCGTATAAGGACCAAACAAATTGAGGCACTCTATCGAAGTAGGATGTAGACTAGCAATATCAAGCAGAGCTACATTTCCATACATGCCTGGCTCGCTGTAAACATATCCTCCTTCGCTAGGGTCTTCTCCTCGATACGTACTCTTTCCATTTTCAAACTTGTATCCTGGAAACATTTCAGATAAGTCTGTATACACAAACTTACTCTGAGGGTTTGGGTCATCACCAAATATAATGCGAGTTGTGTGCTGATTTGTGGTATCGTTAACAGTCAACCCGCTAAGGTCCGCTAGAATCTCTCGAGCAACAAAGTCTGCGTGCCGAGCATTAAACACTGCCTCAGTTGCAATAACATCATTATCACAATATTCCGCAACCTTAGTCCAAAGCTTCGGGTCAACAGGTTCATCCCAAGGAAGTCCGAGTTCTTGATGATGGATGCCAAGCTCAATCTCAAACTTCTTCAGACTCTGCTTCTTACTAGAGAAGTCATACACATCTGTATAACTCAACCTGTAGGCTTCTCCAAAGAATGCATCCCTGTCACCATTAATAATCTTCTGGCTCTGCTTATAGCAGTCCTCAATACTATGACCCAAATATCTAGCATACAGAATATGGTTGTCATAACGACGATTGTTAAAGCCAATCAAACGATACTGGAACAGACTTTCAATAGCAGCTGGGTCAGGATTTATCATTCGAATCACGGGGCATCCATCGCCAGCAACCTTATAGTTCACGAGCAGAAGATTAGGAAAGACCTCAATATCAAAGAACACAATCGGCTTGTCTTCACGCTTCTCTTCAACGCGACGCTCTTCCAAATCCTTTGACACGAAATGCATCTTGGCGACACAATCCATACAATATCTTGCTTGGTGTGTACTATCTGCCGCGAATGCAAGGACCGCAGTCTGCATGTCACTCAAGTCATACTCAACTCCACTGTCATAGGCTTCATCAAGAACCTTAAATATAAAGTCGATAGAAGGCTTAGTGTTAGGCCAAACCTCCTTCTTAAGGCCCTTGACAACCAAATCTCGCAGAGCACGCTCAGACTTGATTGTAGCGTTACTAATCACCTTTCTCTCCTTCGTCGGTAGCCCTCCACTTATATGAGCTATGGAAATATCATTACATAGACTCAATCGCCTTCGCAACGAACTATTGCCGTTAAAGACCTTAATCTCTATGCCTTCTGAATATACTCGACTAAGCTGTTCTACATCCCCATCATAAATATAATGCAGATGTATTCCAGCGCCTCCCTTACTAAACTCAGCATAGGTTTCTGGCCATTTGTTAGCAGCCTCCAAGTTCATCTCTGCAGACTTTTCGCCACTATCGTCCTTCAAATCAAAATCAATCACAATATGATTCGACGGAACCTTAACATAGTGTAGCTTTTTCGTATCAATGTCAGCAAGCGTGGTGTCTACATTCTCCCATTTCTTAAATGGAGTACCAGAATCATTCGCATACTGTGCCGGATACTCTCTAGCAAAGATATCAAACAGCGAATGCTCGGTGTTCATCACTAGCCAATCTGACACCGGTCGCATCTCTTCAAAGTCTTCGCTCTGCTTGTATTCAATCTTACTAGCTAGGAATCCGACATAGCAACTACGAAAATGCTTACCATCAATACGATAGTCTTTCTTAAAGTCTGCAAAGTAATTCTTTAGTTCTTCTCGGAACTGATACATCGGCATGACATAAGTCAACGACGTTTCCTGACAGTACTCCTTATACATCGCATAGGCTTGGCGAAGGGTGACAGCTTCTTGCTTCTTAAACTCAAAGAAGTTTGCATCCACAAAGTTGAAGAACACATCAGTCTTGTACTGCATCTCAGAAGAACGGTAATTATCATAATGATGCTTACCGAGAGTCTTAAACACATTCAGACAATGCTGCGCAATCGCTCCCAACTCAAACTTAATGTTATGCATGAGTTGCTGATACCTATCGACCGGTATCTTGTTGCCAGTAGGAGTAATATCAATCAGTCGTCTAATGATGCCAGACTTCGCATCGGTAATCTTAACCGGTTTGTTGGTTCCCATAAACAGCAAAGCATTCATACGAACAGAATACAAAGACTTGTGCTTCTCGTTGACTAGCATCTCTTCGTGAGACACAATACTATTCAAACGAGTGTTGTCCTCAATTCTACTCAAGTCGCCATCATGCTGAATAGCAACCAACGGATTACCCTTGAAGGCCTCGAGACTAAATTGATTGTGAGAGTTTCCTAAAGCCTTCGCATCAAAGACAGCATAATATCCTTCGAACAACCACTGAATGACATTAAGGATTGTCGACTTGCCTGTTCCTGCATCTCCATAAAACACGAAGAACTTTTGAATATCTTTTGACTCGCCAGCAAACACAGAACCTATAGCCCACTCAATCTTCTTACGTTCTTGAGTGGAATATAATGTTCCTACTAGCTCATCCCAAGAAGCGCACTCTCCATCGCTCAGACTATAAGGAAGCTTATGGCTCGCGTAGTCCTCACGCTTTGTAACTTCATTGTTGAATATCAAACGATTGTCGAGGGTCTGATAATTGTCAGGAAAATGAGTTATGTAATTCTTATAACTCATCCAAGACTTCGAACTAAAGTCAGTTAGAGTCATCACACGAATGGCATCTTCAGTATGTCCGCGTAACTCATCGGCATAAGAATATAATTCCTTGTCGACTAGCCTCACGACATCCAACTCATTCGTACTCCACAGACCGCTCTCTTCATCCCAGATTGCATAGAAGTCTTTTCCTCGAATCATGATGTCTTTTGAATTGCACACAACAAAATTCGGATAGACTTCCAGACTGCCTCTTTTGGTCGTTCGATACGCAATATCAATGAAATCCATTAAACCTCCTCTCAAATTTGTAGAAATCCCGTAATCCCACTTTTTCCCACTTTAGGGGGGGGGGTATTTACTATATATATTATAAATATTTAATTAATAAAAAAGCCACAAAAGTAAGAAAAAAGTGGGAAAGTGGGACTTTTCGCAGGTAAACCATAGTCCCATTTTTCAAAATCAAAAATCCAAAAGTGGGAAAATGGGATTCGTAATTTTACTCATCAAAGACATAATTTTCAAGAATGTAGCTATTCAATTGGTAAATCATGGTCTCTTCGCGTTGGTCTCGTCTAGGATTCCTCAAAGGAAATATGCTCCCAGTACCATCAACATCGAAGTCTCTGTTCATCCAAACCATCACAATACTCTGAATATCAAACTCTCGCTCTTCGACAAACAGAGATTCAATGTACTGATTTGTATACTTTTTCAGACCGAGATTCCTGATGAATTCCCAAAACCACACGCGAGTCCTATCGGAGGTGTTCTCATCAATAAGCATCGCGTCCATAGTTCGAGCAAGACCAATTAGTGCTTCAAGAACTGTACAAGGCTTTTCCCAAAGCATAACCCAATCATCAAAAGTCTGATGATAATATTCCTCACGAAGAGCCAGACCGTCAGAACTTCTGCCACTATCTCTGTCCAAAACCCAGACAAAGTCCATATCTTGAAGAATATAAATCAACGTACTGTATCGGTCGAAGTCCAAGTTGATTATACTACACAACCAAAGAAAGTAATCGTCGTACTCTTCATGCGCTTCCCACATAACACACCTCCAATCAAGAAAAAGGACAGAGAGGGTGGAATATCCACACCTCTCCATCCGAATAGTATGTGACGCAAACGTACTTTAGAGCTTAGCCGAACATCTCATTACGAATATAACGAGGATTCTGAAGGATGCCATTCTCATCACGATGACCCATACGCATCACAACGCAATAATCGTGAGGCCATCCGTCATTTTGGCGCTGCTCGTTCTCGTATTTCATAATATTCTGGGCTCGCTCGACATTTGTATCGCCAGGCATCTGCTTGAATCCAACAATCATACCATCGATAATATCATAGGTATACATGTAGATGTCGTAATCAATCACATCGCCGGGCTCGTCAGTCCAACCATGCGACCAACCAAGAGCCTTCTCATCAAGATACAAATCGCGACGAATATCATTCACCCAAACGCAAGGAACCGAATGGGCCGAGCGCATAATCTCACGACTACGGAATGCGCTGATTAGCTGATTGGCGTTGATGATAAAGTTGGTGTCCTTATTCCAACCCTCGCATCCCTCATCAAATACAATGGTAAACGGGTCATTCTCAATAATACCCCACTGCTCGATAGGAATATAATTCTCGAGAAGGAGCTCGCTTGGCTCGTCCTCGTTAATCCCCTTCGAAATTACAATCCTCTCAGGCTCCTCGAGCTTCTCAGTGGCAATATCAATCGGATTGTCGCTAACCTCGCTACGAGCAAGAAGGTTGTTGTAAGCCTCATTTGCGGCAGTGAGAGCGGCCATAGTCTTAGCATTACGGTCATTCATAACACCGTACGCACCCTGCACAAGCCCAAGACCAGAGCAAATAACAGCCACAGAAGGACCGTAAAGCTTGACAAAATCAATTGCCGTATCGCGATATACAATAAGCTTGTCCTGCTTCATCTGCTTGTCGGTATACACCTCATCTGCAGAAAGGCCGCTATCAGGGTCGAGAGAAATCTCACGAGCCTGCTTAATGCGACTCATGCGGTCCTTATGACGCTCAATAATATCATCGGCCTTGAGAGTAGCGTCGCAAGCCATCACAATGCCAACGCCAGTCATGGCAAGACCTGAATAGTGCATGATAGCCGGGCCGTTCTTAATACCCCACTTCATGACCTTCGAACCAAACTTCATTACGGGTTCAGGAAGAGTAAACATTTATTCGTTTCCTTTCTCAACATCTTTCTTGGCAAAATCTTCAATAAATTGAAGATTGCGTTCCTCAGCTAGACTCTCAAACAACTCTGGATAGAACGCCGCGAGGTCCAACAGAATTCCGTGCATAGCAAGACGAGCATCTGGATGAGCCCTGCGCGACGTCCTTTGCTTCAGGATGTGATACCACTCACGAAGATTGGCCTTAATATCAATTGTGGTGGCAAGGCACGTAGGAAGCACAGCTCGAGCAGTCTCGGGCTTTACTCCCAAATCGAGAAGGTCGAAATATGTCTTCTCTGCACGCCGGCAATCCTTTCCCCAAAGATAATACTCCATAGTGTGTTCGCGAATCTCAAAAGGCTTCACAACAGTAATCTCGTGCCCGAACTTTCCGAGACTATAGTTGCAATATCTAGTCGACTCCTGATTGAAAGAAGCAATTCGATGACGAACAAACTCGTTTGCGATGCCTCGGTCTGTGGTGATTCGGACTTTGAAATCGGCCATCTCAATTGGAGTGGCCATCGCATCGTCCTCTTCTACAAGTCTAGTAAGAAGTCGACTATCAGATTCACGCCCAGTACTTTCGCTCTTGAAACAGAGACGAGCACTCTCAAGAATACTCTCTCGATTCGCCTCAATGGGATTCCTAAGAATCTCATATGTTGGGTAGCTCATAATCTTCATTTTAGCCTCGCTTCAATACCCAGGTTCCATCATTATACAAGTCGAACCTCATAACGCGATGGTTGCGGAGCATGATACGAATAGCAGAACCGGGCTTAGTACCATCACCACGACAAGTATTAAACTTAACCACCTGATTGCGCATATCAGGGAATTCCTTGAGAAACCGCTCATAAATGCTTTCAGGAGTCATCGCTATCCCTTCAAAGATACTGGATTTGGCATCTTAAGCGTCCAGCCGCCAACCGACTGGATAACCGCTGCCGAACTGAGACTACGCCAACCCCATTGCTGAGCGGTATAGTCTCGCTTAATCATCGGGCAATCGTCCTTCAGAATTCCCTCGATAATATCATAGTACGTATCGACAGAGAGCTGCCCATACGAATCGAGATAATCGATGGAATCATCGAGAACCTGAGTCGCAATATCATACGACCGGAACTCAAATTCGGTGGGACGATACCTTGTCCTGTTTGGAACTCCAACAGTCATTTGTTCCGCTCGAGTCTGCTGCCGAGAGATTGCGTTATAGTTGTTACGATTTCGAACAACCCTAGTTACGCCATTTTCTCGATACAGATTGTTTGACTGGACTCCAACACTGTTCAAGAATATCCGTCCCGCAATACCAACAGTCACGTCATACAGAGTCTTCTTGATGCTAGGGATAATAATCTCATCAAGAATATAATCCCCAACATCGCGAGCATCCTCGACAGTGAAGGCGTTTTTGAAGCGCTGGCCAAGACTCTCCCGCTTGATGACCACAGCGGGAGTATACTCGGCATCGTTCTTCTTAATCGGGCGAATATCTTTTGTGAGACTACTTACCTCACGAGTTAGAGTGGCTTTCTCCTGCTTCGGCATTTCCGCTTCAGCCATTAGTCCTCCTTGTTATTATCCTCATCGAGCACCTGATACAAATCCCCAACATACATATAATCGAATAGATTTGCAATCCAATGGTCGTCAGAAATCTTGTCAATGGGCACGCCACTGAACATATCTGCCTTCCAGCCCCACAAATCAGTATGCTCTCGAACTTCCTCTGGTGCTATAAAGCCCTCACGCATAAACAGAGCGTCGGAAATTGTCACAAACTTATACTGCTCAGCCTTCTCATGAAGAAGCTCAACGCAACGCTTAGCAACCTCCTCGGTCTTAAACTCAAAAATCCCAGTCTTACGAACGAGCTCGTCGATAAACTCCTTTTGCTCTGCATGAGTGAAAACGGCGCCTGGAACCTTGACTCCATAGTAGTAACGCTCGGTCTTAATCTCGATGTCGCTGCGGTCAGGCTCGAACTCGGTTTCCTCTTCACCATTGACCTTATCGGCGAGAACATTCCACAAGAACACGCAATCGTCAATACTCTTCTTAGTAAGCTCGTCGCCAACCTCTGCCGCCTTCAAAGCCAGAGGAATCACCCCAAGATAGCTAACGTAGCGCATGAATCGATTCTTCTCGAACACAGCCGCAACCCAAGGAATCAACATGGCCTCAAATGCCCAGCCGCTACCTGCAGACGCTACAAACAAAATACCACCACGAACTGCACGATAACCCTTGGACTCGGTATCAATCTTCTTAAGCTTAAACATGACAAAACCTTTCTTCTAGGATATAAAAAGAAAAAAGAGAGGAACCATTTCTGATTCCTCCCAATTGGCCTTACTCCGTCTTCTCTTCCGAGGGCTTATAACCAAGCTTGTTTAGGGCCTCGAGATGCTTCTGCACCTTCTTTGCCTTACGAGCTTCCTTGAGCTCGCCGAGCTTCGCCTTCAAGGTGTCCCTCTTAGCGTATGCAATGCCACCTGCGACAGCCAAAGCTGCCCCACCGGCCTTGTACACCACAGCAGGAATCTTGAAAGACTCCGTCTCTGGCTCATAAAGCTCATAAGTCTCGGTGTTCTCATCGTTAACCTCAACGTCCTTAATCTGCTCGTCCATTTTGCCTCCTTTGGTCGTGGACGAATGTCTGCCATTAAGTAACGTGTAAAAACTAACACGCTACACTTTCCACGGCATGTCCCAAATCTCCTGCATAATATCAATGTCGAGATTGTCAGCGATACCGGCAAGAGACATGAACACATTTACGAGTTGTGCGGAAGCCTGGGCCTTCTCTTCGCCTATGGTCTCGCAAATATAATCGTCGGACGTATCTAGGTTCTCTTCCATCCAATCGCAAACCGCTATGTGACGTAGCGCAGATGTCAAGAAAACCTGAGCCTGCCTACCAAGTTCGCTGTTTAGACCGTCATAAATGGGGAGCTCTAGTGGCAGGACTATAGTCTCCCCTTCTTCGGTCTTACGAATATCATACGCCATCTTAGAATCCAGCGAAGTCTCGAATTGGACGGTTCTTAGGCTCAAAGACTAGATACCTTTCGCCCTTCTTTGGGTCGCCATCCCAATGGCATTCCAGACGCAAGATGCCGTTCTTGGTTGCGTTATAGCCATCTTCATATGCTTTCTTTGGAATGAAGGCATTTACGTTCTTCCAAAGTTCCTCTAGAAAATCACCAGAGGCCACGCCCAAACCAGATTCTGCCTCTTCCAAAACTCTTTCATTATAGGTATTCTGAGCCATCCAAATAATATTTGGGTCTGCCTTAAACACCTGACCAGTCCAATAGCTTTCAACACAAAGCACATCGCCTGTGCCTGTGTCGATAATATCATTCGGCGAAGTCTTGGCAAGAATCTCGCGACCCTTATCGGCAAGGATTTCGTCGTCGAGCTTATCCAAGGCCTTTTCGCCCATGAGCTCCTTAATTTTGCCGTCCTTCTCATTCAGAGCGGTCTCTGCGGCAGTACAAATGGCGGCCAAACCAGCAATCTTCTCGTGGTTAATATAATTAGCACCAACCGCACAACCTATGGTAGCTGCACCAGTGACGACAGGCCTAATATAAAACTTGGCAGCCTCGAGCTTCAGAACCTTCTGAGTATCTGGATTAGCCTGGTCATAGCCGTTAATCCTCAGAAATTCGTCGGCCTTGAGAGTTGCCTTATGCACCTCAAAGCCTGTCAACACCACGCCACCGACTGTGAAACCTGTGAGAATATCCGCAGAGTGCTTGACTAACATGTGCTTGCTATACTTCACGATCTTGTGAAGCGGCCTAGTGATTACTGCAAGGTTCATTATGGGTCCTTTCTCTAAAATATAAAAGAAAAAGAGGAGCCACGTGTGTGACTCCTCCTGGAACATTATGCGATTGCTACAATCCCTGCGGCGAGCAGGGCCTTAGCCACCTCCTTTCCTACCATAATGGCGAACCACTTATAGGCTACATAGCTCAGCACAAGTGTGCCTCCCAGGTAACCCATAACCTGCAGCCAGAATTTGGTTTCGTCGCTAAGCTTAACCATAACTCTCCTCCTTTGAATCATAACAGCCGTATGCTGTTCCACTAAGCAATGTGTAAAAACTACCTCGAACTCAGTCAGGGTACGTCTTAGTTAGATTTACTGCAAAGAGCTTATATTTCCAATAGTTATCAGATCCCTTGAGTGCATCGCGGACTAGTTCAAAAGCCTTTTGCGCCTCCTGCTCATTGTCGAAACATCGTAGAATATTTGGATCTTCTTCGCTTATGAAATACAGCGTAGTTTCATTAGGATTTGATTCCGACATAATACTACCTCGAACTCAGTCAGGATTCACCTTAGTTAGAGTTACTGTAAAGAGGTTATATTCGCAATCGTGACCTGATTTTTTGAATGCGTCGTGGATTAGTTCTAATGCTCGTTGAGCTTCTTGCGAATTGTCAAAAAATCGCAGCATATTAGGAGTCCCTTCGCTTATACAATAAAGCGTCATCTCGTTAGGAATTGACATGCACATAACACTACCCCCTCAAGAATATAAACCATATCGCAATAGGTATGATTGAAAAAATGCATAAAACTATAGTAATTCCGTATACATAAAAATACCACGAAAATCTAGTTTTATAGTTAGTAAGCTTAGCGCGGAAAAGTTCTATTTGTAATTCTCTTTTATAGATAGACGCCCAGATTTGCATAAAGAGAAATACAACCCACAACATCAGAATGCACTTAACCCAAATAGGCATGATTCCTCCTAGTTAAAAGGAACGGCTGTTTTATCCATAATTGAGTGTAGAACTTCTTCGGTCGTCTTCTTTTCGAGCATCTCTTCGGTTATGAGGCCGCCCAAACATTTTTTACAAATATCAAAATGATAGCCGTATATTGCTAGATAACCCATAGACCTCGCGTCTGTTACTTCTTTTCCGCATTTATCACATTTATGAGTGATGATAACCATTTGTTCCTCCTAATGATAGCGATAGGTACGATGCGAAACGTTGCGGTTATACCAATCCTGCAGATGAATGGCATCGTCGTGCAGAATATCAATAACGCTACGATTCTGAAGACCGGCCTTGGCTTCCTCAATCTTAAGCGCCTTCCAGCCAAGAGCGAAAAGACCAATCACGCCAAGAGTCTGACCAACATTAATGTAATACGAAACATGTCCGGTTTTCATGATTACTCCTAAACAAGTGTTATACCTATCCTATAGTAGTTGGCGTTTTTCATAGCTCTACGTCTATATAACTCTCCGCAGTCCATAATCACTCCTTAACAACTCCTATAAATTGTGTTGGAGATGGTTTTATTGGTATGTCTATTCCAACGTAAGACTTGGCGCCTTGATAAAAAGTTCCAGTAGTTTCGAAAATCAATTGCACAGCATCAGGTTCGGCAAAAAGCACGTGAGATAGTTCTGCATTTACCAAGTAATGTTCTTCGATAAGATCGATAATATCTTGTCCTTTCATTATTGCTCCTTATCGTAATACTTTACAGGAACAACATTGTATCTAAGGGCAAGGCCTGTTGCTTCGAGAGCGTCATTAAGCAAGCCCATAAGCTTTCTAGCAGCATCTTCGTCGTATAAATATCCAGCAATGCGAGGATTATCGAGGCTAAGAAGATAGAGCGTTCCTGGCGCCTCTTCAACTTTGGCTTCCTCCTTTTTAGGAATCTCCACCTCTATTATGTCGTGATTCCTGTCGGTAGGATGAGTGGGGACATACGTTTTCCCATTGGCCCTCGTAACAACAATCGGAGGATTAGCAATTATCGGAGATTGGTCTTTCAAAACCTCTTCCTTCCACTCATTCCAAAGATTCTCGGCCTCTTGACGACTGCTGGTAGTGAACCGCTTGGTTTCGAATTTCCCGCCCTTTATTCGAACGCTTCCCTTGAATTGGTTCTTACCAACGCACTCCAGAAGACCATTAAACTTATCGCCAGCAACAATCGACCTCTTCATTTTATCCTCTCCGAAAAACTCACGCTTAACCGCAGCTATTGTGCCATTGGAAATTCCAAGGTCTGCGCTGATTTGTTTATAAGTGCACCCCTTCTCGAGCATTTCTACAATGTAAAGTTTCTTTTCGTCAGAAAGCTCTTTCGCCATCTCTGTCCTTTCTCTGCCAAAATATAAAAGGAAAGCCACGTGTCTCCACGCAGCCTCCCTGCTTTCCAAATGGTGCCTTAGACTAGGACAGTCCGAATGTTCGCCTCCTTAAATCCGAGCTTGCGAGCAATAAAGTTCCAATCATGCCCTTGCGAACGCATCTTGTAGACACGCTTACGAAGAACATAACGCTTCATCATTCGGTCGTTCTCGACAATCTTAGCCATTCGACCAACTCCTAATATCAATAGCGGCACCATTACCGCCATTAAGCGACGTGTAAAACTTATTCCAAACTTTCGACGCTATTTTCGTCCATTCGAACCTTGCCTTGCCCCATCTTAAACTTAAGTTGGAGCTTAGTAAACTTCTTCAGAACCTCATCTTGGTACTGGGATAGCTTGATAGTTCGCTCTTCAGGAGACAGACCCTCTGCTTGTAGGATTTCGAAAATATCATGGCAAGCTTTGATTTGTCCGCCAGACTCCGCCATGTCAAAAAACTCATTAAGATCCATTGCCATTTTAGACTCCTTAAATATGATTATAGTATTATATTTTCATGCACTAAGAACGTTAGAAAAACGATAATCGCTGCGCCCAAAATAATCAACGAGATTATCGGATGACTTATAAAAAGCCAGAAACCAAGCATGATTATGAAAATACCTACGCATACTATGCAAAATGCCCATATCCAAGAGGCTAAATCTTCCATATCATCCATTTTCCATCCTTACTCGAAGAATGCCAGTCTAAGAATCCATACAATAAGAAGCCCGAAAATAAAATAGATACACTGCATTGGATAGTTTTGAAAAAGCGTAGATATTCCATAAACTATTCCTAATGCCAGGGCGAGGTAAAGTGCTGACAAGGCCCATTTTGTCAATTCCTCAAATATTTTATTCATTCGTATTCCTTACGATAAAACATCATGAATCATTACGGATAAGATAACTATAAAGATTAAGACTGCGAACACTAGGGCAGCTTGTGGCCAAATTGCTAATGCTAACATAAAAAGCGAAATTATCGCAACAATAAAAATTGCAATTACAATCGATAAAAGCCATCTAATAATTTCATCGTCCATTATTCACCATTTCCGACATACGCTTAAGTTCGATGAACATTCCCCAGATGAAAATAGCGCTAGCACCAACATAAACTCCGCACCAAAACTTCCACATTACCAATCGACCTCCCAGCCTGTATCAAGGTTATCGCACTCATTAATCCACTGGTCAAAAATATCATCCGGCATGCCTTCTATGCTGTACCCGTCCATGGAAGCATCTGCTCCGGGATTGGGCTCAGGCCAGCCATTTGCATTCCAGTCTACATTTCCTTCATCGTCATAGATAATATCATTCATTGAATCGCTCCTTTAGATAATCGTATAGGGTCTTTGAGGCAAGTCGCTTTGTAATTTCTGGGTACTTCTTTACAAAATCGGAATTATGATATGTCATGCATCCTTGCGAAAATATAACAACAATTTGTGTTTCGTCTTTTTTATCGGTTTCTGAAAAGTCGAACGAACAATCCTCGATAAATTCGTCAAAGGTCATCTAAATCTCCTTAATCTTTTTTAACTTGTGAAAAAGCGTTTCGGCGACATACCGTTCGGCCTCGGTTGGATTTAAAAGAGCTTCTTTATCGATGGGAATTGTATGCGTCCAAAATCTTCCGTGAGGATTATTAAAAGTCATCATTACTAAAACTTGATTCGGTGAAACAAAGCAAGAGTAATCATCAGACGGCATATATACATGACAATGCTCAAAGAATTCTTCGAAAGTCATTAATCTCTCCTACAGCAGTTAGTTCTTCGTAGAAAGACTTAGCCGCAAGTTTCTTAGCGGTTTCTCTATCATCGAAATATAACTTTTTATGGATTGATTGACTGTGCTTGGATTCGCAAAAGTCACCTTTGAAAGTTACTGTTACATAAGTTATGCCGCTAAGACAGCTTTCCCAAAAATCAAACTCGCATTGTTTGAAGAATTCCTTAAAGGTCATATCCGTTTCTCCTCCTTTAGGTGGTCATAAAACTGTTTCGCTATACTCTCCTTACGAGAAGATTCGTCTGAATAAAGCTCTTTAGTTACCTCATAGCATTCTGTATAGTAATCGTACGGGCCTATATTCACTCCAACATCAATTGCATACGTGTTTTCTTCCTCGTTATGGTAGAACCAAAACCAGCATCGTTCGAAAAATTCCTCAAAGGTCATCTCAAATCCTTTCTTTTAGGTATAATAACCCATTTGAAAAATTCGAAGGCCTTAAAACGGCTTAAAACAAGCCATCTACCAGCATCTTTACAATGGGTAGTTTAATTGACGTAACTCCCTTGCACGGTTCAAAAATCGCAAATATTTCTTGCCAATGCCTCGAACAAACAGCCAATCCCACTCATTATACCTTGCCCAGTCACCAGATTCGATTAACCTGTGGCATTTCAGTATAGAATATAAACGATAGAAGTGCTCATGCTCGAGGGGAATCTCTCTTTGTACTTTGAAGAACTCCGGACAGTATGTCTCTATATCTTTGAGCATCCTCTTTTTCTCAAGTGCTCGAGAATATACCTGTCTTGCTCTCTCAGTACCAAAACCAAAACGTTCGCCAATCTCTTTGAATGTCGCGCCCGATACGTTACGCATGCTTATGACTTGTTGCTCGCGCTCATTTAGTCGACACATAAATATCCTTTCTAAAAAGCAAAAGGCCTGCATAATTGCAAACCTCTTGCCGGCTTTACCTCCTAGTCGGAAAATTTTCGATAAAGCCAGTATAGTGGCCACGCCAGCAAGGCTAGAAAGCCAAGCCAACCGAACCATCTACTATCTTTTCTATCCATGCATTCTCCTCTCTATTTGGCATTATTGCCATTAAGCGACGTGTAAAACTTATTCCTCGGCACTCTTCCACGAATTGAGATATGCGTCGTCCCATTCGTTCCACTTACCATTATCCTGAGGACTTACCGCCGCATGATACTTTGAGAAGTCATCAACCATGCGCTGCCACTTATTGCGAATGAACTTATCCTTTGCCTCGAGAGATTCCTGAATATCAAGAAGCTGCTTGTGATAGCCAATAAGCTCCGCCTTCTTGTCTTCCAGATACTTGTTGCGCCAGAACAGATAGCTATAACGTCCCATAACAAAACCAGCAACGTACGACAGCGCAACAACAAAAGTCTTCATGAGAATATCCTTTCTAAAAAGCAAAAGGCCTGCATAATTGCAAACCTATTGCTGGAGCCTAATTCTTGAAGTTGAACTTATCCTTATTGTGTTTGTAAAGCTCGTACAACACAAATGCCAACAGAATGGTTCCTAACGAGGAACCCAGCAAGACTCCTGCTACATCAATTACAACCTTGACGATCAAGAGTCCTGTAAAGAATCCCAACAGTCCAAAACCAATACCGACAGTTGTCCATAGTGCCTTGCCAAAATAATCCATAAGACCTCCAATCGTTCGGCTCCATTAAGGGAAGTGTAAAATATAAAACCAAAGGGCTGTGTAAACAACACAACCCAGTGGCCTAACACAATTAGGTCTACTTTTTCAGTTTCTTCAATTCTTGGTTCTCTTTCCACAATTTGTTAAGGTTCTTTGCCATTTCCTCCATGTATTTCATGGCCCAATCATAGTGTTCCTTATACTTATTAACACCAATCTGATAGCCAAACCATCCCCAAAGGATGCAACCACAAATAACCTCAATAAAATAGGTCCAATGAACAGTAATCATCTCTTGTCCTTTCTACAAGAAGACCTCATTGTCTTCATTAAAATGTGTGTAAAATATAAAAAGAAAAGCCGCGTGTGCGACCTTTCTTTGAACGCTTCCTTAAATGCTTTCCAATAGTACTTGCAGTCCAACGCCACCCAAAACAAATGCCCAAAGTGTGATCGTCAGCCAATCAAATCCCATTGTAGTTCCTTTCTATAGTCCTACGTTCCATTAAATAATGTGTAAAAAATAAAAAAGAGGAGTACAAGACTCCTCAAAGGTGCTTAACGACGGTAACCTGCTTCAAAAACCTTCTCATAAACACCAGCAGTTTCGCTAATGTTCACAAGATCGTCTTTGTTGCAGAATCCGCGCTCAACAACCTCAAAAGTCTTGTACTCCTCATCCCACAACACAATCTCATACCAAACATCGTCTCCAACAGAAATGTCGTAATCCGCACGTACTTCTGTGCGGCCAACACCCCTGCTAAAGTCCCATTCAGGATGAAAATCCCGAACGAAATTATTAGCAAAGATGCCGCCAACAAAAGCCAGTACGATTGCGAATGCAACAAACATCTTCTTCATTGTAGTTCCTTTCGTTTTGTATGAAGACCTTATTGTCTTCATTAAAATATGTGTAAAAAATAAAAAGATGTCCACGATTCGAACGTGGTCTCCATGGTGGTTTTCATCCTATGCACCTTTTTTCTCACTTAGTAGTCTGCTTTCGCAGGGGGTCCCGACGTAGCTCGTGTCTACGATTGGGATAATCCCGAGCATTGTGACCGGCTTACTTGAAATACTTCAAGCTTAGCTCCATCTTTTCATTAAAATATGTGTAAAAAATAAACGACGGGATTCGAACCCGTGACTCTGGATAATCCAGCGTTTTACCTCTAAACTACATTCTTTCCATTAAAAACTGTGTAAAAAATGCGAAAAAAAAAAAAGAGGCCGTGGAAAATATCCACAGCCCCTTTCGGCAATGCAGCGAGTTACTGCTTCCTACGCAGCCAGAAGTTCGCGACCTTCGACCTGATGACATCCGTGCGCTCGTAGTTCAGA
>Ga0310695_10001282_pt1 | contig 60330 bp, 57 predicted proteins | sample RumenRJG_04DNA_FD_203882 | JGI IMG/M metagenome (GOLD analysis project Ga0310695, IMG submission 203882) | Bovine rumen microbial communities from Lethbridge, Alberta, Canada - RJG_04 (v2) (version 2) | ecosystem: Host-associated > Mammals > Digestive system > Stomach > Rumen | place: Canada...
TATCTATAATTATGGCTAAGGAAAACGTTGGTTTTAATGTGGCATATTGCGAGGGGTGTGGCGTGCCTGTGGTGGCGGAAAAAGACGAAAATTGCCCGCTGTGCAATGCCAAATTAAAATACCTTGCAAAAGACTTGCGCCCTGTCTTTCCCGAAGAGCGATTGCTGCTTGAGTCCTTCTTGGAAAAAGAGCCGATGTCGCTTGCAAAAAGTTCTGTGTGGGCAGAAAACAGCAGATACTACATTGACGGAAAAAGCATTGCGATTCCTGCAAAAAAGTTTTTGACAGCAGACACTGACAAAATCCGTGATTTTATTGAGAAACACAAAGAAGAAAACAAAAGCTGTTACGAAGAAAATAGCGGTGAAAAATGCTTTTCGGAGAACATAAAAAAATTTGTAAAAGCTAATCAAAATCGACTGAACGAGCTGATTGCTGAAGCACATGATTTTATTCGGGAAACTGCAAAACGCTTTAGAGAAGAAAACATTGTGCTTTCGTTTTCGGGCGGAAAAGACAGCACTGTTACGGCGGACTTGGTTGTAAAAGCCTTGAGCAATCCGAGTTTGGTTCACATTTTTGGCAACACAACGCTTGAGTTTCCTTATACGATTGAATATATCAACAGATTTCGCAAAAATCACCCATTTGCGATTTTTGAAACTGCGATAAACGACGAGCAAGTTTTTCAAGAAGTCTGCGACGACATCGGTCCGCCTGCAAGAATGATGCGATGGTGCTGCTCAATGTTCAAAACAGGTCCGATTACCCGCGTTTTGAATTCACTTTACAGAAATCAGCAAATTCTCACTTTTTACGGCATTCGCTCAACTGAATCGACAGCGCGGAGCAAATATTCGCGTGTGTCTGAGAAAAACGAAAGCGTGAAAATCCAAAAGCAAACTGTTGCGTCCCCGATTTTTTATTGGAAAGACATCGACATTTATCTTTATCTTTTGGCTGAAAATGTGGATTTTAACGACGCGTATCGCTTGGGTTATGACCGCGTGGGCTGTTGGTGTTGCCCGAACAATAACCAAAGAGCGCAGTTTTTGAGCCGCATTTATATGAAAGAACGCTCTGAAAAATGGAGAGATTTTCTGATTGGCTTTGCAAAAAAAATCGGAAAGAGCGACGCGGAAGAATACGTGGATTCAGGCGCGTGGAAGGCTCGACAGGGCGGAAACGGACTTTCGGCGGCGAACGATGTGAAGCTCAAATTCACGAACTGCACAGCGGAAGAAAACGCCAAAAATTACGCGCTGACCAAAGCATTTTCTGATGAGTTAATCGGGCTTTTTACGCCATTTGGCAAGATTTCCAGAACGCTTGGCAGAAAGATTTTGCACGAAATTTTGATTTTGGACACAAAAACGAATGTTCCGATAATTTCGCTTCAGCCTTTTAAAGTGGACGGTTTTGAGCACGCTGTAAAAGTCAAAGTGATGAATGTGAAAAATGCTGATGATTTACACAGACAAATCGGCAGATAGAAAATCAATAGTTTTTTTTTATTCACTTTATTGAATTTTATTTGATTATTTTCTTTTAATAAAAGAAAATAGAAAAAATTATATTGTTGTTTATTGAACTTCTTTTTTTATTGTTTTATACTCTTGTGTAGATAAGGTGTAGAACAAATGGGCGTGAAAATCAGAGTCAAAAATGGCAGATTGTACCTCGATATTATCCAGAACAGGAAACATCATTGGGAAAGTCTTAAAATGACTTTAAGCACTGACAGCAACACACGTAAAGAACAAATGAAACTTGCAGAAATCGCACGGGCAAGGCGTGAAATGCAATTAATGTCGGGAGAATGGGACATCACGGATTTTGAGGCGGGTAAAAAGCTTTTGACAACATACTTGCAGAAACAAAAAGAAAACGCAAGCAGCAAAGGAAGCTCAAAGGTACTTAATGCACTTATCTTGAAGTTGAAAGACTATAAAAGAGGTGATATTCAACTTTCATCAATAACAGCAGGTTGGATTCAAGATTTTCAGAATTGGCTTGTGAAAGAAAGCAACTTGAAAACATCGACAATAAATTTGTATATGGCAATATTGCACACAGCACTAAACAATGCAGAGCGCGAAAATATTATCTCCAAAAATCCAGCATCGCAAGTGAGAAATGTCAAAGTCGTAAAAAGCGAAAAGCCGACATTGACCGTTGAAGAACTAAAAGCATTTGCAAGCGTCGAAATAGAAAATCCACTGAAAAAAGAATGTCAACGAGCATTTTTGTTTGGTTGCTACACAGGATTGCGCATATCAGATTTATCAACGCTCAGATGGCAAGACTTGGAAGCGAGAACCGACAAAAAAAGCAACAGCGTTGTACACTGGATAAAAAAGCGACAAGTCAAAACAAAAACGATTGTGGAAATACCACTGAACGCTGCGGCTTGGGAATTGATAAAACCGCATACAGTTTTCCCGATGAAAGAAAGTAAGGTGTTTCCATTGCTCCAAATCACAGGCACAAATCTGAGAACCGTAAAAGATATCGGCAAAATGGCGGGAATAGAAAAACATATCGGGTGGCACACTGCGAGAAGAACATTTGCAACACTCGGACTCGAAAACGGAATTGACCCTTTCACACTCCAGAGACTTATGGGACACTCACAAATAACAATGACTGCGATTTATGCAAAATCGGACAACATCAAGACGGAAGCAGTAAGTAAATTTGAAAATGTGTTGAGTGATAAAGAAAATCTAATAAAAGAGAATTGACACAGATAATGCATAAAGGGTAAAATTTTTATTACCTAGATTTTACGCGAGAGGCTTGTTAAGTCAAAATCGAAGGTGAAAAATATTTCGGGGGTGTGCTTATGTGCATTACCGACAAAACGCCGATGAGCGTTGAAGAAGCAGCCGAATATACTGGCTACAAAAAATCGTATATCTACAGCCTTATTCACCAAAGAAAAATCCCGTCGTATAAACCAGACAAAAGCCGAAAAGGCAGAGTCTTTTTGTGCAAAGAAGAAATACAAGCGTATATCTTTGGTGGAGACTCTCGACGTGATACCGATGATGAGTTGAACAAAATTGCAGACAAACTGATTCACTGATTGAAACACAGATAAAAGACAACCCAGAAACCATTGAAAAGCATTGCAAAAAATAATTGCAGTGCTTTTTTTTAATTTGCGAAAATAAAAAGAAAATAAATTAAATAGAAGAAATCAATTTCTTTTAATTTTTAATTCGTGGAAATTGTCGGAAATTAAAAACACATAATTTCATTGAATTATTTAATTCGGTGAAATTACCTATATATACATATATATATATATTACTATATACATATATATTCTTTATTCTCTTTGGTTCTTTCTCTTTTTTAATTTGCAGAAATAAAAAAAATCAAATTGCGAATTATTTTTTTAATTTTTAATTTGCGAAAATAAATTATTTAATTTCTTTTTTGAAATATTTATTTTTTTAATTTGCCATTTGAAAAACAAAATCATTTATCCTGCGGAAATGGCATTTTGATTTTGTTGGTTTAGTAGTGCAAGCGAATTGATTAAATCAATAACCGTGATTTGATTTTCACGCTTTAGGATTCTGAACTTGTCAATTATTGACTGCTCCTCAGCAGATAATCCCGCAACTTGCTTTTCGATTCCTGTCAAAAGATATTCCATCGAAACATTAAGGTATTCAGCAATCTTGAATAAAATTTGTGCGGGGATTTTTGTGTCCTCTCGTTTTGTCCAATTTGGAAATGTATTTGAAGCAATGTCAGCATAGTCATATAAGGCTTGCCGTTTTTCATTTCTGGCTTTGAGAAGCGTATCAATTCTGTCAACAATTTCTTTACTTGTCGTCATATAAAATTTATCGAACGGAAAAAAGTCTCAAAAAAGACAAAAAACAGTTGACAAAATCTTAGATAAGACTATAATAGAGTTATCAAGTCTTGAATAAGACTTTTTGAACTAAAAAATTTCCAGTGTACACTGGAAACAAGATTGACAAAATCTTGTTTGCTCGTTGCTATTTGCAACTCGCAAGCGAAAAATATCTGTTGAAAAAGAACGCGAGCTTTTTGAGCAGATATGCCCTAACCATTGCTTAGGCACGTCCTGCTAAGGAAACCTAGAAATTGGATAGAGCGGTGATGTTTACTCGCGTAGCATTGCCGCTCTATTTTTTTTGGGTTGGTGGAAGGAGCAAGATGTTTGACAGTTTATCAAAGATTTATTGGCGGGTATGCGAAGTCTTTTGACCGCATACCTTGTAGCAACAGTTTTTATTTTTAGGTGGATTTATGGACGAGTTTTACAGCGATGAAGAGGACAGCACGAGAGAGCTTCCAAACACAGAGCGTGAAGAAGTTTTCGAGGATTATGACGCATTGGAGTTTGAAGCGGACGGCAAGGCTTTAAGACCTGCTTTTAGCTACACGCTCAGTTGGGATTGGGAGATTGACGGTACTTCGGCTTGGGGTGTGGACTTCAAGGCTGAAATCGACACAGATACAATCGAGATTTTCGATGATGACGGCGTGAACGTGGATTATACGCCAACAGCCGAACAGCTCAAAAAATGGGCGGATTATGTGGAAAGCAAAGCTAGTGCTTCGGCGGGCTTCCGTGGTAATTGGTTCGGTTGGGACGTTGAAGTAACGGCTGCTTAAATCTTGTTTTGGGTGGGGACTATGAACAAGATTAGGCGAATTGAAGACGAATTGCACAAAGCAGAGTTGATGATAAATCGTGCTGTTTATGAAATTGGGCGGTGCGATAGGAAATACGCAATGACGCTGTTTAACATAGCGGCGGTATTTTTGGATAGAGCAAGTGAAGAGGTTCGAGATTATGCTTGTAAAAGAGTTACTAACTAAAGGCTTTTGCACGAGTAAAAGCACAAAAAATATGAGTCGTGCAAAATGGCTTGAGACACGAAAGAGCGGTATTGGAGGAAGCGATAGCGGTGCGATTATGGGCTTGAATAAGTGGGCAAGTCCGCTTACGGTCTACTTTTCCAAAAAGGGAGAAGTTGAGGAGTTCACAAACAGCGCAATCGAATGGGGAGTTATGGCAGAAGACGCGATACGGCGCGGAATTGCAAAGCAGTGCAATTTGAAAATCGAGAAAGTGCCGTATATGTTCCGCTCTCTTGAAAATCCTTTTATGATTGCCGACCTTGACGGGCTTGTTTTGGCAAAAGACGAAACGGACGTGAACGGCGTTAAGGTGCAAGGGATTGGCGGGCTTGAAATCAAGACGACAACAAGATTTAACAACGAGTTCAAAGACGACGAAATCCCCGATAGCTACTACTGCCAGGTGCAGCACTATATGGCGGTTACAGGTTTGGATTGGTTCATTCTTGCCGTGATGATTGACAAGGTGGGCGGCAAAACTTACGTCATTCCGAGAAACGAGGCGTTTATCGAAAAGCTTATCGAGTCGGAAAAGGTGTTTTGGTGCGAGTTCGTGGAAAAAGACATTGCGCCGATGCCTAGCGGAATAGAGAGGGAAATGCAGTATGTGAGTGCATTGCCGATGGTGGAAAGCATCGTTTTGAGCGATGAGTGCGAGGAGTACCTTAAACAGCGAGAAGCGATTGAAAGCACAATCAAAGAGCTAAAGGCACAGAGCGACGCCTTCAAGACTAAGGTTCTTTTAGAAATGGCGGCTCTTTCTACAGGGGACGCAAGCGAAAAGACGGTTGCTACTTGCAAGGACTGGAAAATCACCTACAGCACACAGAAGCGACGAAGTGCAGATATAGATGCACTTGAAAACGACGGACTTGCTGAAAAGTATGTCAGCGAGAGCATTTCAAGAGTGGTAAGAATTACACGCGTAAAGTCAAAGACAGCGTAAGGAGTTTTTTATGGCTAAAGTTGATGGTTCAGATATGACAAACAAACAGGCTATTACACAGGCAAAACAACCGCAGAGTTTGCAGCAGTGGGTTGTTGCTATGAGCGCACAAATCAAGAACGCATTGCCCGCAACAATCACTCCAGAGCGAATGACACGCATTGCTTTGACAGCACTCAACACAAACAAAACGCTTGCAAGTTGCACAAAAGACAGTTTTCTCGGTTCTCTTTTGACAGCAGCACAGCTCGGGCTTGAAATCAATACTCCGCTCGGACAGGCTTATCTTATCCCACGTCGCAACAACAGGAACGGCGGTGTGTGGGAAGCGCAATTCCAACTCGGCTATCAAGGTCTTTTGGAACTTTGCTACAGAACAGGGCAGTATAAGCGCATTGTGGCTCGTGTGGTTTATGAGGGCGATTTTTTCGAGTACGAATATGGACTCAATGAGCGTCTTTCACACAAGCCCTCAAATCAGTCAAAAAGTCCAGTTGCCGTGTATGGCTTGTACGAACTGAAAAACGGTGCAAGTGCGTTTGAGGTTATGACTTGGAAAGATGTTATGGCGCACAAAGACAAGTTTAGCCAGTCAGCAAATGCAAGTCAGTCGCCTTGGAAACTCGATGCGGAAGCAATGGCAAAGAAAACTGTGTTGAAAAAGGTGCTTAAATATGCGCCGAAAACGGTTGAAGTTGCACAGGCTCTTGAGGGAGATAGTTCAATCATTACAGCAAATGCAGAGAGCAAGAGCAATGTAATGGACACATTGAGCTACACTCACGAAAGCCAACTTATCGATGTTCCGCCAACACCAACAACGCAGGAAGTGCCACAGACTTATGAAGCAAGCGACGATGAGAGGGACGATGACGACGATGTGGCAGAAGCCTTTAACAGCGTTCAGAACGACGAAGGCGATTTGAATTATTAGTGAAAAAAATACAGTGCTTGCCGTGGTAGAAAGCGGTAAGCACTGTTTAAGGCGAGGATAAAATGACAGGTGCGTTTATGTTTTTTGAGAGTTTCCAGAGTATGATTGATGAAATGCCAAAAGAAATGGGCAATCGTTTCTATCGCTATATTAGCGAATACGGATTGTATGGCACAGAGCCGAAAGACCTTGATGGCGGAAAGGAAAGTGGTGTCGAACACGCATTGTGGATTCCGATTCGTCTTTCTCTCGACTCTATGGCAAAGAAGGGCAAGCGCGGCAGAAAAGCCAGAACTTCTACAAAATCAGACGCTGTTGCACAAACAGAAGAGACTATCGAAAAAACAGAAAGCGCAGTTGTCGAAGAAGAGTCTACAGAAAATCAAACTACAGGCGACACTGAAAGCACAGAAACAGCAATCGAACAGAACGAACAGAGTTTTGAAATCAAGGCAGAAACAAAAAACACTATTGCCGACACTCCACAAAAATATTTTATGCAGTGTTGGAACAGCACAAAAGACGACACAGGCGTTTGCATTTTTCCCGTGAGTTCCCGTATCAAAGATGTGGCGGCTTGGCGTTCCTTTTGGAAAAACAACAGCCCTACAAAAGAGCAGATAAAGACAGCGTTTGAGAATGTTGCAGATGGCTTATCTACAGGTGCATTGCAAAGGCAGTATTTGCCGAGTACACCCGACGGATTTGTTTTGGGCAACTGGATTTATCGTAGTCAAACACGGTACGAAAAGCGCGGAGAGAAAAAAGAGCAGGGCATTGATTGGACTAAGGAGAACTTTTGAAAATGGACGCAAAAACACAACATATGATGTCTAGCTTGTTTATGAGCGTTATGGCAAACCTTAGCGAAGAGGAAAAGAGAGAGCTTACAACAGGCTTGAGCGGAAAAGAACTTATCGAACAGGCAGACAAAAATTGGCAAGGCGTAATTTCTGAGCATTGCAACAGAGAAACAAGCGTTGAAAAGTCTTACGAGAATTGCAATATCAATTCCGAGTTTTACAATGCCACTTTCGACGATTACAAGCCTTTCAACGACAGTCAAAGGCAAGCCCTCGATGCTGTAAAAGAGCTTGTTGAAAAGAAGACGGGAAAAGTAATCTTGCTCGGTGGAAACGGCTTAGGCAAAACCTTTTTAGGCACAATCGCAGTGAAAATGCTTGGCGGCAAAATCTACACAATGTTTGAAATCTCTTGTCTTATTCGTCAAGCCTATTCAAACCTTGCAAGAAAAACAGAGCTTGAGATTTTGCAAGAACTTTCAACACTCCCGATTTTGTGCATCGACGAAATAGGACGGAGCAAAAGCAGCGACACAGAGCGCAACTGGCTAAGTTACATCATTGATAATCGCCACACCCGACGGCTTCCCACAATGATTTTAGGCAATGTCCACTTGATGAAACATTGCACTTCACACGGTTGCCCATATTGTTTTGAGCGATTTTTCGGACGCGACGTTTTGAGTCGTTTCAAAGAGAATACCCGCCTTATCACCCTAACTGGAGACGACTACCGAGGGAGAAAACAGGAAGGAAAAACAAAAGTACAGGTGAACTCTTAAAAAGTACATCTGTACTCTTTAAGGGTACATCTTGGAAATTGTTGAGTACATCTTGGAAATTGTTGAGTACATCTGGGAAATTGTTAAGTACATTTGGGAAAAACAAAAGTACAAGTGTACCCGAGTTAAGTACATCTGGGATATTCAAAAGTACATCTGTACTTTTAAAAAATACATCTGTACTTGAGAAAAGTACAAGTAACGAAAATGAAAGAGTTATATTTATTCGATGAGTACAAGCCAGTTCCTTTAGATTTTTCAACTTTGCCACATTATGAAAAGCCTAAGAACGACAATGAAAGACTTTTCAATTTGCAATACGAATATCGCAACAATGGTGCAAAATCAAGTATTGCGACAATGTACACGATATTAGAGGTAATAAGCGCAAAGATAATCACGAAGGAATGTAAAAAACTTAAATTGCGCGGAATTGATAGGCGAGAAAAAGCGCAAGATGTCGCAAGCTATATCATAGAGCAATTTCTTAGTCGAGAAGATTTTGTGATTAAATCGTCGTTTGTCGCATATTGTTTTTTGCAGTCAAAACACGAATTGACATACAAGAAAGAAATCGACAAGATAACAGACTTTGTAAGCGATGATTACTTTTTCGAGGAAATTACATAATAGTCGCAGTTCCAGGAGCAGTAGTAGCACCTGTTACAGCTCCCGCACTTCCACTAGCGGCAATAGCAATTCCCGCAGCCACTGTAATTTGCGCATTTTGGCTAATGTGCTTAACAATCGCATTTCCGATTTTTTCCCATAACTCTTTAATCGTTTTTTTTGCATCAGACGGAGCGTCCGAAGCAATGATAAGGTCGGCTATTTCATCTCCTAGAGTTTTTCCATTCATTGCCATTTGTGTTGTATCTCCCTTACATATAAGGGAAATCTAAAATTCCTATATTTGTAAGGAGTACATAATGGACTTTTTAGACAGATATAAGATGTATAAACTGGAAGCGGAACTGAAAAAAGCTCTTAGCCATAAGTACATTCGACGTTATCCAAAAAAGAACGGCAAGGGGTACAACTATGTTTATGCTGACAGTTGGAAACACCCTTTTAAAGCCTTGCTTGAGTGTTTTGGAATTGGCAAAGAAAAGATTGTTTCCGATTTTGAGAAAAACAACGTAAGTAAGGATTACGATTGCGACAAACAGACTTTTGCTTCTCATATCCTTGAATACTTTACGCATAAAGCAAAATGGGATTCTCTTTTTTCAAAGAAAGCTGTTCGTGATAAGGCAAAAAAGCCTGTGAAAAACACTTCAGAAAACAAAGTGAAAAGTACAGCTACTCAAAAAAAGACAAAGAAAAAGGCTGAAAACGACAAGTTTAAGCCTAATCTTTCGCTTATGCGCAAGGTATGGACGCTTTACAATCCGACAGGAAAAAGTATTGCCGCCCAAGAAGCAAAAAATGACAATGGAGGTGTAAACAATGGCAAAGATACAGCTAACACTGGAAGAACAGTACTTTCCCGAAGTCCTGAAGCGATACGGAGCGCAGGGCGCAAAGAAGACGGCAATTCAAATGTGTTTGACGATGGGAATGGAGATAACGGAAAGCAATCTACATTCAGTTTTGTGCAATCTGGAATCGGACTTGGAAATGCAGACAGCGATGTTAACCGAGGAAGAGGAAGAATAACAAAGGCACAGGCAAGAAAAATCCGTGAACAGTGCCGTAAAATCCTAGAAAAAAGCGATTCTGAAATCACGGAAGCTGATAAAGCTATTCTTGCCGAGTATGTTGGCGCGGGCGGAACTGATGAAGAGGGCAGCTCTAACAGTGGCGTTCTTTATGAGTTCTATACTCCTCGCAACGTAATTTCAAAAGTATGGGAACTCGTCGATAAATACAATCCGCGTCAAGACAAAACAGTCATTGAGCCATCATCGGGAATTGGACGCTTTGCAGAAGGTAGAAGCGAAAAGTTTACGATGTTTGAGCTTGAAAAGGATTCCGCCAGAATTGCACATTTGTTACACCCAAAAGCCGAAGTGGTGCAGGGAGCGTTTCAAGAAAACTTTATGAAGCAGACAAAAGGTCGCTTTACAAAGAATTTTGAAAAGTTCGATGTTGCTGTTGGTAATCCGCCTTATGGTGTGTATACAGGCAAATACAAGGGTATGGGAGAGGGTAAGGACTTCAAACGCTATGAGTCTTACTTTATGGCTCGTACTCTCGATACTGTCAAAGACGGCGGTATTATGGCTATGGTTGTGCCTAGCGGATTTTTGAACGGTGGCAGTTCATACGGAAAAGACCTTGAGAAAATTGCAGGAAAAGCGGAACTTCTCGAAGCGTGGCGACTTCCAAACGGCACTTTTGACAGTACAGATGTTGGAACTGATATTGTCGTTTTTAGAAAAGGCAAAAGCACAACAGCGGACGCACTTAGAAACTACTTCAAGAATAATCCTGACCATATCGCAGGTGAAATATCTACTCGAAATGGACGTTTTGGCGAAGAAACCTATATCAAGCCAAAAGATGGGGAAACATTCGAAAGTGCTGTTGCAAATATTGATGTGGGCAAGGTTGAAGCCACAAAAGAAGCAGAAAAGGCAGCAAAGAAAGTTGAAGTTACCGAAGTAAAGGCAGAATCAAAAAAGATTACGTCAAAAACAAAATTTGGCGACACTGTGAAACTTGACAACGGCAAAGTTGGACGTGTTACTGGCTATGTTACCAAAAATCGAAAAAACGTTGGAGTTACTGTAAGGGTTGACGGCAAGAAAGAAGAAGTGTTGTTTACCGATGAGCAACAGGCAAAACGTAACCGCAGTGAAGCAATGAAAGGTAATGACAACGCAAAAGGTGCGCACGATTACCCGACTAATCCGAACGGTCATACAATGGATTCTACAGAGTTTAATAAAAAGTATGGTAAAAACTTTGATGCGAAAGATATTGCTGTTTGGCGTGTTGTTGACAAGTTCGGTAATGTTGATATGTCAAAACTCACTGACGAACAGAGAGAATATGTTAAAACAAGCGACCACTATGTAAAAGACGGCGAAAAGTATGTAAACGTCGTAAACTATGCAAGTGGCGATGTTCGAAAGAAACTCCGTGAACTCAACGAAAACGACCCACAGTATGAGATGAAAAAGAAGTTGCTTGAAGCTGTTTGTCCAAAAGAGAAAAGCTTTTTGCGCACTTGGAAGGAAATCGAAAAAAGAGTGAACGATAAGGGAGAAACGATTGAAGTTGAGATTGAAAAATCTGACGGCTTTGAAATCTCTCCATTAAGCGATTGGACTCGTGAGTATAAGCTAAAAGACGGTAGCGACCTTATCGAACAAGGCTTTATCAAATGGCTTGCTCCTGGAAGCGAAAACTGCCCTGTTTCACGTTCTGAAATCCCTGTAGGCATCAATCTCTATGATATTATTGAGTATGCGAGAAAAGTGCCTTACAAGACTTCTAAAAAAGAGCTTGGACTTGATAAAGACGACAATAAGGGCTTTGAACACGCAAAAGAAAAGAACAAATTAAATCGTCGAGAAACAGCAGAAAAGTTGTTTCAGCGTTATTTGCGTGAAGGCTTGACTGTTGAAGACCAAAAAGACCTTGTGCAAGCCTATAATGACAAGTTCAATTCTTTTGTTAATCCTGATTATACGAAAATCCCTGTTTTCGTTGACGGTATGAGTTCGCATTTTCACGGCAAAGAGTTTACGCTTACAGACCAGCAGATAAAAGGTATTACGCAGCTTACAAACAAAGGAACAGGATTATTGGCTTACGATGTTGGCGTTGGTAAGACAATCACGGGTATTGCTGCAACAGTCAATCAACTTCAAACAGGAAGAGCAAAAAGACCTCTTATCTGTGTACCAAAAGCGGTTTATACAAACTGGATAGCCGAAATTCACGAACATTTTCCAGATGTGAAAATCAATGAATTGGGCAATCTTTCTAAAAACTACTGGAAGCAAGGCTCTTCAAAGATTGAAGACGGTACTATTTCAATCTGCACTTATGAGGGCTTGAAAAATATCGGCTTTAACACAGATGAGGAAGCGCAGCTTAAAGAAGATGTTGAGTTTGGTGCTTTAAGTGAGAGCGCATCAAGCGAAAAGCAATCGAAAAGAGAGAAAGCGGGAAAGAGCGAAAAGGCGGGCGAAGTTGTAGGCGGTATGCTTGCGACAAGAGACGAGGGAGTGCAATTCAGTGAATTGGGCTTTGACCATATCACCGTCGACGAAGTGCATAACTTCCGAAACCTTTTCAAAATGCCGAGACATATCAATAAGAGCAAAGACGATACTACCGACGAAAAGGGCGTGTCGAATGAATTTGACGGAGTAGGACAAGGCGGAGAACCTAGTGCGCTTGCTATGAAACTCTTTGCGGTTACTCAACTTATTCAGCGCAAGAATGAGGGGCGTAATACTTTCTTGCTTAGTGCAACTCCATTCCAAAACTCACCGACAGAGATATACTCTATTTTGTCTTATATGGCACGCGATAAACTTAAAGAAATGAACTTGTATTCTCTTGAAGAGTTTATCGCAAAGTATTGCAAAGTCTCTCGTGAATACGCCGTATCGGCAAACACTGTAAAAGAGAAATCTGTCGTAAAGGGATTTAAAGACCTTTCTGAACTTCAAGGACTTCTCACGCAGTATATGGACAAGGTAGACGGAGAGGAAGCAGGGTGTATTCGTCCATATAAGAGAATGCACGCCCCAGAGCTTGAGCTTAGCGAGACACAAAAGCAGATTATGGAGAATATCAGCGATTACATTGATACTCAAGCAACCTTGTCAAAAGAAGAGCAAGATAAGGGGTATATGTTTAAGGCAATGAACGCTATGAAACTTTGCTCTTTGTCTCCTAACCTTGTTGCAAATGAGTTTTTGGACTTTGTCGATAAAAGCGAGCTTACTGTAGACAAGTTTGTAGAAAACTCTCCTAAGTTGAAGTTTGTTTGCGACTCCATTATTGCGCAGTACAAAAAGAATTCTACTTATGGACAAATTATGTATATGCCTCTTGGTGTCGAAAACCACCCGCAAGTAAAAAACTATCTCATTAAGCACGGTATTCCACGAGACGCAATCGAGATTATGCCGAAGGGCAGCACTGAAAAGCTACAGGATAAGCGAGATGAGATAACACAGAACTTCAACGATGTGAACGGTAAAATCAAGGTTATTATCGGCGGACAGGATATAAAAGAGGGTGTGAACTTGAACGGTAACACGACTTCAATCTATTGTACACAGCTAGACTGGAACCCGACCGATGTGCAGCAGTTGTGGGGACGTGGTTGGAGACAGGGAAACAAGCAGGGTATTGTACACTGTATCACGCCTTTAATGCACGATTCCCTTGACCCTATGATTTACCAGAAGCACGACGAAAAATCTTCTCGCACCGACGATTTGTATTCATACAAAGGGGACACTATGAATGCGCAAGATGTAAACCCAGAAGAGCTGAAATTTGCGCTTATCAAAGACCCAAAGAAAAGAGCAGATTTGCAAGTGAGAGAGTACAAGGAGAAAAACAGCGACAATCAAAAGATGTACAGTCGGATGATTGATGTTCTTCACAGTCAGATTGACGCGGCTTTCAAAGAAGACTCTAAACTTGATGAGGAAGCCAAACAGGGTGTTTCTTGGCGTTTTAAGAGTGTGGCTGAATCCGAAAAAGTAATCGACAAGTATTCCGAGCAAGTAAAGACGGCAAAAGAAGCTATCAAGATGTTTGAGAAGAAATACAAAGACAATCTTAATGAAAAGATTGACGTTCCGCCGAAGCTGAAAGATTTGGACTTTGCTTATCTTTGGGACAGTCATCTTTCTGTAAAAGATTTGCTGCGCAGTCTTAATGATTGTGTGTCTACAACCGAAAGAACTGTTGAAGAGCATAAGGCTAGTATCAGGACTTACAAGAAGAACTTGAAGAAACTGCAAGGCAAGAGAGAAGCGTGTCAGCAATATCTTGAGCAGAACGGTATGAAGACAGAAGCGGATTGTGAGCAGAGAATAAAAGAATATGTTTCTCTTATTGATGAGTGCCGCCAAAACGTCGACAATGCCGAAAAAATGCGAGATACGTTCTATCAAAAAGCTGTTGAAGAGAACAAGAAGAACGAAAAGAACCTTCTTAGCGTTAACGAGCTTGTAGAGAACAATGTCGATGAGATTATGGGCGACTTGCACGAAATGACAGACGAGTTCAAAGCGAAAATCAAAGATGAAAATGATAAACGTTTTGGACGTGATAATGTCAAAAAGTCGTGGTGCTACTTCGATAAAAAGGGCAAGTTCTATATGTCAAAATCGGCTATTGCGACTTGGAATAAGTATTACAAGGGTTAAGGCAAAAGAAAAATAGGGTAGTACAAAAAATACTACTCTATTTTTTTGAAAAAAGAAAAAAGTGGTTGTATAATTAAAATCGTTAGAGAAATCGAGATAAGGAGAAAAAGAATGTTTTACAATACCGACTGTTACAATATGTTTAACATAAGCGCAAAAAGCTCTTTTGAAACAATTAGGATTTACTGGTTACACAGCACTTATCCTAGCGAAGTTTTAATTATTCTTCTCGAGAATGGGTTTAAGTGGAATAATTCAGAGGCGTGTTGGCAAGCTCCTAATAATGAAAAAACAAAGGCTGCCGAATCTAAAGTCATACAAATAGCGCAAGAAGCGAAAGAAAAAGCACACGGCGTTGTTTCAGAGTCTCCGTTTGAAGCAATCGCTATGGAAGACGAAAGAAAGGCTTTTTGCGCACTAAAAACCGATGCCGACTATAGAGCTTTTTTGGAAAATCTAAAAGCCGATAGTAATTATATCGTTCATCAAAATCAAGAAAAATGGGACTCTATTCAAAAGTCCCTTAATGACGAAGTATTGCAGCAAAGTATACAGGCAAATATAGAAGCGGATTTAGGCTTTTAAGCTCCTGCCGAAGTGTCTCCGACGTGTGGTGCGCCTGTAAAAGCACAAGCGGGTAAAGCACAAAATGCCCCAGTTCCCTTAGGTGCAACAGAACCAGCAATAACGACTTGACCGCCCTTGATTTCAGTCTTTAGCGACGATTTCACGCTTATGTTTTGCCCTTCAATATTTGCGTTTCCCGTTGCTTTTACGCTACAGTCTTTTTTCACTTCAAGGCTTGCGTTGCCGTCTACGTTTGAAACTAAATCCCCTTTTACCACAATATTTGCACTTCCTTCAACTGTTAAAGTTTTATCTCCCTTTGTCGTCAAGTGTATTGCACAGTCGCTTGTAAAATCGATTGAGTCCTCTTTTATGTCGAGAACACTATTGCCTAAAGTCTCAATCTTTATTTCTTTGTCGTCTTTTTCCGTCGCAGTTATCGTCGTGTCGAATACCTTGATTGTAACAACCTTACTCTCGGCTTTCTCTCCATTTTCCCCTTGGTTCACAGATACGCTTACAGTGGGGGCGTTGTAGTCGTTTTGAATAGTCATAGTGCCGTTTCTGTAGTCGCTTTTATACACCCAGCCCGAATTATTCACCTTTTCGTGAGTGAGTGCAAAATCTTCACCCTTGCCTTTAAAATCGGCGTGATAGGCTTCTTGGCGTGCAAATCCAGAACACAAGACAAATGCGCTTGAATACTCTCCTGTCGGCATAAGGCAAAAGACAAAAGCATTTTTAGGCGGTAAATGCCTTTCCCCTGTCAAATGCTTTTCTTTGTCGATTACAACCCATTCCAGAGAAGCTACACGCACATTTGGAATTTCAAAGCCTGTATCTGTCAAAACGTTTACAGCATTATCTTCGGGGTGTACCTCGGTAACAATTCCCCAAAAGCCAAAACGACTATCAAAAGGGCTTGTATTCACAAACGCTTTTCTTTCAGGAGCTTTTTTTGCTTTTTGCAGATTGATTATCATTTCTAAAAACCTCTCTACAAATAGAGGATTTTTGCTTTTTTTATCTGGAGAATTGTTTTCTCCACATAGAGAATTGTTTTCTCCACATAGAGAATTACTTTCTCCAAGTGGAGAATTCTTTTCTCCAGTTGGAGAACTCTTTGCTCCACATTGGGAAAAGGTTTCTCCATCTGGAGAAGAGTTTGCTCTAGATAAAAAAGGGATTTCCTATATATGCGAGGGGTGAAAAATTGACGTGTTACTTAAACAGGGGGCTTATTCTTGAGATTGCGATAAGAAAAGCCATTATCGAATACTTTGACGCTTTGCATTTGCCGCAAATGTATGAAAACTTCAATGTCAATGTTACCAATGAACACCCTTTTGCAGCCCTTCTTTTGAATGACAATCTTAATGCAAGCGATTCTTTTCCTTGTGTTGTTGTTTCCACGCAGGAAGACAGGAAAGTCGACGATTTAACTTCTCTTGCTGTTGATTTTAAGGCTGTTGGAATTGATAGCGATGATTTTGCATCAATCACAAAAACTTCAGAAGACGGAGAGGAAATTGAAGGGCTTTGCACTGTTGCATCTGAAAAAACGTTGGAAGCTGTTGCAAAAACTATTCAAAAACAGGGCGCTTGCTATGGCTATTCTTTGAGAATAAGGCGAAAAGACGCTTTAAGCATTGAGATATGGACGGAAAACGAGCAACTGAAAAACGAGCTTTACGAGCAGTTAAGGGTTTTTGTTTGTGGCAATTTGTCTAGAGTTTTGCAGAGCCGCTTTGGCTTTTTTGATATTGAGCTTTTAGACCACACAGTTACAGGACACAGAAGCAACAACCACAATTATGATTTTGGCATTGATTTAACAGGCGCGCACATATCGTTTGATGTTGATTATTGCATTGAACAGTTGGTTCTAAATACGGAATACACTGAAATAAATGAAATTGAAACGGAGGGATTCAATTATGTCAAAGAGTAAGGAAAGCACAGCAAATGAAACGGCTACTCCAAAAGAAAAGAAGTACACCATTCATTTGTATGTGGTTTTGGCGAATTGGAAAGAGGGCGACAAGGTTGTTATGCGCAAAAAGTATGCTATGGAAAAGGCTCATACCGCTAAAGAGTGGGAAGAGATTTATCAGGCAGAAAAGAAGCGAAAGATAACTAATTAAAGGAGGCGTGAAATATGGGTGTTTCACCAGCAAATTTTACAAGTGCAGGTCAGACTACATCACATTACATTCCAGGTGTGTATTCAAGACGAAATACACAGGGGTCATCTACTGGAGTGTCAGCAGGGAACTTGTGTATTCTCGGAGTTTCTAAAGGTGGCAAACCTTTAACTCTTATGGAGTTTGCAGACCTTGCAGAAGCAAAAGAAACATTGATTAGCGGTCAGCTTTTGGAAGCAATCGGCGCGGCTTTTAATGGTTCTAGTGAGTTCGTTCCGCAAAAGGTTTTTGCAATGCGTGTCAATGCAGGTACAAGAGCAGAAAGCACTTTGACAAGCGGAAATAACGACATCTTGAAGGTGTCGAGTGCAGACTATGGTTCTCACCAAAATCAGATTAAATACTGGCTTAGAAGTGGTAGCACAACGGGCAAAAAACTTTCTGTCAGTTACAAGGGAGAGCAGACGGACGTTGACGACATCGAAAAGAAATCATTTACGATTTTGTACAATGGTTCGACTGCGGAAAATGTTGTTTGCTCAATCAATGCAACTTCTCTTACTTTGACAGCAAGCGACAGCGAAAACGCACCAATCGAAAGTGAAACATTCACATTTGATTTTGAAGAGTATGCAACTCTTTCAGCTCTTAAAGAACGCATTGAAACAACTGGCGCTTATACTTGCAATTTGCTTGATACTGCGGAAGACGCAAAAACAAGCGAGCTTGACTGTGTGCAGAATGTAAGCGTAAAAACTACAGCTGCGACTTTCTACAGCAATTTACAGGCTTTGATTGACACTTTTACAAGCATTGACAACATCGGTAGTGTTGAGTTTGTGGGCAATCAGAGAGTGCTTCCTGAAAACAATGACGCTTGGCAATTCTTGACAGGTGGTACAGATGGCTCAAGCTCTTATGACGATTGGACACAGGCTATTGACGAATTGGAAGACTGCGATATTCAGATTATTGCAATTCCTACGACAAACGAAAGCGTGCAGTCCTATCTTGAAAGCCATTGTGTAACGATGAGTAGCGTTTCCAAAAAGAAAGAGCGCACTTGTTGGTTTGGTACTGCCAAAGGCACTAGTGTTGAAGACGCTGTTAAAAGAGCAAAGGGGATAAACTCTTGTTTTGCTTCTCTTGTTACAACAGGCGCAAATGTAAGCAACTTGATTACAGGTAAAACAGAAGATGTGTCTCCTTCTTATGTTGCTTGTATGTGTGCAGGTATGGAAAGCGCAATGAGCTGCTCTAATCCTTTGACAAACAAGGCTCTTAAAGTCAACTCTTTTGAAAGAAAGTACAAAGAGGGAGAGTTGAGTAAGTTAATTGCTGGCGGTGTTGTTGCATTTGGAGAAAATGACGACGGCGAACTTGTTTGTATTCGTTCTGTTACGACTTATCAAGGCGATTCGCTTATCAAAAATGAAAGGTCAATGTGGCGAAGTGTTTTGTTTATGGACAGGGATTTAAGGAAAGCTTGCAATCCTAGAATTGGAACAAATGCAGAGCCATCGGAAAGCACTATTCTTGCAACACTGGAGAAAAAAGCGAAAGAATGGTATACAGCAGATATGATTACAAAAGGCGATGACGGTTCTTTGTACCAAAATGCGAAAGTCCGCTTTGATGGCGACAAGTGTTATTTGACTTTTGACAGATACATTCGTGCGCCTAACAACTTTGTGTTTATCACTGCGACAAACAAGGTGTATTCAGCACCTGTTGAATTGAAATAAGGAGGTAAAAAGAAATGAGTGATTACAATCTTCAAGGCGACCGCCTTATTCAAGGAAAAGACTGTTTTGTTAGAGCTGGTACAAGTCCGACAGATGTAAAAGTTATCGGTTGGGTATCTGAATACACTATTCGTGTGCAGGTGCAGACACAGAAAGCGGAAACTTTAGGGCATCTTTTGCCCGTGAGTATTGACCCGACAGGGGTTAGTGTTTCGACTTCCTTCAAAAGCTTCGTACCAAAAAAAGGTGTTGAAATCGATTCGACAGATTGGAGTGCAAAAAACTTTGCTCCTCCTGTAGATGAGATTGTTGACGGTGAAAAAGTTGGTAAGATACCATATCTTGAGCTTTACGACAAGAAAAACAAATGTGTTGTAAGTTCTACGACTTGGGCTATTGCTACAGGATACACAGAAACATCAAGCGGTAAAAACTACATTACTGCCGATTGTAGCCTTGAAAGTATCGGCTTTAAGCACGGTTCAGACTGGAGCGTCGCCGAGATTTATTCCGTAAAGTAGCGCAAATAAAAAAGAGGGTAGTAAAAGCTACTCTCTTTTTTTTATTAGAATTGAGATAATACACAAAAGCTGTCTATATCGCATTTTCCTATATTTGTGGGGGTGAATATGCTTGCACAGATAAAGCGATATTCAGAGATTTTTAAAAACGCAATGGCAAATATGATTGCCAAACAAGACAAAGTAACGGACTTCAATGAAGGAAGTTTGATTTATGCCATTCTTGATACTGTATCACGCATTGCAGAGCGGTTATATACGGCTATTCGCCAGAACTTTATAGAGCTTTTACAGTTATTGCCATATTCACTTTTTGGAATGGAAAAGAAAGCTGGAACGGCAGCAAGTGGTACGGTTATTTTTAAGAGAGAAAAAGCACTGAACGCAAAGACTGTAATTGCAAAAGGCGTGAGGGTGTCGGGCGGAGGATATACCTATATTACAACGGCTGTAGGAGAGATTGCAGCAGGGGAAATACAAAGTTCTCCCATATCGGCAATTTGCGACACATTAGGGAAAGTCGGGAATGTAAAAGCGGGAGAAATTACAACGATTGAAAGCACTGTAAGCGCAGATATAATCGGTGTTGAAAATAAGGTAGCTTTTACAGGTGGCGCAGATGCAGAAACAGATAGCGAGTTTCAAGCACGATTTCGCGCAAAAGTAAACGGATTTTCGGGAACAAATGAATATTCGATTCGCTACGCAGCTTTAAGTGTTGACACTGTTAGAAGCGTTACAACTCAAAATCACAAACCGCCTTTGAAAAATATATACAATATGAGTATTTACGTTGACGATGGTTCAGGAAGTGCAACAGAAGAAACACTTGAAAAAGTAAGACTTGCAGTAGAAGGAGACGGCACTGTATTAAATCCAGGACACCTCGCTCCTGGTGTGAATGTGAGGATTCTCGCTCCTACTTCGATTCCGATAAATGTAAGTCTTAATGCTATTGTTTACGGCTGCGACTTTGCTGAAGCAAAAGACGAGATTGAAACGGCAGTTACTGAATATATCAATTCTCTTTCTATCGGCGAAGTTGTGATTGTTTCGGAGATTATCAAAAAGGTTATGTCGTTTACTTACGTTAAAGATGTGCTTATGATTACACCTTTGCAAAACATAGAGCCGCTTAATAATCAGATTGCACGAATCGGAACGCTCAATGTGAATGTAATCGAAAGCGATTAAAAGGAAAAGTGAGAAGAGGTTTTTTATAATGTGGCAAAGTAGTATTAGCCTTTTAGCTTGGCGAAAAGCGTATATGTTAGAGTTCACAGACAATGGGGAAGTTGTCGATACGTTTACTTTTGCAGTGCCTCCAGAGAGCGAAGATTTTGCTTTCCCGCAAAGATTAAGCGAGACAAAGACTTTTGGTGGCAGTGTTTTCGACGATTACGGAAACGACACATATAGGATTACTCTTTCGGGAACAACGGTAAACGAAGATAAAAAACTGATTTTCAAAGGCAAAAAAGCTCCTCAATATCTCACAGGCACTCAAGAAATATTTGAGCTTCAGAAACTCATAAAGCAGTGGAATGACGGCAAAGTAAACACAGGAACTTTTTCGGGGTGGGCTGCTGGATTTTTAAAAAGCCTTGCAAATACAAAAGATACAACAAACAGAAAAGTGTATTTGTATGATTTATCGAAGATGTCTCTTTTGCAGATTGCAGCAGGAACGGCAAGCCGTAATTATTGGCGAGTGTTTATAAAAGAGCTGAAAATCAAGAGAGATAAATCAAACAAGATTGCATATAAATATACGCTTGAAATGCTTGCTGTAGAAGACACAGAAAAGAAAGCAGGAGGGCTTTTTAGTGATTTTGCAAGTCAGATTGATATTGTTACAAAAGCTGTTGATACTCTCAATACTGTTTTAACAGCAGGGCAGCTTGTAATACAAGGAGTAGACGCAATCAATAACTCTATAGAGAAATTGAAAAATCGATTTTCCAAACAAGACACTGAATCACGAATTATAGGGGTTGATAGTGCGTCTGTGTATAACGACGTTAAAGATGTGCAAGACGGATTTTCGACTCTAAAAAGTGCTACGGAAGCAATGCAAACAGGAGAGACTGAAAATCAAAAAAGTTCAAAGGTCGCAAGCGCAGAAAAATACAGAGTATTCTTTAATTCTAATGGTGGCTCAATCGTCGATAGCCAGCTTGTAGAGTATTGCAAGAAGGCTAATAAACCTAGTGACCCAGAGAAACAATACTACATTTTCGCAGGTTGGTTTACTGATGATACGCTAGAAAGCGAGTTCGATTTTACAACTGAAATTACGACGTCTATAATACTGTATGCAAAATGGACTCTTGATGTGGCAGAGGTGCGATTTAATTCTCTCGGCGGTTCAGTTGTGCAAGCTCAATACGTCAAAATCGGGGAAAAAGCAACTGTGCCAGAAAAGCCGAAAAGAGAAGGCTATGCGTTTAATTGTTGGTGCAGTGATAGCTCTTTAGCAACGGAGTTTGATTTTACAACGCCGATTAGCGACAATATCATACTGTATGCAAAATGGGGTTTAATGTGCATTGTAAAGTTCGAGTCAAATGGTGGCAGTGAGATTGATGAACAAATTGTACATATCGGTGAAAAAGTAGTTTATCCGATTACTCCAACAAAAGAAAACTATGAGTTCTCAGCTTGGTGTAGAGATAGATATTTGTCTGAAGAGTTTGATTTTACAACGCCGATTAGCGACAATATCACTCTTTACGCACGGTATTTTCAAGTCTACAACGATGTTACATTCGATTCTCTTGGCGGTTCAATCGTGGAAGGGCAAAAAGTGAAAATTGGAGGAAAAGCAACTGTGCCTATACCTCCCACAAAAGACGGTTACACGTTCAATTGTTGGTGTACTGATAGAGCTTGCACAAATCAATTCAATTTCTTAACAACAGCGATAAATGCGCCTCTTACGCTTTATGCAAAGTGGGCTACGGCATATTTTGATGTTGCTTTTGACACTCGTGGCGGTTCAATCGTCGATACACAATCTGTGGCATACAATAAACTTGCAGTATTTCCAGCAATTCCGACAAAAGATAATTGCAGCTTCAAAAAATGGTGCAGTGATGAAGAATGTACAACGGAGTTTGATTTTTCAACGAAAATCACACAATCAATCACGTTGTATGCAGATTGGTTCGAAGTGGTTTAAGAGGTATCAAATGGCAATAGTAAATACAATCGGCGATTTTATCTGTCGGAATATGCAATCTTCACTTAATCGGGGTGGCGTTATTTTTCGTGCCTTGCTTGCAGACAAAGACAGCGAAGACGGCACAATAGAAAAGACATTTCTTGACGTAAAATCTGCTATTCAATCCTGGACAGAAAAGAAAAGTGCATATGAACTTGAGGGAGAAGCTCTCGAAAGGTTTTTTAATCTCTTTTCTGTTTTGAAAAAGCAACAGAATGAAAGCGAACAAGCTTTTCTTGAAAGAAATAAATTGATTTTTCAAAGAGCGGGTGAGAGTGTTTGGGGTACAACTTGGGAAATTGTCCACACATTCAAGCGGTATTTTGGAATTGATACTGTGTGGCTTGTGAATAATGCTGTGTCGTATGATGAAAATCTTTTAATCAATGGCAATTTTGAAAAAACGAGCGGTTGGACGCTTTCTGACGGTTCGGCATACAGTCAAGAGGCAAGATTTGAGGAAACTACGGGTGTTTCATTTTCTGGCGAAGGTAGCTTGTCGCAGAGCGTAAATATTGACGTTGATAAAACGTATTTTTTGCATTTCTTCCTGAATGGTAAAATCCGCGTAAAAATTCGCGATAACAACAATCGGTATTGGAATTCAAAGAGCGGAGAGTTTGGCGAGTGGACGGATACAGAAAAGGTTTTAGAGTTTTCTTCTCTCGACACTTGGGATTGTCGAAGTCTCTTTTTTTTGACAGATAGCAATGTAAGTAGAGTTACGATTGAGTTTATCGGTGTATCGGGATTTTCAACAAGCCTTGATTACGTTCTTTTGAACGAAAAGACGGTTGCAAGTACTTATTGTTTGATTGCGGTTTTTGAGGGCAAGTACACCGACGAGACCTCAAGTCTTGCGCCTTATGATGAAGACCCAGTAAATGCGACAAATCACGACGATATGGGGTATTTTTCATCGGGTAGTGCTGATATGAACGAAGAGTATTATCAAGCAGAGTTTTTCGATGATACAGCGATTGAAGACGATGAAAGTCCTAATTTATTTGGCGGAAAAGAAGACGCTGAAATCGTTGAAGGTGATTATGACGCTATGTCATACAACGACGAATGTGTCCCACTCGCACCAAATAAAGAGTACAGCGAAAGCGTAGACTATGACGCAATGACCTATTTTGATGATTCTTTTGTTTACGGTGCGACAGGAAAAGAGAGTGTAAAGGTTTATCAAAATCTTTTGAACTTGCTTAGTCCTGCGGGAATTATCGGTTCTTTAGAGCTGTTGACGAGGGGAAACGAATTCGTAATTTGCGAAAGTAAAAACTAACACTTTCTAACAGGGGGTAAGCTATGGCAAAAGTTACGCATAAAAAACTTATGGACGCAATAAAAGATTCAGGCGGCATTATTTCAGTTATAGCAGACCGCCTCGGAGTTGCAAGAAATACAGTCTATGATAATCTCGAAAAAGATAAAGAAGCAAAAGAGTTTTTACAGGCGGAGTGTGAAACGGTTTTAGACACGGCAGAAAATGTGATTTTGGAAGCAATCAAAAAAGGCGATATTCAGACGGCTAAATGGTATCTCGGCACAAAAGGCGGTAAGCGTGGATATAATCCAGCCCTTGAATTGCGAGGCAGTCAGACAGAGCCTATAACGATTAACTTCATCGATAAAGAGAGTTCGTTTAATGAAAATCTGCCTTGACCTTGAAAAAGTTGTCGGCAAAAACTACGATGATTTTCTTTACAGCCGAAAACGTTATGTAGTTTGCAAGGGCGGGCGCGGTAGCAAAAAGAGTTGTACAGCTGCGGTAAAGATAATCTATTTTATGATGAAGTATCAACGCTTTAAGCCGAATACTCTTGTAATACGCCGATTCTTTAACACTCACAAAAACTCTACACGCGCACAGCTTATATGGGCAATAAAAGCTCTAGGCGTAAAAGATTTGTGGAACATTCCAAAAGCCGAATTGACTTTGACATACAAGCCAACAGGTCAACAGATTTTGTTTCGTGGTATGGACGACCCACAAAGTATCACGTCTATTACTGTTGAAGAAGGCTTTTTATGTTGGGTTTGGATTGAGGAGGCTTTCCAGGTAACGAGTGAAGATGATTTTGACAAATTGGATATGTCAATTCGTGGAAGCTTACCGAAAGAGTTGTTTCATCAATTCATTCTTACATTCAACCCGTGGAGCGATAAGCATTGGCTTAAAAGACGTTTTTTTGACAATCCCGATAATGATACACTTGCGCTTACGACCAATTACACAATGAACGAGTTTCTTTCCGAAGACGATGTACGTCTTTTTGAAAAAATGAAACAGAGATTCCCGAAGCGTTATCGAGTTGAGGGTTTGGGTGAATGGGGAATTTCCGAAGGCTTGATTTATTCCAACTGGAAAGAGCAAGATTTTAATATCTCGGAACTTTTGGAGCAAAACAAAGATAAACGCGACGAAAACGGCTGTTATGCTTTTGTGTCGGTTCACGGTATGGACTTCGGATATAACGACCCTACGGCTTTTATGGGCGCGTATGCTGATACTGTGGAATACAAGATATATATTTTTTATGAGTTCTTTGAAGTGCAAATGGAAAACCGCAAAATAGCAACAGCACTTATTGAAGCGGGATTTTCAGAAAGCAGTATCGGCGCGGATAGTGAAGACCCTAGAACGATAAACGAATTAAAAAATCTAGGATTAAAAGGCATATACGGAGCGAAAAAGGGCGCGGGGAGTGTCTTGGGGGGTATTCAGAAATTACAGGATTATGAAATAATCGTACACCCTAGATGTGTCCACACGATAGAAGCATTGAGTAATTACGCTTGGAAAAAAGACAAGATAACAGGCGAATTGCTAAATGAGCCAGAACACGATTTTTCACACTTAATGGACGCATTGCGCTATGGTACGGAAAATATTGCTTCTGCGGCTGCGTTGTATGCAGAGTATGCAGCAAGGAAAAAAGAACGTGATAAGAATAGGAAAAAAGGAAAATCCCTAGAAGCTGTTTTGCAAGGCTTGAGATAAAACAAAAAAGGAGTGCGGTAAAAACTACACTCCTTTTTATTTATAACGCACCTATAGCACGATTTTTGAACTTGTATTTATTGTCGTTGATATAGTCTTTTATATCGTCTTTGTACTGTGCAATTCTCGCGCCGAAATAAGCACTTGTAGCCGACTGTGTAGAACTGAATGATTCTGAGAGTCCGTCCATACTCAAAGAGCTAGAAGAAAAACCCGACATAAGACCGTCGCCGATAACGTTAAGCAATGATACAGCCGCTTGTTTTGCGATAATCTCACGCAAATCGTCGGGAATATCGTTGCTTGTTTCAAATCCTGCGTCGTAATCAATCGCATAAAAGAGATTTGCGCCTAATGTTTCACTGCCATACATACTGATTGCACTAGACACTCCTCGCGAAGTTTCGCTAGGTTTGGGTGGTCGTTCCAAAAACTTCAAAATGCCTTTTTGCTTGTCAATGATTGTTGTTTTCGTCAAATCACGCGCGCCGATAAAGCGGCTTAGCAGTTCCAATTTATGCAAGCGTATAATAGGCTTTTGTCGCGTTTTGATAAATCCGTAACGTGCAATGCGCGAATAACGAAAAGAATATACACTTTCGTCAATGTCGTAATCTTTGCTCTTTTCAAGCCCTCTTTCACTTGCATTACAGCGGATTTTGCGCTTCTTGATTGTAATATCAAGTTCTCGTTCTATTGTGGCAAGTGCAGAATCGATAAAATACTGAATTTGCTCATCGGTGTAACTTTGACCGTTTGTAGCCTTAAAATCAGTTCCCCAGAGGTATGTATAGCGCATATCATCAGGCGTAACAACATTTCCCCATTTTCCGTTAGGTACTATGTAATTGCCGAATGTGTAGCCGATTGCACTATCTGCACATTTCTTTACCCAGTTGGAATATTGACAATCTTCAAAGACAGGTTTTTCATCTTCAAAAGCGCAATAGCGATACGAATAAAGCACATCGTCTTCAAGATTGAAATTATCGAGAAAATCGGCTTTTACTGCTACAGGCAAAATGTCGTTTTCTTCGTCAACAGCACAAAAGCCGTGTTCCTCTCCACAATAGACAAGATAGCTATTATCTTTGCTACTGTGGCGTTCAAGGCGGAAAACATTATTATTTTTGTCGTCGATTGTAACAACAATTCTTTTGTTTATAGTGCAAGCAACAATCATTTTTCGATAATAGCGTTAACGCGGTCAATGTTTTTCTGCAAAAGAGATTTTGCGATTTTGCTTGCTTCTTTTGTGCCAGATTCCAAAACGTCAAGAATAACGCCGTTGTAGGTGTTTACTTGCTCCAATTCCTTTTTGATGTCTTTGCATTTACAATCAGAGCCTTTTTCAGTCTTTTCTTCTTTGCTTGCCATTAGTTCGCTCTCCTTGTTTTTGTCTTTTTGTTTGTTTTTTTCTTTTGCGGGTGTTTTGGTCGGATTTTCTGTTGCTTCCTTATTCTCGTCAGAAGTAATATCATCTTCTACCGCGTCGGGTAGAATAGGTAATATGCGGGTAATATAGCCATCTCTTTTGAAGAGTTCTGCGCAATTTTCAGCAGCAGACTTACACGAAAGCCCTACACGTTTTACAACGTACCCGCCTAGCTTCTCATCATATACGCTTACTTTCCAAAGACTCATTTATATGCTCCTATATCTATGAATTCTCACAAATATAGGAAACACGCAACTTTCCTATATTTATATGAACGCAAAGAGAATACACTACAATCAAAACTTATATCCGACTATTGAGCTTTTACGTTGTAATAAAGCCGTGGTTATAAAAAAAGGCTTTTCCGATGCATTACAAAGCTCTTTATTGAGCGTTGAATGGACTGTATCGAGAGATGATATTGCGGGGAGTTTTACTTTACAATTTCACCCTGAATGTGAACTAAACGGAAAAACGATAAGTGTATTCGATTACATACAAATCCTTGATGTTGTAAAAATCTATGAACCTAGCACAGTAAATGCGCCTGTTTTTATTGGAGTTGTGAAAACAAAAAAGATTACAGGCAGCGCAAATTCTGACGGCGGTTTTAGGCGTGTGAGTATTCAAGGCTATGCGATTACAGCTCTAGTGCGTGATTATACGATAAATCTTGATACAACGGCTTTAGCTCTTACCAAACAGCAAGCAATATCTTTAGACTTGCAAAATAAATTGACCCATCAGTTTTCTTCTTCTTTTGATAATCCTGTAAAAACGGTTATTAAAGCCGTATGGGATTATTTTCAAGAAGCAACGGAAAAAGGAAAGGGGCTTATAACTACAGATGTAGGGCTTATGATTAAAAGTATTCTAGGCTCTACAGATGATTTTTTCGATGTTGATAGCTCTACAATTCATTATCCGCTTGCAAATATGTTTCACGGGCAAACAACACAGAATTTCTTTGACATAATCGACGGATTAATTCCAGAGCCTTACTACGAAAAGTTTGCTTATACCGACAAAGACGGCAAAATGAAAATCAAAATCCGCAAAGTGCCTTTTAGTCCTAGCGATTGGAAAAAGCAACAGCAAAAAAGCCTTTTTAATCTTGATGTAGACAATGGAAAAAACACAAACAATCTTGTAAAGAGTTTTGCTTTAGAACAGTCTGACAGAGAAGTCTATACGGTATTTGCTCCATACCTTGAGGGCTATCCTGTTGGAGAAGATAAACTTTTGAAAATTGCCGTTACGGAGTCAAAAACGGGTGAAGTGGACGAGAAGTTTAAGCTAGGGGAAAAGTTTAAGATTTACGGCTATAGACCGCTTTTAGTGCATTTTATCGGGTACACAAAGCCTAGCGGAAAAGATGATAGCAGTACAGAAAGCGCAATGCAGAAAATCGCAAGCGAATTGAAAGAAATGTATGAGCATTTACCCGATATGGTCGGTGGTAATATCACGATGTCTTTTTACAATCGTGGAGAGAGTGCGCCGATTATGTGCGGGGATATTGTGCAGTTTATGGGCTTGCAATTCTATGTTGACGGAGTAACGCATAGTTGGACGTATGGACAAAATGCAGAAATCAATTTGAGTGTTTCTCGTGGTGGGGTGTATGACAATTTCGGGAACTTTAATGCAAAAAAGACGGCAAATGCACAAATAGGAAGTATGGCAAGTTTGCTTAAATAAAAGGTAATGGAGAGATGAAATGTTAGTTGGAACAGAAGTTAAATTAAATATTACAGCGGACTCACAGCAAGCAAATCAAACACTTGCAAACTTTAAGCAAGATTTTAAGCAAGCAGCTTTATTGTCAAAAGAACTAGGAGGCAAGGGAACACCCGCTGTTATTCCTAGTGTTCAAGTGCCAAAAACGCTTGATTTACCTAAAAGCCCAGACTCACAGCAAGCAAATCAAACACTTGCAAACTTTAAGCAAGATTTTAAGCAAGCAGCTTTATTGTCAAAAGAACTAGGAGGCAAGGGAACACTCGCTGTTATTCCTAGTGTTCAAGTGCCAAAAACGCTTGATTTACCTAAAAGCCCAGACTCACAGCAAGCAAATCAAATGCTTGCAAACTTTAAGCAAGATTTTAAGCAAGCAGCTTTATTGTCAAAAGAACTAGGCGGGCAAGGTTTCAACGTAACTTCTACAGCTCAAGCAACACAAAATAAAGATTTAGTTACTCAATCCTTGTCTCCTGCCGTAATTCCAAAAGCAGAAACACCCGCTGTTATTGAGCCGAAAATCCCCGAATCAAACTACACACAGCAAGCAAAAGAGCTGCAGCAGAGTGAGAGCCAAAAACAAAATGGCATACTCGCAAAACTTGCAGACTCTCTTTTTCACACGGAAAAGAAAAAGGAAATCGAGAAAATCGATTTACGCCTTGAGATGTTGTCAAACATAATGGACGAACTCAACGACCAACTTAAAAAGGCGACTGAATACGGCGACGACAAGGGAAAAGAAGCGACTTCAAACACTATCGCAAATACTCAAAAAGAAATCGATTCTTTACAAGCTCGAAAAAATGAATTGACAGCAAAAGACGATAACAGTGCGGCTCAAGCTATTCAGCAATACGGCTTAATGAGGGCTTTACAGCAGGGTTTAGGACTTGCTACACAGATTGATAATATCGGCTTTAATAGCAGAAAAGCATTTGCAAGTGGGGACTATCTAGGTGCAGAAGTTTCGGAAAAACAGGGCTGGGCTGGTGTTTTTGGAACGCTTGGCGATGTGTCTTTAGGCTTAACTCCGATTCTCAATGCAATACTTCCTGGTCTTGGTGCGGCTATTGGTGTCGGCGGTGGTGTTGTCGGAAAAGGTGTGCAATTCTTAACTAATCGCGGTGCAAATGATGAGAGCGCAAGCCTTGCAGAAGCAGCAGCATATGAGCGTACCATTTCACACACAAACGCATTAAACAAACTCTTCACAAACGGCGGAAGCGTAGAGAGTAACCGAGAAAAGACACAAGATATTTTGCGTGATAGCGTCAGTTATGCAAAAGGCACAGGCTTAGATAACTATGAGTTTATCGACCTTGCTAGTCGTATGCAGCAAAACGGCACGGCACACAATGCTAATGTTGCAATGGAACAAGCCCGTGATGTTGCACGATTTTCAAATAACACTGGTGCAGATATCGAGACTGTTTCAAAGCTCTATACAAGTGCCAAACGCTACGGCAAAGAAGACGGCGATATTTTGGGCTATTTGGATAAAGCACGGCAAGCAAGCGGACTTGAAAAAGGACAGACCGCAGAATATTTGCAAGCAGTGGAAAGCGTTATTGAAGACGGAATTGCAAACGGATTTACAAAATCCACAAAAGAAGTAGCACAAACTCTCGGTACATTCCAAAAGCTATCTGGAAATAATCCTCTATGGACTGGTGCGCAAGGTGCTAGACGATTGCAGCAGATGAATAGTTCTGTTTCAAGTGCCACGGCTATGCAGTCAACATCACAAATGCTTGTTGTAGGTGCGGCTAAAAATCTTTTGAGTAATGCAAAAGACGATAAGGCAAAAAGGGAACTTCTCGGACTAAAAGACGGCGAAAAACTCACAGGAACTTATATCGATACAATGCGACTTGTCGAGCAGGGAAACAATCCTAAAATGTTTGGCGAGATTGCGCGTCAGGTAAAAGAAGCAGAAGGTAATAACGTCGCAGGACAGATTGAGCAATTCAAGGCGATTTTCGGAATGAACTACACAGGCGCAACGCAAGTGTATGAAATGGCGCAGAAAATCGGCAAGAAAGGCTACACAGAAAAAGACTTTGCAGCTGACATTGAAAAAATGAAAGGCAGCGGTCAATACTCAAGCGAGGAAACAAAGAAACAGGAATCCATAAACGTTATTCAGTCAACAGTTGCATTATTGCATAATACCGACTTCAAAGAAACGCTTGCAAAACTTGACGCTATTGCTACTGAAAAAGGCAATGAGCTTTTACGACTTGAGAAATCAAAACAGGAAGAAAAAACAAAAGACACTGAAAAAGAACACGCCAAAAAAGAAAGAGATGAAAACATCAAGTCGGGAGAGAAAGCAACAGGCTACAAATATTCAGAGGTAAAAGACAATCTCACTACGCTAGAGCGAGAGCCTATAGAAGAAAATCTAGCCGCCAAAGGTGCAATGGCAAGAGCCAACACACAAGTTGAAAAGGCAAACGCTACAAAGACATATTTGCTCTCTCCAGAGGGGAGCGGTAAGGTTATCGGCGACGCTTATGCAATGGACTTTTACAACAAGTTCACGCAACTTGGTAACGGCAATGATACAAAAGACTTTCAGGCATTGTCGGTATTGTCAAATTATAATCTCACGCCCGACGCTGTTTATAAAGCCCTTAACACAATCGGCAAGGGAGAAAGTGGCGGAAAAGGTGCGGAAGCGTTTAAGGCGTATAATGACAATCGTGTCAGCCCTGAACAATTTGCGCAAGTGTTTGAAACTATGCTTACAAAGGTGTTCAAGAACATTAGTTTACGTACGGAATAATTCCTATATTGTAGGTGAGAGAATATGAAAGATAAGGAACTTGAATACTTCAAAAAAGAACTAAACAAAGTTCTTGAAGAGCAACAGGATAGAGAGAGCGTTTTAAGCGTTAAAAAATCGGCTTTTATGATAAACGAGATTTGCAAAAGTCTTTTTAATCCCGCGTATACGTCGGACGCGCTGGAGGTTATGAAAGCTGGGCGCGGTCATCTTGTGCCAAAACAGATAACCACCACAAACAAAAAGACTGGTAAAACTTACACTACAACCGTATGGGTAAATCCGAATAAGCAAAACGGCTTAAAGAAATACACAGAACAGGACTCAAAAGGCGCGAAAATCGCTATCGGTAAGTTGATGAAGAAAATCGACGCTTGCAACAGTGTTGAAGAGCTTTATAGTCTTGTTTTGAGAAACAAGAGCCGTTTTTCTGACAACGAGGGAAAGCCACTGCCAATCGTCGAAAAACTGCACGATTGTGTGGAAGCAAAAGGCAGTAGCATTGAAATACAGGCAAAGAAAAAAGAGAATGCAAAGAAACTCACTTCAAGCAGAAGCGCACGACTTGACGGCGGAGAGGAAAAGCAAGAGATTACAACAGCCGAGTTAAAAGCGAAAAAGGCAAAATTGGAAAGGTGGCTTGCAAATAAAACACGCTCTAAAAAAGACCTACTGAACAATATCATTATGCGTGATGAGTACAAGAAAGAGCTTGACGCTATCAACGCAGAACTTGAGAAGCGTGAACCCACAAGTTATACGGGAAAACTTCGTGCAAAATTGAAAGACAATCTAAAATCATCTTTTGGACTTCACAAAAACAAGGCTACAGGCATTGAGGCGAATTTATCGGGGAAATCTGTAGACAAGATGAGCAGTGAAAAAGCTATTGAGAAATCAAAAGCAAATGGCTTTACTGTTGAGCAACATTTTGAAGTTGCAAATCAGATTGTTTCTCTTTTTGAAAATGCTGAATTGACAAGTGAGAAGCCCGATAAAAACGGCTCTGAAAATATTAAGTCTATAAAGCGGTTTGATTGCGATGTAACTCTTGCCGACGGTAAAAAGGCAAATGCACACATTACCGTTAAAGAAAGCGTACAGAATGGACACAAGATTTATTCTGTTGAAGTTATGACATTGGAGCAAAAAAAATCCCGCTCCGAGAATAACTCTCGTGCGGGTGTGGGACTGAGCCATAAAAATGGAACTCAATCCGATACTTCAAGTGTAACGCATTCAGACGATTCTGTCAATGTTGAAAAAGTGCTGGGCGAAAATGCAAGTTCACGGCTGAATAGCGGTGTAGCCGCGATTCGCAAGCACTATGAAAGTACAAAGTCAGTTTTAGGCGGAAAGAAAAGCGTTGTTTTGCCAAACGGCGAGAAAATCAAATGTCGTTACAAAATCGTGGAAGCGGATGCGCCGACGGCAAGCCATAACGAAGTAACTTTCGCAAGTTCGGATAACTTCCCGACAAACTCTAGCGGTCAAAACATCAACGACCGCGATTACCAGCACGACGAAGACGCAAAGATGAGTGTTATCACAATCGGCAACAATTACAATGCGCTTGCGTTGCAGGATTTGCCTGTAGTTACAAAAGACGGCATTGTCGTATCGGGAAACAATCGCACAATGTCTTCAAAATTGGCGGCAAAGAATGGGCGCGATAAAGCGTATCTTGCAGAACTCAAAGAGCAACTTTCAGATGGAGAGTTTAACGGGCTTGACGAAAAAGACCTTGAGGGCTTTGAACACCCGCGCTTGATTTTGGAAATCGAGAAAGAACACGAAGGCAAGTATACAACCGAAGAGTTTGCGCAATTCAATAAAGACACGAAAAAGACAATGAACAACGTCGAAAAAGCCGTTAAACTCACAAAGACACTCAACGCCGAAAAGATACAGAGCATTGCGGATTCAATCCAAAACTATGAAACAATGGGCGAATTGTACCAGGATAAACAAGGCGGTCAAGATTTTGTGCAGAAGCTCATCAAGGCGGGAATTATCGGCGAGAACGAAAAGGCGCAATTCTTGCAGTCGGACGGACTTTTGAACGATACAGGTAAAGACTTTGTGGAAACTGTGCTTGTGGGTACAATTCTCGACGAAAACAACATCAGAGGTTGCGACAGCGAGGGCGGCAAGTCAATCAGAAAGAAGTTGCTTCGTGCCATTTTGCCACTTGTGGAAAACAAAGGCACAGGAAAAGAATACAGCTTTAACAAAGAGTTGAACGAAGCTGTTTCGCTTATTCTTGAGGTGAATAGCAATAAAGAGTTTTCTTCAATTGACGCTTACACGCAACAGCAAGATATGTTTGGCGGCGGAAACTTTGACCCATTTGCAGTACAGTTTGCAAAGATACTGAAAGACGAGGGAGAAAAGAAGTTTGCAGAGCGTATGAAAAACTTAAACGCGGGCTGTAGAGAAAGTTCTAACGGTGCAATGGATATTTTCTTGGGCGGCGTGGAAAGTAAAGAAACACTTCTTTCTCGTTGGCTTGATATAAAAGACAGCGTGAAAAAGAGTGTAAAAAAGGCATTTGACAGCTTCTTTGCGCAATGGACAGCATAAGAGTACAACACACAAAAGGGAAAAAATGACACTTGAAGAAATAAATCAACAGGATATAGTACTTGAGTATCTTTCGGAAGCGGAAGACGCAGTAAATGCGCTTGTTGCACTTGGTAAGGAAAAGAAAGCCAATGCGGAAACAGTTGTTTTTGTAGATAGCGACGGAAACGACGCAACGGCAAAAGTCTATGATTACCGCCTTTACACTTGGAAAACTGGAGATACATTCGACGGCTTGGCATACAGGCTTTTAGGCGATGCAGATTTAGGCACATTGCTAGCCTATTACAACAAAATCGCTTACGAGGATTCTATTGAAACAGGTACAAAAATCAAAATCCCAGTGCTTAGCGAAAACGCATCTAGCACAGAAAACCGTATTTATGCAGAACCCGAAAAGCAAGATGCATATGGGCGTGATATTTTGATAGACGACACAGGCGATTTTGCAGTAAGCGACGACGGCGATATTGCACTTTGTAGCGGAAAAGAAAATCTGTCGCAGTCGATTGCGTTACGCCTTGCCACTGCCAGCACAAAACGCATTAGGGGGAGTGTTTACGGAATAAGAAGCACAATCGGCGAGAGTGCAGCAGTTGAAAGCTATCTAGTGTCTTCGATAGAGCAAACACTAAAGGCAGAGCCTAGAATAGCAAGCGTAGATGAAATATCTATGGCGGGTGAAAAAGATTGCTTGCATATAAAAATCGTGTATACCGATATAAACGGGGAAAAAGGCGAGTATTCAGGCGAAATCTAACTTTTAGAAAAAAATTGCGTTGCTAAGTCTTATTTTCCCTTAACAACGCAATCAAGAGTAAAGCAAAGAGAAGTTACAAAGAGAAATCGCCGAAAAATCGCAATGCGCCGAGTAGATTTTCTTTTGACCGCAAGACGATTTTAGCACCATCTTGTTTTATCCCATTTTGCTCGAAAACAAGAACATCTCCGCTCATTTCAGTCAAAAGAATTGCAACGTGTCCATAAGGATTAGTTTTAGTTGCACCCCAAACAAGAACATCACCCGACTTGTAATAAGTGCCGAGCTGCTCTTTTATGCGGAAAAAAGCCTTTTTCTCTTTGTCCAAAATATCGTATTTCAAAAACAAGTCTTTTGCTCCGTCCACGCTCCCCGTGTGTCCGATGCCCAAAACATCACGACAGTAAACACGGAACAAATCCACACATTGCGCGCCATACAGTCCGTCAAAATCAACCTTTTCGCCTGTATGCTTTTTAACAAAGTCATTCAGTTTCATACATTTCCCCCTTATTCTTTAGTTTGAATGATACTTGTTTGAGGCTTTACAGTCTGATAAATATCTTTTACCACACCCATACACCACACCACTAAAGCCGTTAAAATCGCGGTAATCAAAAGGCTTTTGAACTTCTCAAAGACTTCAAACACTTTTATTTTTGGAGCTTCTTCAAGTTTTTCAATACGCTGCTTTAATTGCTTAATTTCCGCCTTGCTCTCTTTTACTTCTCCTCGCAAAGAGTTTATTTCCGCTTCTAATCCGTCTCTCAAATAATCTTGCCTTTTGGTTAGCGCGTCCACAACTTCATCTATTTTTACATCTGTGTGATTTATCTTTGCTTCTACGTTGTGAACTTCTCCCTTTAGCTCTCCTATTTTTTGCGATATGTCCACAAGCATAGAATATTGTGTGTTGTCCGTTTCATTTGTCATATTTCACGCTCCATAAATATAGGAAAGTGCAGATTTTCGCTAAAAACTCATTTCCTATATGTGTAGAAAACAATTCTCTAACTGGAGAAAAGAATTCTCCACTTGGAGAAAGTAATTCTCTATGTAGAGCAAACAATTCTCCACTTGGAGAAGACAATTCTCCAGATGGAGAAAGTAATTCTCTATGTGGAGAAAAGAGTTCTCCAGATGGAGAAGAGAGATTTTTATATAAAGGGGTACAAAATGGGTGTAAAAAAGACTTTTGCACAGTTTTTGTCTGACACTCGACTTATGACAGAGGGCTGTAATGCTCATCTTGACGAGGTTAAGGCGGTCGGAATTACGGAAAGTATGATTGTGAAGTTGGAGGAAAAGAACAAGCTTCTTGCTGATTTAGACACGCAACAGGAAAAGCTCAAGGCTGATTTAAAAAGCGTTACCTCAAAACTTACAAGCGAATTGAGTGCGCAAGAAAAACTGCTTAACGAAGCTCGCCGCCGTGTCAAAGTCGGTATTGCTACAGAGCAATGGAGAGAGTTTGGCATAACTGCTAGCCGCTAGAAAGCGCAATATAGGGAATGTGTGCTAAATGTACCATTTCCTATATGAGTGAGTGGGAAAATATGGACTATTTGGATTTTCAAAGAGATGAACCGAGCGACGTTTATGTTCCGTGGATAATCAAATCTGCTGTAAAAAAAGACAGGGACGGCAATTACATTTTTGAAGTGGAAGCGTCAAACGAAAATCTTGACTTGGATAACCAGAAAGTGCAGCAAAAGGCACTTTTGGAAAGTAAGGATTTCTTTTTGACAAACGGCGTTATTTCTGATGACCATTTGCACAATATGTATGACAGCGACGGCAATCCACATAGCGATAAAACTAAGATTATTGGAGAGCCTATAGACGTATACACAAAAGGTACGCGCACGTTTGTAAAAGGCAAATTGTATAGCAACATAGAAGCGGCAAAGCCTTATATCAATCTGCTTAAAAATCATTCAACACGAGTGAAAGCTAGCGTTGGCGGTATTCGTCCAAAAATCTTGAAAAATGCAGACGGTAGCCAGACAGTAACGGCTTTTAAGTGGAACGATTTGGCATTGACTTGTTCACCAGTGAATTACACGGTGGGAAGTGCGCAGTTTGTAAAGTCTATGAGTACACAAGAGTTTTGTAAGTCTTTGGCTGTTGGTGAAAATACGACTAATACTCAAGAAAAAACAGGCGGTGGGGCTTTTGTAAAAGAAGACCTTGAAAAAGCGACACAGGACGCTATAGACGAGCTTTTAAGACTTGCAAAAGATGAGAGAGTTAACGGCAAAGACGACGCTGTAGCTTTTCTTATGAGCAAGGGAATTGAAAAGGAAAACGCAGAAGAGATTGCTTCTGAAATAATAAATGAAGGAGGTGAAATGATGAAAAAATCATTTTCCGAACAGGTTTCCGCTATCTTGAAATCACTTGGCGGTGGTGGAAACAACAATGGTAATGAGGGTAGTGACAACGGCGGCGAAGGTGGTTACTTCTCTAAATCCGACGAGGGTAGTAACGACGAGTCAAAAGACGATGACGGGGAAGGCGGCGAAGGTGGCGACGATGGTAGTGCCGAGTCAAAAGACGACGATGATATCAATTTTGATGACGACGACGATGATGGCGACGGAAGTGCTGTTATCAAGGCACTTGCAAAAGAGTTGCAGTCATTGAAGAAGTCTATCAAGGAATTGCACGAGGAAAATGTTGACTTGGGTAATTCAATGCTTGGTATTGCGAACATTGTGAAGTCGGTTGCAGATGCAGAGACACCAGTGCGTTCTGTACTCAATAAGAGTATGGTGGGCGGTGGTAGTCCATCGGGAAAAAGACCTTCTGTTGCTGAATTCGATATGGTCAAAGACATTTTGGCAAAATCTGTTCGCGATGGTGAAATTTCGGTTTTCCGTTCGACTGCCATTGAGGGAGAAGTGCAGAAATCAATGCGACTTGGCACTCCAATGAGTGATGAGGCGTACAAATTCATTTGCGAGCGAATGCCAAAAGGAGGTAAATAATGGCATTTTTTAACGGTGTAAGAACAAGCTCCGAGCTTGGCTCTATGACAGATTTGGAAAAGATTGAAAAATCTCTTTCCGCAGGTTACGGCACTGATTCGGCGATTTTCGTCAATGGACGTGCTATGATTAGCGAGGACTTGGAAGCTACTGTAGTCAACGTTGTGGCACAGACAAAAGAGGATTGCAAGGTTTTGAACACAATGAAAAAGACTCCAGCAAAGTCTACTGTTCACGAGTTCAATCGTCGTAAGTCTTTTGGTAACTTCCGCCATTTGACAACAAAAGAGGGCGGTCGTTCTGCTGTAACAACACAGGACATTGCGCGTGATTTTGTAAATATCAAGTATTTGCAGACACGCAGAAGTGTTACACGTCCGATGGAAGTTGCAGATACTTTCGAGAACGCTTATGCAAGCGAGAAAATCGCAGGTGTTGAAACAATTACGCAGGGTATTGAAAACTTGATTTTCCACGGTGATTCTGCTGTTGTTCCAACTGAATTCGACGGCTTTATTTCAACTCTCCGTAAGTCTCCAAACGCAACAAAGTACGATTTGCGCGGCGATTCTTTGGGTGCAGTTGGTAGAGGTGAAGAGGTCTTTAACGAGATTGCGCGTCAGGTATGGGATAAAAACGGCGATGTTGACCGTGTGCTTTTCCCTTCCGCTCTTGCAAATGATGTTATGAGCATTTTCGACAAGCGTCTTGCATTTACCGCATTGACCGCTCCATTCAAGGAATATCCGCCATTCTTGACACGCATCGGCTCTTCTATCCGTTTCTTTGGAGATGATGCAGGTGCAGACAAGTTCTATCGTGTAAAAGGCAAGGTAGAAGCCGAGGGTGCTGCTGAAGACAGACCAAATCCACCTACAAGCGTAACAGCTGTTGCAGGGGCAAAAACAGGCTCTATGTTCGGCGCAAACGACGCAGGCGACTATTTGTATACCGTTCACGCTGTTAACGAGTTCGGTATTTCCGCAGGAACATCGGTTGCAGCTCCTGTTACTGTTGCAAAAGATGACGGCGTAACTCTTACGATTACACCAGACAGCACAGGCAAGGCGGCTACAGGTTTCATTATCTGCCGTTCGAAGAAAGACGGCACTGAAGTGATGGAAATGGATTCTATCGGAATTGGTGCAGGTGCAACTACTGAATATGTTGACTTGAACGAGGAACTTCCTGGAACAGCTTCTATGGTCTTCCTTTCAAAATCAAAGATTCAGAACCCGTTTGACCTTGTACAGCTCTTGCCAGTGTGTACATATCCGCTTTATCCAACAGATACGGCAGAAACACCATTCTTGATTTTGGCTTATGTTGCGCTTGCAGTCAAAGCTCCAGAGCATTTGGCACTTGCAAAGAACATTTCTTACAGTGGAGGATTGTACTAATGCCTAAAGCGGCGAAAGCAAAAGAAGAAGTCGCCGCTTCAACACTTGCGCTTGGTGAGAGCGAAAAGCAAACTGAAAATGCAAGTGTTGAAGAGAAGGGGGACGAGAAATCAACTGAAATCAAGGTTGATGCAGACGGGCTTGTTGCTATTGTGTCGAAAAAGAGGGCGGAAAAATCCGTTATTGGCACAACAGGCGACATTGTAACATTCGACAAAGACGGGGGGGCTAAAGTGAAAAAGGCAGATGCCGAACACTTTTTGAAAGTCCCCGATTTTGAATTGAAATAAAAATGTTGACAACTTGTGTATAAAGTCATATAATCTTTATTAAATACTGCGCCGTTCTTTATTTGAAGTACGGCGTTTTTTGTAAATAATAAAGGCATTTTTAGGAGTTTTTCGGTTATGACGGGTTTTCACGCAAATTCAATAGCTGAATGTGAAAAATTCTTAGCTGAAAAAACGTACATAATAAGTTCTGAAAATGATACCGACTATCTCGGTAAAGGTATGTATTTTTGGGAACATAAAAGTAATGCTGAATGGTGGCAAAAGAAAAAGAAAGATGTTTCTAATTCAATGATTGTAAGTGCTGAACTTTCATTGGAAAATGCTTTAGATTTAACAGATGATGATGTATGTAAGATGTTAGATAAAATGCGTACACTTATTGATAAATCAATCATCAGAAAAATAGGGCGTGAAAGAAACAGTAAATCAAAAGACGCTATGGGCGTTATTTTGGATTCTCTTTTTGAAGCCTTTTCAAAACAGATGTCAGTGTTTGATATAGTAAAGGCTGTGAAACATTATGACGGAAAAAAAGAAGCAGAATTTTTGGCTTCATCACCTTTTACAACAAAATCTGTTTTGATTTTGTGTGCGAAAACAGCAGCTCCGATAGGAGAAAGGACAAAGGTATCATAATGAATAAGAATGAACAACTGGCTATATTAGATTCTATTTTTCAGCAAATGGAGTCAATGTCAGAAGACCAGTTTTTTAATTATATGATGGATAATTCTCTAACATTCAGAAATTATATTACTGAACTTAGAAATATGGATAATATTCCTCAAAGAAACATTAGGTTTATCAATAATGTTTCAAAGGCTTTTGTTTCAATAGGAAAAAGCGATATATGGATAAACAACAATCAAATAGTGGCATAACATCAACATTTCAGTTTATCAATTATAAAATTGATAAAATTGATTTTTCTATGACTCCAATGACAGCTAACATTATTTGTCCAAAAGAGCAAGTAAGTGTTGATTTTGGGCTTGCGTTTCCAAATGTACAAAAAATGCAAGAAAATAATGGAAAAACATCTTATATTGCACGTTTGGAAGCAAAAGTTACACTTTTAAACAATGATGAACCTCTTGCACAAGGAATATTTGCAATTTCAGGAATGTTTGTTACCGAGAATGCGTTTGAAGAAGAGACAGAACAGAATTTGATTAGAATTCAGGCTCCAGCCATTCTTTTCCCATATCTTAGAGCAGCTATCACAAATATTCTTGCTTCATCTGGATTTGATACTGTTATTTTGCCTTTGGTAAATGTTCAAGCAGTAGCAAAAAATGTTCAAATAGAGATAGAAAATCTCAAATAATACAACAAACAAAAAGAGGGTAGTAAAAATGCTACTCTCTTTTTTGTTTATAAGTTATTCACTCATTTTGCTTTTCATTTGGATAGTCATACAAGGCTCTTATTTTATTATACGTTTCTACAGCCTGTTGCATACGGATTTTGTATTCAGCAAGTTGCATAACCCAATCTTGCGAAATCGTAACGGTACTATCGTTGTTTACCCTTGCATTTTCCAATTCAGGAAACACTGGAAAAACAATTTCAGGAACAATAACCGTTTCTGTATTGACCGTTTCAACGGTTTTGCAAGACACCAATAGCAGCACTAATGCCACCACAATGTAAAGCAGAAAGTTTTTCATTTGCTTCTTTCTCCTTTTCAATTCTAATATCAATCTCTTTGCGAAGTTTTGAGTTCAGCTTTTCAAGATGATTGATATATGTTTCTTTTCGCAAACACTCTTTTTCAGCATCTTTGTAATCTTTTGTAACTGAACGCCACATAAAGCCAAAAAAGCAACTCACGCCTAAAAGAAACACGCTAATACCAACAGTTGCAAAAATAATGTTTACCATTTTTGTACCTCTACAAATATAGGAATTCCTATATTTACAAGGAGACTTCAGAATGAATGATGATGTGAATGAACAGGATAAATTAACCCTTGAAGACTTTGAAGAGTTCCCCGAAAAACGCTTGTCAAAAAAAGCGGGTGCAAAAGACTATTCTCTTTTAGGTCAAATCTTTGCTGCCATTTGGATTATGGTGTGGAGTGCGCTAAAGTTTGCAAAAGGAATTAAGAGCGGACAGGCTATTGAAGTAACTGACATTATTTATAGTGGTATTTCTATTGCAGCTTGTTTCAGTCCTGTATATGTGTCAATTCTTTTCGACAAGATTCGAGAAATCCGCTTTGGTAAATAATATTTACTATGTTTTATAGAGGGGTGCAATGAAAGATTTATCACTATTCAATTCAACAGAAAGTAATCTTGTTACTATCCGCCAATTTGCCGAAGTTTACGGCGTTTCTTATGATACTGTGAATAATGCAGTCAAAAGGCTTTTTCCTGAAATCGTGAGAAACGGAAAAACAACCTATTTGAATGAAATGCAAGTTGCAGCAATTTCAAAGGAACTGAAAAGCAATGCAAAAGTAACAGAGCAATTAACCTTTGAAGCAGGTTCAAAGGTTAAAAACACAACAACAGAGCTTGAAGTTATTGCAAATTACAAGGCGGCAACTGAAGCTCTTGTATCTATGCTTAATGCTAAAAATCAAGCATTGCAAGCAGAAAATGAACGCCAAAAGCAACAGCTGGCAATTCAACAGCCGAAAGTTGATGTTTATAATCATCTTGTAGAAAGAAAATTTCATAAATGCTTGAGAGATACAGCTCAATATGTTGGAGTGAAAGAAAGACATTTCTTTGCAGTTTTGCAGGAAAAGAAAATTATCTACAAACACGCAGGGCATTATAGAGCTTATTCTAAATATGCAGATTGCTTTGATTTATTGGCTAATGTTTGCAGAGATAAGGAAGTAAGACAGCAACTTGTTGTAAACGTGAAAGGCTTGGAGCTTGTTCAAAAGATTTTTGCAAAAGACGGAAAAAAGAATTGATAAGCATAAAACTTGATTTTAATGACGATGCATTTAGAAAAATACAAGACTGGTTAGCTCAATATGAAGGCGACAAGGCAAAGTATGTTTTTCCGCAAGCAAAAGCGGCGTTTGATAGCGCAGTATACAGCATACAGAAAGCTTGGCAGAATTGGGCTATGGGCGGCAGTATTGAGGGAGCGCAAAATATAAAAAGACCGTCTCCTTCGCTTGCGCAGTCTATTCGTGTGGAATATGTAAACGACTTTGACGCAAAAATCGGCACGGATAGCCCAGAAATGCAACGCATTATAAATGGTAAACCCGACATCTATATGAAAGAGAAAAGCAGTCCTTGGCTTACAAGTCGCAAAACAAGGAAAAATAAAAAGGGTGAACCGTATTTGATTATTCCTTTTCAATGGGGAACGCCAAACCGTACAGGTGCAAACAGAGCGCATTTTTCAGCAGTAAACACTATTCCAAAAGCCGTATACGATGCGTATGTAAAGAAAATGAGTATGTCAGCAAAGACGGGCGAAACGTATTTTACAGAGAACATCAAAGGCGAAATGGTAGAGAGACAAAAATACGATTGGGGAGAGAGATTAAAAGCAGACGGCAATATGAATGGACTTGTCAGAATGAAAGCAAACCCGAAAAGTACATACTTTACATTCCGAGTACTTTCAGCACGTTCTAAAGCCGATTGGCACATTAAAGCAGTGCCAGCAAATCCTGTTGTAAAGTCGCTTGAGAACACAATGAAACCAATCGTAGAAAGCACAATAGCGCAAGGCTTTAAGGGAGATTTACAATGACAGACAAATTAGGTGTGTGAAAACAAAAAAGGCTATTCGATTATGAACAGCCTTTTTTTGTTTATTGCCTAATACACTGCCAATTCCCTTTATTCAGAAACGTCTTTCACAAACAAACTACATATTTCCACAATAGCCGTATTTACGATGCCAATGCTCGCAACAATCGCAGGTGTGTTTTCTATCTGGATATAAGACACTACAGCGGTCGCAATAGCAACAATACCGCCTACAACGCCAACAACTAACTTATACATTGCTTTACTCATTATGATGAACCTCTGCAAGTATAGGAAAATGCGATTTAGAAAGAGAATTCCTATATTTGTAGAGGTGTTGAATTATGGAAGAGCGAAAGAAAAATGACATTTACCGAGAAATCGGGGAGAGAGTGAAAAACTCACGGCTTGAATTAGTCCCTGTTAAGCAGTCCACGGCTCGTATCGGCTACCTTGAGAGCAACAAGGCAAAAAAGAAAAACGGTCGTCTTATTTTTGGCGAGTGTCGCAAGGTCAAGGATAGTGAAAAATGGTGCAATCCTTATGACTATGAAATAATTATCTACCAGCCAAATGTAGCGAAGTTTTCGGAAAAGCAGCTTGAGATTTTGCTTTTTCACGAACTTTTGCATATCGACATCGGCGAAAACAAAAAAGGCGATGAAGTTTTCCGTATAAAATCGCACGACGTTGAAGAGTTTATGTGCATTATTGACGAGTTTGGCTTAGATTGGGACAGCCCGCAAAAGACTTTTGATTTTGAAGAGAAAGCGGAGGCTTAAAAATGGGTCAAGGATTAAGCAAAAATAGCCCTGTGCAGTTGAGTTTAGGCAAAGAAAACTACGAAGCACTTATTGAACGCCACGGGCAATGGGTGAGATGGCGTGTTGCTACAAAATGCCCTTGTGTAAAGCCTAATTCACAGCAAGCGGATATTCATTGCAAAAAATGCGGCGGATTAGGGATTGTTTACGGTTATCAAGATACAGCGCAAATATCGCAAACGGTAATGATTCGCACAGTATCTCCAATTATTGAACTTGATAAGGAATGTTCAGATTATAGCCTTTTGCGTGTTTATGACAATTCAGGGCGTGAATATCCTTATGCTGTCAAAACAGGCTCTTATGTGCTTCTCAATGCTCCTGTAGAAAAAGGCGTGTATATTACGGCGGTAATGATTAAAAATGTTTTATCGACAAAAGAGAATGTAGAGCTTTTATCTCTCGGCAATAACTGGTATAGAGTGCAAGGCTTGAGAGTGTCGAGAACAAAGACAGAAGGGCTTTTTCATACAGCACCTTGCGATATTGAAAAGATTTGTGGAATATTCGACGAAAACGGAGTTGAGTTTATTGCAACAGACAAAAGGCAAGATTGTGTATACATTCCGTCGAATGAAAACAGTGAAACAGGCGAGATTACAGCACCAGTAGGAAAATTGACAGCTAAAAGCGTTGACTATTTACCGCCTTTTACCTTTGTAATCCTCAATCAAAATATATCAAAAGCAGATACGGCAATTATGGACGAACTAGGCGGAGACGCTGTTTTAACTTTCCCTTATGCTTATGATGTTTCTAACGACGATGTAATCACGGTTTTAAGTGGCACATACACACAAAAGACACTCATTGCCCGAAGGAATAGTGAATACGATGTAATCCCTTCATATTTTGTAGATGCGATTGTGAAGTGTTCTGGCAAAAATCGAGAATACACGCAGAATGTAGATTTCATTTTGTGCGGTACTAACTATATCAAATGGCTTTGTAACGATTCTCCGTCTTCTCAAGAATACTATTCAATCACATATCGGGTATTCCCGACTTACAAAGTCTTAAAGGCAATTCCGCAAATCCGCACGAGCGAAAATCAGCGTATGCCTAAAAAAGCGGTTATCAAACTTTACGACGCTTATGGGGAAAAACGCGGAGTAAACAAGCAATAGACTGAAAAGGAATACAAAATGGTTTACACAATTATTTTGACAGGGGAAACGCCTAGTAAGAAAAATAGCCGTATCAACACAAGAAGCGGTCGGAGTTTCCCAAGCCAAAAATATACACAATGGCACGGAAACGCTGTTTTAGAAATCAAAAAGGCTGTTGCAAATGGGAAAATAAAACCTATTCCAAAAGGCAAGAAAGTCTTTCTTACAATCACTTTTTATCACGGAGATAAGCGCAAAAGAGATAGCGATAATCAACTCACGTCTATTCTTGATACGCTTGTTGACGCTGGTATCTTGCTTGACGATAATTGGCTAGTTATTCCACATAAAGAAGTTTTTGACGTTTACGACAAGAATAAAGCCCGCGCTATCGTTTCTATTTCATTGCTCTAATTTTGACCATAATACTTATTCCAAGTCGCAATAGCCGATTTTGACATATAGAACTTACCCTGCTTGTCGAAGTAACACCACGATTTCTTGACGGTCTTTTTACCTTCCACAAGTGCCTTGAACTCATCTTTATCAAATCCTGTCTTAGCAATGTAATCATTCATCATTACTTTGTACTTTTTGGAATAGTTGATAATATCAGATGATAACTTTGCTAATTCCTGCGACCTGTCAGCATTGTTGTTTACGCCTTGTTTTTCGTTGATAAACTCATCAAGCTGCTTCTCCGAAAAGCCTTTAGCCTTGTTTGACGTTGCGTGAAATCGCCGCATATTCCAACCACCAAAGTATTCAGTCGCTTTACGCCGTGTGAAGTATTTAATTATGTACAGTTTTTCTTCAGGTGACATTCCGCTATACGCCTTTTTATATCCCGCTGGAAAAATCGTATAATAATGATTTGGCTTCAATGCGTTTAACCATTCCATAGTTTCCGTATAGGCGTTTTCAAGCTTTTCTTTAGCTTCTGGAGAAAGCGGTTCAACATTTTTTTCCTTGCCTTGCATTTGCTCTAAGATTTCATCTCGCTTTCTCTCTGCTGCATTTTGATTTCTGACAATATCAGCACTATTTTGCTTAAAAGAACTTACAACAATATCCTTGTAATAAGGGTTTGTTTTGGTTACAGTTATGCTGTCTTGCTCAAAATAATCTGTCATACTGTCTGAATCGTTTTCAACTTGGTCATCTTTAGTATTTAAGAAAGCCAATTCAAACCGTCCCCAACCCTTGTCAAATATATGAATACTACCGTCGTCATAAGGCGTACCATAGGAAACTTTAATAAGTTTTCCGTCTTTACCCTTAAAGCCGTGTTGAGTAGCTTTATAATCGAGTTTTGGAGCTTTTTCTTTCTTGTTGCTCTTTTCTTTCTTTTTGCTAGTTCGCTTGCCTTTTGGCTCTTCTTTTGGCGTTTGCTTTTTCGCTTCTGACTTGTCGTCAAGAATGAGCATATTTTCAAGCCTAGACAGTCTTCTCGTGCCGTCATCATATTGGACAGTAACATAAGCAGAACCTACAAAACCTCTTTTGTCTTCATAAGGCTTGTAAACCTCAGCAACAACGCCTGTTTTGTCGTCGTCTAAAACGTGAACTTTTACGCCTTGTTTGAAGTCAGTAATATCATCGCTCTTTCTGCCTTTTGCGTTGTCATTGCCTTTCATCGCATTAGAGCGGTTCTCGTGTGCTTGCTGTTCTTCTGTAAAGAGTACATCTTCAGTCTTGCCATCGATATTCACTCTAGCACCAACGGTCTTTTTATTTTTGAAAATAAAGCCCGTTACCTTGCCCGTTCTGCCGTCCTTGAGTCTAACAATCTCACCCCATTTCACTTTTGAGTCAAAAGGCTTTTCAGAAGCGGCTTTTTTGTTCACACATTCCACTTGATACGCCTTTGCTTCGTCGTACTGGTCTTTGTTGAAGTGTTTTTCTTCTACATCGCTATCAGTGTTGACCATAAACGCAACATCAGCTTTACCGTATGTATTCACAAAAGAATCAGCGTAATCTTTGCCTTTGCTTTCTGCAAGAATATCATAATTAAAATCAAGAATAGCAACGGTCTTAAACCCTAGAGTAGCTTCATAGATTTGCGGTAAATCCTGCATTTTAGAATTGTAGCAATCAAGGGTTTTTACACCTTTTGATTTTACATAATCCTTGATTGTTTTTAAGAAGCCTTTTTGACCGAGATTAAAGACACTGACTAAATTGCCGTCTTTCGTAACTGAAAAACCGCTTAATCCGTCATCTGAAATGTAGTTATTTGTGTTTTGATAGAAGTCTGTAGAATGAACATCTACAGCGTCGCCCGAAAAGAGATATTTTTGATTTATTTCAAAAATATCGTGAAATAGTTTTCCGTCAACTTTTTCAATGATTTTTACATCGGCGTTTGTTTTTGGATTTACAAGAGATGTTGAGCCATTCCCGTGCAAGTTGCAGGAACGCTTAATTTCATCGCTAAAAACTCTTGAAAGTCGTCTGCGTATTCCTTCATCAAGTTGCGTACTACCTCTGTGGAATAGTTCAACTTGTTCAGGAAGAAGTCTTCTACTTTCTGTTTGTATTCGTTCAAAGTCATAATCAGCCTCCTTGTTGCTGTTATCGGCGTTTGTGCCTTGCTCACTGTCTTTATTATAAGACTGTTTGCCTGTATTTGCAAGAGTCTTTTTTTCAACATTGCCGTAAATCTCTGCAATGCGGCGCATTAAAGCCATATTCAGTTCGTGTTTCTTTACCGTGATTTTCTTTTTTCCTGCCTTTTTTGGACTTGTCTTTTTCGCTGTTGACGGCTTTTTCTTCGGGGCTTTTGTTCCTGAAGAAGTTTTCTTTTTAGAACTTTGAGAAAAAATCTTGTCGAACTTGTCTTTGTTCTTGAGATAGTGGTAAAGGTGCTGTATGTAGGTGTTACGGTCTACATCAAAATCCGCAGAAATGGTGTTGTAAGTGTCATTGATTTTGTTCATACCAATTCCAAAACTCTGCAAGAAAGTTTTTAGCATATCGGAAATACTAAAGCGTGCTTTTACTTTCTCTATTTCCTTGCCGTTCTTGACGTAAACAACTCTTTGGTGTCCGTTCTTGTCGGTTATCACTTTTCGTGTCAGCTTGTTTATATCTTTCCGTCCGTAAGCCTTTACCAACTCTAAAAAATCCATTTCTTCTCTCCTAAAATTACAATCTAAAAATAAGCGGCTTCTTTAAGCTCTTTTGCATATTGTCCCACGCATCACTATCTACATCGCCATTATCTACATCATCGCCGTTGTCGTTTTGCGTGTCGTCTGTGTCTTCGCCTTCCATTCCTTCCATATCTCCCATATCTTCGCCCTCATCAGCGTTCATTGTTTCAGCTTGATACATCTGAACGAATTGCGGATTAGCTGGGCAAGAGTCTGCCCATTTTGACTCAAGCGGCTTTAATCCCTTTTCTTTTCGCACTTCGTTAACGGTCTTAAATGTTTCAAGCTCTGTTTTTGTAAGGTCGAGAATGGCTTTTGGGTCGTCTCTTTCATAGCCCACGAACTCAATCATATATTCAGGAAAGATTTTTTGAATAACACGGTTCAAGTAATCTTGCAAGAAAGAAAGAGTGTCTGAAAGAATAGCCGATTTTGACGCTTCTATTTCAGGGGCGGCATTGTGTTCAAACATTGGTTGAGATTTAGAAGAGTGAAGTCCTAGCTCTTCCATAGAGCAACCAAAAAGAGAAACAATGGCACTTGTCAAAAAGTCTAGCCAGCCTTGAAATTCCATCTCTCTATTTGTGCCGTTAAGAGATACCCATTTTATCGAATTATTTTCGCCTCCCTTGCCGTTTCCAGCTGTTAAAATTGGCACTCTCCATTGGTTCGACGGATTCCCGCTCATAATGTCGGATATGTAATCTTCCATTTCCTCAACATCATCTTGACTTGCATTTCCGTCAAGTAAGAGCATACCGCGAGGAAGTTTGTTTTCGGTAAAAAATCCTGCATTGTAAGTAAAAGCATTGATTGCACTTGAGATAAGGTCTATCGCTTGCTCAACATAAGAGTAGCCATAAAAAGCCGATTTTACGTCGCTTCTTGGGTTTTGATAGCCAAAAATCAATGTTCCTTCAGGATAATATGCCTGTGCTATTCCGTCGATTACTTGCACGAATTTTATGTTGTATGGGTTATCTTGATTTGGCAAAACTCTTTCGATTGTAGCCGCATCCACTGCAAAAAAGGCGTAAGGCGTTAAAGACCTTGTATAGCCGATTTCTGTTGCAACTTGGGCAATCTCTAATCTATCGCGGATTATCTTTTCGCAATACATCTGAAAATTGTCTCGCTCGTCGCTTTGAGATTTTCCAGTATTCATCAAAAACTGTTCAATTTGTGTGCGTGTTTCCGATTTTATGTTTGCAACCTCACGAACATTTTCCCCGATTTTGTGAATGACAAACCCTTTCAAATTGCGATTAGTAGACGGCTTTAGAAAAGCCCTTGTTTTTCTTAAAACGTTTGCGATGCAAAGATTGATAATCCAGGCTTTTTTTGAAATACGTCGCAGTGTTTCGCAATTCACTTCTCGGTAAAGATTGCGGTCGGCTGTTAGAAGATTGCCGTATACGTTGCCAATTTCAAGATATGGGTCAAAGAAAGACGATTGCACATTGCCTTTTTTCTTGAAGAAGTATGTGCCTTGTTGAATATTAAAATACGGCGATTGTCTAAACTCTTGTTGATTTTTCATAAACCGCTGTACTTCTTTTACAACTTCTGTTGGTTTTGGATTTATATGTCTTTTCGCTATCATAAATTATAGTCCCTACAAGTATAGGAAAAATCTTTTTCTAAAATGCACATTTCCTATACTTGTAGGAGAACAGGTGAATGACTTACATTGATGAAGTAAAAGAAAAAGATGAAGTGATGAGTGAAGAGAAGCAGAAAGATATTTTCTTTACTCTTCTTAGCGGAAAAGATGTTACTGAAGAGATTGAGACTTCTCGCGGTAAGTTTACAGTGCGATACCCAAAGCAAAAAGACTTGATTGCTATCGAAAGACGGGTTGCTTATATGAGAGGCGGTATTGCATCTTCTTGCTTTTCAGAAACGGCAAATTACACCTTGGAAAAAGTCGCATACCTTGATATTTGCGTAATCGGCGGGGAAGCCTGGTTTGAAAATCTGAAAAAGAAAAACTCTTTTAGTTGGGGGGATATGCCAGATACGAACTTTGTTGATGAAGTGTTCGTTAAGGCGTGGACGTTTCGCGCAAAAGTACAAGCAGACCTTGCGGGAAATGAAAGAAAAGCCAATTCAGAAAATACTGACAAATCAGACGTTTCTGAAGCTGTGGACAATGGTTTATTTTCGGACGTTGCCACTTCCGTTAAACGAGATTGACGAGGATTTTTTAGCCCTGTTCTTTAACTTTGCAAATACCTTTACGGAAGAGAGCGTGTTGCAAGGCTTTATAAAAGAGCAAGACGAAAAGGAAAGGGCGATAAACGACGATTTACTTCGAGAACTTGGATATTCGGAAGAAGATATTTTGGGGTAAAGAATGATAAATGCATTGTGTTGTTTTATATGTAGTGGTGTTTCGTTTGCTTTAGGGATTTTTACAGGAATTGTAATCGTGATTTCCACTAAAGATGATAAAGAGAGTTTTGGAGAGAAAGAAAATGACGTGCCAGGAAGTTTCTGAAATGCTTAATCACCCTTATATCACTGTTTACAAATGGGGGCAAAAGCACAGTGTAAAAGCAGAGAAAAGGCATTTTAATTTTGTAATGGACTTTTCAGAAAGAGATATAGAAGAGCTAAAGAAATATATCGCACAGCTCCCTAAACGCAAATACCGCATAAATAAGTCAACACACAGAAGAATGGATACTTCAAGAAGACAAAAGATTTTTGAGTGTATCAAAAAATCGGGTGAAGAGGGCATAACCGCTCCAGAGATTGCAAAAATTATAGGCGTAACAAACAGCCATATAACGAATATGATTAAGCGAATGATTGAGTCGGGGTTTCCGATTTTTGATGCACACAAAAACTACCGCACAAGATATTTTCTTGATATTTGAAGTATATCGGGGAAAAACAAGGGTACAGGTGAACTCTTAAAAAGTACATCTGTACTCTTTAAGGGTACATCTGGGAAATTGTTAAGTACATCTAGGAAAAACAAAAGTACAAGTGTACCCGAGTTTAGTACATCTAGGATATTTGAAAGTACATCTGTACTTTTAAAAAATACATCTGTACTTGAGAAAAGTACAAAAGGAGAAAGCAAATGTCAAGAATTACATTTGCACAGTCTTTGTCGGATGCGCGCCTTATGGCTGACGCAGTAAAGGCAAACGAGGAAAAGTTGGTGGCTGACGGTATGCCAAAAGACACGGTTGAAGTTTTGACAAAGACAATCGCTTTGATGAGCGATCTTGACACAAAACAGGAAAAACTCAAGGCAGAGCTTAAAGCAACAACCGCCAGTTTGGAAGCAAAAAGCATTGAGCTTTCACAGGTTATGACTGCGACACGGCAGAGAGTAAAATTGTGTATGCCAAAAGAGAGCTGGAAGGAGTTCGGAATTACTGCCACTCGATAACAGGCGTTAACAGTTGTGAGTGAAAAGAGCTTTCTTTTGTTGATTTAGGATTTATAGCGCGATTTCAAGGGTAAAATTTATTTAGTGCTGTAAAGCAAAACGAAAACTACTTTTTATAGTCAACCTTTATCTTCGAATAGCTGATGGCTCTATGCGGTTACTTTGATAGATTTTTGCAAAATCCGTACTAAAACAGTAACAAAAAGAGCCTCTTTTTTTGATTGTAGGTGTGAGATATGAAAATCGACGGAGTTGTGCATTGTTTTTTTTGAGCAATCGGGGACGTTTAAGAAAGAGTTCCAGAAGCTAGGTTACAAGGCTTATGACTATGATATTCAGAATGAGTTCGGTGAAACAGACTTTTGTATTGATTTGTTTAGAGAAATCGAATGGGCTTATAATAATGAATGGAGCTTTTTCGACGGAATAACAAAAGACGATTTGATTATTGCCTTTTTTCCTTGCATTTACTTTGAAACAATACAGCAGCTTGACTTTGCGCTTATGAGAAATGGCACTCAAAACAAGCCATTGTGTAACCGCATTGAATACGCCCTTGACCGACTAGAGAAGCGAACTAGATTGCACTCATTGCTTTACAAGTTGGTTGCGATTGCAGACAGACGAGGATTTAGGCTGATTATCGAAAATCCTGCGACAACTCCTAATTACTTGATTACGGGGCAAAACTTTCCACCACCTACGATAGTAGATAAAAATCGTATGGAGAGAGGAGATTATTTTAAGAAGCCTACTGCGTATTGGTTCTTTAATTGCGAGAACACTACAGGATTTTCCCGGCAAAACGACAAAGAACAAAAAATCATAAATGATTGTGCAAGAAGTAAAGGCGATGGGCTTTGCGGGGGGGAGCGGTCAATGATTTCAAGCGACTACGCAAGAAATTGGATATGTGATTTTGTGCTTGGTATAAACCAACACTTAGAGCCAGAACTATTTTAACCACGATAGGAAGGAAAGAAATGTTTTTTGAGGATTGGGAAGAGTTGGAAGCAGAATATATAGAGAAAGCAGGGCTTCCTGTAGGAACGATTAGCGGAAATTACAAAAAGATTTCTGATAACCCGTCAAAGTGGGAATACTTATCGCAAGATGAGATTTTTAATAACGAAAGCGGAAACGAACGGCGGGCTTTTTTGGCAAATAAGGCGCAACTTATTACAGATACGCAAGAATTGCCAGCTTCAGAAAAGAATTACAAAGCCGTTGGTACTGCATACCTTTTCAAAATGCGCAATGAAGTTTTTACTCGTGATGTTATCTGTAAGGCAAATAATAAAAAGGTTGTCGATGTAGATACGAATCATATTTTCAAAGATAAAAATACCGACGCAAACAAAACATTGCGCGTTCGTGCATTGCCTTTTGTTTTGCCAATCATTGAAAAATACGGGAAAAAAGGGCTTGTAACAAAACGAAAAGACGGCATTTATACGGAACTTGTAGGAAAAGCTGATATTACCACAAAAGGAGGAAATAAGAAACGATGTGCAATAGCAGTTATACTTGTTACTGACAAAAAAAATAGGCAGAGCTTAAAACAGCTTTCTGTCTTTGTGGTAGATAATAAAGTGATTAAGTCGCTTACTACGGACGCTCCTCGCACAAGCCGATTAGTCCGAAGTGGTTTTTCGCCGTGTGCAAGCGACTCTCACTCTCCAGCTTGCAATAAAAGTATACCACATAAAAGCCGTGCCGTCAACAAGTCGGTAAGGTTTGAGTTTGAGAATATCACGAAAGTGAATAAGTATGAGAAAATGGAAAAGGCGGTTAGGGCTTTATCGAAAGTGCTTAATGTGCCTATTGGAATTGAGAAAAGCGAAAGAAAGGGGGAAGGCTTTGTCTTTAAGGCACAGGAAGATTTAACGAGTAAGTGGGACAAGTTCTTTGATGATTACACAAAAAGCGTTTATGAAGCACTTACTTCATATTTTGGTCTTCCGAAAATGACCCTTGTTTCAAAATCCGATGTTTTGACGCATAAAGGCAAGGTTTTATATTCTCCAGAAACTGGGCAGCCGATTAAAAAAACCGATTGGGATAAGTTCGTGAAAAATCTCGAAAGGTTTATGAATAAGGGACTGAAAGACAGCGAAAAAAAGATTATTCTCGATTCCGTTTCGATGGGAAAAGTGCTTGACCGTATGCTTGAATACAACTCATTGGAAGCTGTAAAGCAAATGCATATGAGCGATTTAGCTTACAACGAAAAGAGCTTTGATTGGATAAGCGAGAGTGTTAAAAATATGAAAAACACTTTTGGAGAGAGCTTTTCAAGGCAAGAGCAAGCAAGAATTGAAGTGATGCAACAGTCGGCAGGTTTGAAAATTACGAATATTGACAGCAAAATGAGAAGCGATATTCAAACAATCCTTGTAGATGGAGTTAAAAACAAAAAGAGTAAAGCGCAAGTGTCGCAAATGCTCTTTGACAAAATGACAGGGGATAATCGTGATTTCAAAAGGCTTATAGACACGGAAATACAAAACAACTGTAATAATGCCTTTGTTCGTGAAGAGGTGTACAAGACTCCAAAAGGGGAGAAATCGTATTTTCAAAGGTTTGAAGTAATCGATGGTAACACTTGCCCTTTCTGTCGCAAGATGAACGGGAAAATTGCTGTATGGAGCGATAAGCCGCTTACAAGTCAAAAGGCAGACGACGGAATAGCCGATTTTGTGATTTGGGAAGGCAAAGAATGGAGCGGGGAAAAAGACGATGTGTGCATTGGTGCTTTTCACCCTTGGTGCAGAGGTGCTTGGATTAGGTATTATCCTGATAAATAATCTCTTTTGTATGCGCTATTTCCTATATTTATAGATAAATACACGATATACGGAGGAGAAAAGAGTAAATGAGCAATCTTTCAACGGCTGTTGCGGCTGAAAATGAGATTTTGAAAGCGATGGATTTTACTTATGGCTATGACCAGGCGATGCACAATATTGCTGTTGCTATGCAGTCGGTTGTTTCGGGTGACAGCGGAAATTATGTAATCGGCGGAAAAGTAAAGGCATATAGTTCGGGCGGAATGAATGTGTCGATTGAGCCGATTTTTGCTTTTTGCTATAGCACAGGTGCGGCTGTTGCAGAAACACAAACGACAGAGCCAGTGAGCTTTGAAGCTGCGGATAGTGAGAATGACCGTATTGATATTGTTGAAGTTCGTGCGAATGAAGTTGAGTATGAAGAGCAGAAAAGAATGTTCAAAGACCCTTCAACAAGTGTGAAAACAAGCAGGACTATTGCAACGAAAAAGAAAATCGCTCTTGATGTTGTGGTAAAACGTGGTTCAGACGGTTCAGAAGTCGCGCCTGTTGCTGATGCAGGATTTGTGAAAATCGCTGAAGTGCATATTGGTGCAGGAACACTAAATATTACAAACGATATGATAAAAAATATCGACGCTCGAAAGTATGGCACGGAAAATAGTGAATGGACAGCAAACAAAACAGCAACGTTCAATCCGTGCCATTTAGCAGATGTTTTTGCTCTTCTTTTGACAACGCTGAATGAAGACGGCACTTTGAAAAATGCAGTGGTAAAAGCAAGCCATATCGACTTTGGAACTGAATCGACACAGGTGAAAGGTTCTGTCATTCCTACAGGACAGAGTATGAGTGTTCACGGGGTGGATTTTAGTTCAAGCGAAAGTGTAGGCACTCTTTTGTCGTCGCTTGCAGAACACGTTAGCCTCTTGTATCAATACACAAATGATAGTTTGGCTAGATACTCATATCTCAATGATATGCCAGTTGCAGCAAGTACTGAAAATATTGACATTGTAACTGGAGGGGAAGTTAGTATTGACGGAATTGCAGTAACAATCGGACAGTTAGTGCTTTTGAAAAATCAAACTAACAAGGTTGAAAACGGCTTTTGGGAAGTGCAGTCGGGGGCGTGGAACAGATATTCAGGATATACTGATGCACAGCCAAAGGCTTTTAAGAACAAGCTGATTTTTGTGCAGAACGGTTTTGCAAATGCAAAAAAGGTCTTCTACCTTAATGATGAGTCTTTGAACATTGGTGAAAGTGAGCTTGTTTTCAAAGAAGCTGGATTTAACAGTGAAGCAGTGCCGAGGAAGTTTATTATTCGAGACGAAGAAGGGAGGGCGAAGGTAAATAGTCCGAAAGCTTGTGATGATATTGCAACTAAAGGCTATGTTGACGACCTTGTACAAGAAAACAGTTATACGAGTGTATCGGCGTTTGAAGATGAAAGTATGGCGCGCAATTTACTTGATGTACTGGGTATTCGTTCGGTACATTCTGATGCACCAGCGACAAAAGCCGAAGCTCTTGTTTGTATTACCGCTTTGAAATTGCACTATCAACAGCACGGATTTAGAGGTTTGAGATATTGCGATTATCTTGACCTTGAAAGCATAACGGTAAATGGGGAAACTTACAACTGGAACGCAGCACATAAAAATCTTAGAATTATGATAATGGGATTTTCTCCTTTTATCAATTCTGGAGATGTCGGAAACAATGGTCTTGAAACGCCGCATATACTGTTCCAGTTTAGAAATTGCCCTATTACAAGGAGAATGAATGAAACAAATACTAACCTTGGTGGCTATCCTGAAAGTGAGATGTATTCGTTTCTTAATAATGAGTTCAAAGATGGATTAGCTGATATTTTTGGCGACAACCTTCTGAAAATCCGTCGAATCTATTCAAATGCAACAACTACTCCGAATTATACTACAGCTTCTTGGTCTTGGTATGATGATACTGTCTTTTTGCCGCAAGAAGCAGAAGTGTATGGGAATATCTGGAGTAAGAGTGAATACGATTTGGGCTATCAAGTAGCTCCTTGGAAACCCTATCGAGATAGCACATTGTATAAGATTAAGCGATACAATGGTGCGAGAATGTGGTGGTTTAATAGTACTCCGAGTAAATGGAATGGTGGTACGTCGTTTTTTTGCGGTAGCGGCAGCGGTGGACGTAGCAACTACGACGCTGGTGCTAGTAGTGTGGGTGGGGTCGCCCCTGCTTTCTGTGTCAGACTTGTCTGATACACAATCTTTTAATCTCACACCCTTGTGGTGTGGGATTAAAAAGAGTGATTTATAAAAAGTTCATCATAAAATTTATCAAGTCGCTTTATTCGATAATAATCGTCAAAACGCTTTTGATAGCTTCCTTTCCAGGACTGATAAGAAGTGCGAATATCCTCTGCGCTAATTTTTCCTTCGTCTAAAAGCCGTTTGAATTTCTTTAGCTTTCTCTTCATTCGCACAATGCTATTACTAGTACAGAACTTTAAGATTTTCCCTGTTTCAGTTAAAACATAGCGACCTTTCAAAAAGGGTAAGCCGTTAGACAATTTTACGATTTTAGTCTTTTTCTCGTTCAGCGTGATTTTCAGCTGTGAACAAATAGCCTTTATTTCTTTTAGGCAGTTTTGTAAATACGCTTTATCGCTGTGGATTAAATACGAATCGTCCATATAGCGACCATAGTACTTTATATGTAGCTTCTCTTTTATGAAATGGTCAATTTTATTTGGGTAGAATACAGCGCAAATCTGGGAAATTTCACTTCCGAGTCCTAAGCCCTTTTCTCCAAAAGATGCGATAAAACTCCATAACAGGCTTCTACATCTCTTGTCGTGCAAATATGGTGAAATTTGTAAAGCAAGCTCTCTGTGGGCTATATTATCGAAATAGCTCTTGAAGTCAATGATAAGTGCATAGCCTGAATTGCTAAATCCATTGGCTCTATAAAACCGTCTCAAATGACAGGTTAAACGATTGAGTGCAAAAGAAACGCCTTTCCCTTTGATACTGGCTCCGTTGTCGTAAATGAGGGGGCGTGTTAAAATCGGTAAAAGCACTTCGTCGCAAAAACATTTTTGCACAACTCGCTCACTTATATGAACACTCTTTATATGCCGTGTTTTTCCTCTCTCGTTTATATCAAACTCAACAAAGCCTTTTCTTATGTCTTCGCCATTTAACAATTTTTCTTTTGTTTCAAGCACATTTGTTAAAAGATTTGCTTCATACCTTTGTACACTTTCTTTCCAGGAAACACCTTTTTTCGATTTCTTAAATGCTTTGCAAAGATTATCCGCATTAGCTACATTGTAAAAATTATCATATTGCTTAGTATCTTTCATTCTTCTTCCTAAGTTATTTTCTTTAAAAGAAAAAAAGCTCTGCACGATGATACAATCGCTTAAAGTTACCGTGTATTTTTTATACACGAACTTGTCAGAGCTACTTTTTGTGAGATTTCAGTTTTGATAAAATCTCAACAGGATATTTTCTCCTTCTGTGTTGCAACCACGGGCGTTTTTAGAGAAACTTTCCCTTATTGGCTGTCACGGAATCAGGGGCGACCCCACCCACACTACTAGCACCATTGTTGTTGTTGCTATTTCCATTGTTGTTGCTATTGCAAAAACACGACGTACAGAAAGTACCCTTTTTATTGTACTTTTATTTTATTATCAGATTTTCGCCAGCCTTTGAGAAGAGTAATTTCAAAGCCTATTGCTTGAATATAGGGCAGGAGCTTTTCAGCGTTTATAGGCAAAGTGTCTTCAGCAAATTGCAATTCTTGAATAATCTGTTGACAATTTATGATTGCTTGTGTTTGATAATTCCTTCTTGTTTGAAGTTCGCTTTCGGTTTTGGCGTAAATCGTATTTGCGGCGGTGATGTTCCACAAAAGATTTCTCAATAAAAGTCTTATATTATCTGCAATTGCCTTTATATCTTCGTCGTACCAATCAGCAGGTAGAGTAGGGTTTATTCTATTTGCATTACTTCTGGAATGAACTCCAAAGTCACGACGTAAGAATTCTGTCATATCTTTTCGCAATTTACGTGCATTGTGGTAGAACTCCATTTTTGAGATACCACGTTTACTTTTTAATACACCCATACAAAAATTCTATCATATAATGCATATATTGTTCAATATTGTGATGCTCCTTTTGCCAATATTAAAAGTAGTGTGTGTAGTATATGTGTAGAATATATTACATATACAGTGTTATAAATCTTTTTAATACAATAAATTATGATAAAATATAATGTTTACACAGACAAATCGGCTATCAGATAAAAAAGTTCAATGCTTGTCGCAAGTGCCTAAAATGCGAAAGTTTGTGCAGAAGCGGAGCAATCCACATTGGAGCGGACGGCTATTTTATCGACGAGGAAAAATGCGTGAAATGCAAAATCTGCGTAACAGAAAAATATCTTGCTGGCGGTTGCATGATGGAAAAATATTTGCGAACAAAAAAATAGATTATCGACTCAAGTCCGACAATGACAGTTTCGTCCTTGAAAGTCGGGCAAGAATGATTATTTTTGGAGAAAAAGAATGAAATTTAGAGCGCACGAAACGTTTTTTATCCGAAAAGGCTGGCTTTCTAAGGGAATGAAATATGTAAATCTTAGAAGCGATGTTTTTACTGCCAAAGACGAAAAGCCAATGGATATTTTGGGAATTGGAACGAATATGGTTTCTTCTTTGCGCTATTGGCTTCAGGCACTTAATTTGACGGAAGAAGTGAAAGGCGAGAAGGGCAGACGAGAGCAAAAACTCACGGATTTGGGAAAGATAATTTTTGAGCGCGACCGCTACATTGAAGAAAACGGCACGCTTTGTCTTTTGCAGTATGAGCTTGCGAAAAACAAAGAGCTTGCGACTTCGTGGTGGTTTTTCTTCAATGAGTTTTCGCTTTCGAGCTTTACGCAAGACGATTTTGTGAACTCTTTGACTTCGTTTTTAAAAGACAAAGGCGAGGCTGTTCCGTCTTTGAGAGCTTTGAACGATGATTTTGCTTGCATTGTGGGAACATATCTTTTTAATGATAAAGAAAATAAAGCTGAATACAACATCACTTGTCCTTTGTCTGAACTGTCTTTAATCGATGTGGAAAAAGATGGCAGAGAAAAAGTCTATAGAAAAACGAGTGCAAAGAAAATCAATCCTTATATTGCGCTTTCGCTGATTGTTCGCGAAAACGAGGGCAAAAATGAAATTGCTATAAATGATTTGAGAGTAAAAGAGAACTCGATTTGTAAAATCTTTAATTTGGACGTGGTTGAACTGTTGGATATTTTAAGCGAAATCGAAAAACTCGGCGAAATCAAAATCATTCGCACGGCAGGGCTTGATGTAAT
>Ga0310695_10001285_pt1 | contig 60274 bp, 62 predicted proteins | sample RumenRJG_04DNA_FD_203882 | JGI IMG/M metagenome (GOLD analysis project Ga0310695, IMG submission 203882) | Bovine rumen microbial communities from Lethbridge, Alberta, Canada - RJG_04 (v2) (version 2) | ecosystem: Host-associated > Mammals > Digestive system > Stomach > Rumen | place: Canada...
TCTTTGTCGTAGTAAGATTTAGAGTCATAGACATAAGTTATGCCGGAGCGTTTGTCGAATTGTTTGATGATTGCCATGTGAACACCTCCTATATGGTTATGAGATAATTATAACACATAACCATATAGAAAGCAACAAAAAAAGCGAAAAAATCGCTGTTTTACGCACTTTTTTAAAAGAAAATTTGGTGGCAATGTGGTTACGAGATAAGCCTTCCAGCTAACGACTGAACAGTAACCTGATTTGCTCCTTACACGACTAGGTTATTGCTTTTCAAAGCTTTTTTTGTCTATACTACAATGACCGCACGCAAAAGCAACAAAAAGGAGATGGCAGACATGACAGAAATGACAGAATCAAAAATATATATCGGCCTGAATGATATAACTACAAATACACAACTCTATAACGATGAGAAATATATAAATATTCTCCGCAAAGTGTGTTGTTCATACAATGTACAGTTTTCTTTCACTGTACAGGCAGGAGGATACATTTACGAGAACGGACAGTTCGCCCATGAAACAAGCCTGGTGCTTACGCTTATCAATGCCAATAGGACTGACGTAGAAGAGATTGCAAAGGATCTGTGCGCATTCTTTCATCAGGAATCAGTCCTGATCACGGAAAACCGGATACAGGCGTCCTATATCCATGAGTCACTGGAAGAATGAGTTTACAACTGCAAAAGCTGATACTCTGTCAAAATCAGTCTTCCACAAATTCCACCTTCATACTGGCAATCCTGCCGGCCCTGATCTTATCGTTTTTGTAATCAGAGTTTTCTATAAAAAGATACCTGACGAAGGCATCCGCAAAGAGCCAGAATATCACATAAAAAAACTCGAGCGGTATATCATCAATGATCAGTTCTCTGATCAGGGCAAGTAAGATTCCTGATCCCACCGTCCCCACTACCATCCACCAGAACACTTTTCTGTGGTGCCTGTTCTGTGCTTCTGTCTTCCCCAGCATATAATCCGTATCCGACTCTATGATCTCAGTGATCAGCTTTTTTTCCTCATCCGTAAATTTCGGTCCGTGTATCTCAAGTACAACAGGATATTCCTCCGGAATGCAGTCGACAAAATCCAAGAGATAATCCACAAACTCCCCATCCAGAGACTCACAGTCTTTTATACTGAATCTGCTGATTATATCGCCAATCTCCTCAACCCTGCACGGTATATAAGCAATCCCATCCTCCATCACATCTTTCTCCAGCCTGTGTCCCAGATAAGATTTTTTATAAAGATACTCTTCTCTTTTATTATATTTTTCCCAGTTCATACTTGTAATCCTTTCTTGATCATAGTGTATATATAACAAATCAATATATCAGACTGACTATTCCAATCCCTTTCCTACAGAGTTACAATTCAGCGCATAGTCAATGCGCTGAATTGCAACATGCGAGGTCTGCGCTTCGCTCCGGTCGGTGCAAAGCCGACGTCCACTGGACGTCGTGCACCGCCATGTAGAATCGACTAAAGCCGATGGGCGGCTCGCCGGCAAGTCAACTCTAACGAGCCGTAGCCCCGCAGCAAGCGCGTGGCTCGGCACTGAACAGTAACTTAAGAACATTAGTTCGCTTACAAGTCCGTCATATTGGACTGCATTTTTGCTAGGCTATATTTACCAAGGGCTATTTACCAAGGGATTGAGGGACTGAGGAAATTGAGTGGATGGCAACAGCGTAAACCACATAGGAACCTAAAAATATAAAATAACGTGAATAATTAGAGGAGGTCTGGTATGCGTAACAAAAGAATAATTGGAATGATCGCAGTTTTATCATTTGTGATTGCAGTACTTATGTCAGAGACCGCTTTTGGAGGAACAACACGGTACACTTGTTTCAAATCCGGATGCAGCAATTACTGCGTGCCGGCGTGCTATTACTGTCACAGCCATAAATGTACAGTATCAGGATGCCCTTACGGGAAAACATCCGGAAGTAGTTACTGCTCCAGCCATAAAGAAAAGCGGACAGGCAGTTATACAAAGAAATCTGGCAGTAATGATAAGAAAACCAGTTCAAGCAGCAGCAAGTATTCCAAAACAAAGAAGAAGTCATCTTATAGCGATACCTATGATGTCCACAGTAATAAGGATGCCACAAGTTTCGCGGATGATAAGTATGAAGAATTTTATGATTATGAAGATGATTACGACGATGAAGACGAGGCCTGGGATAACGCAGCAGATTATTGGTACGACAATTATTAAATAAACGATAAACATTCATAAATGGAGGCAACAGATATGATCACTTATGAGGATGCACTAAAAATTGCAAAAGAACGGGAGCCGGAAATAGATAATGCATCCGAATACGAGAACGGATTCGTGTTCGGTTGTTCTAAGCAAGAAAAGTGTTATGGCAGTGCTCACCCTCCTGTCGTGATACGGAAGCGCGATGGTCAGTGGCTTAAGATGCAGGAATTTTTGGGTGAGGGAACCGGCGAGTTTATTAGAGATATAGATCTTTAATTGTAGCAAGAATAATGACATAAATACGGGGAAACCCTTGATGATAAGAGGGCGAATTTTGTGCAATATAAACAGAAGTGAACATTCAAAACATAGTGGTTTTATGGTAAAATGTCCCTTAGATGTTGCCTGAAATCAGGCGGTGGAGGGGTGTCATGCCAAAGGGATCCAATCAAAAGCTGAAACTATACTATCTTAGCCGTATTATGACCGAAAAAACGGACGATAATCATTCTCTGACTATGGAGGAGATACAGAACCACCTTCTGGCATACGATGTTACGGCTGACCGGAAGAGCCTTTATGATGATATGGAGGCACTCCGGGTTTTGGGAATAGATATTATCGGGGAAAAGGACGGCCGCTCATATACCTACCATGTAGGGAAAAAGCAGTTCGAGATAGCAGAATTAAAGCTTTTGGTGGATGCGATCCAGTCATCGAAGTTTATCACAGAAAAGAAATCCAACGATCTTATAAGAAAACTTACGGGTCTCGCCAGCGAATATGAGGCTTCGCAGCTTAAGAGGCAGGTGGTAGTGGGTGGACGCATAAAGGCAATGAATGAAAGCGTCTTTTATGTGATAGATGACTTGTTTTTAGCCATTACCACTAACCGTAGGATCCGTTTTGAGTACCTGCAATGGAATCTTCATAAGAAACTGGAACGCAGGAAAGACAAGATATATGAGGTCAGCCCTTGGACTCTCATGTGGGATAACGAGAATTATTACCTTGTGGCTTTTGACTCGGAGGCGGATAAAATTAAGCATTACCGTGTGGATAAGATGAAAAACATTGAGGTAATCGATGAAAGGCGTGAGGGCAAGGAGCATTTCCGGGAATTTGATGTAGCTGCATATGCCAAGAAGAACTTCGGTATGTTCGGTGGAGAAGAAGTCAGGGTGAAGCTTAAGTTTAAGGATGAACTGGTAGGTGTTCTGATCGACCGTTTCGGGAAAGATATCACTATTCATCCGACAAAAGAGAACGGCTGGTCAGAGACATATGTAGATGTGGCATTAAGTGATCAATTTCTTGGGTGGATTTTTTCGCTTGGGGATAGAGTAAGAATCATGAGCCCCAAGGAAGTGGTGAATAAATTCACAGAAGAAATACAAAAGATGCATGATATTTATGAATAACGTTAACATTAAATATACATATAGATTAACGAGGTAATTTTATGACAGACGCCGATAGAAGGGAAGCTGCTAGACAGTTTTGTCAGAGGTGGGCAGGCAAGGGAAAAGAGGATGAGGATGCACGTTCATACTGGATTGAATTCTTACAGAATGTAATCGGTATGGAAAACGTTACAGAACGGGTAGACTTTGAGAAGAAGGTTATCGGTCCGGACGGAAACACCAAGCGGATTGACGTTTATATCCCGGAAACACGGGTACTTATAGAACAAAAGAGTTTAGGTATCGCTCTTGATAAACCTCAGCAGGGACACAACGGTATGACGCCATATGAGCAGGCAAAGATGTATGATAACTCTCTGCCCTTTGACGAAAAATCTCGTTGGATCATTGTCTCCAATTTTGCAGAAATATGGATTTATAACCTTAATGACCGTAAGCCGGAACCACAGAAATTCGTTCTTTCAGATATTCAGAATAAATACTCCCTTTTTGATTTCCTAGTAAATGTAGAACAGAAAAAGATCAGCGAGGAAATGAGGGTATCTATAGAAGCCGGTAAATTTGTCGGCCTTCTTTATGACGCACTTCTTAAGGAATACCTAGATCCTGAAAACCCGGAAAGTCTAAAGAGTCTTAATATGCTTTGCGTAAGGCTTGTATTTTGCCTATATGCCGAAGATGCTCATATCTTTGGTTCAAGCGGGCGCATGTTCTATGACTATATGAACCAGTTCGAGACCAAGGACATGAGAAAAGCCCTGATAGAACTTTTCAGAACCCTTGATACGCCGGAAGAAAAACGGGATAAGTATGATAAGAGCGCCCTTTCTAAGTTCCCCTATGTGAACGGTGGTCTTTTTGCTGATGAGAACATAGAAATTCCGAATTTTACTGAGGAAATTCGTGATGTATTACTGGAAAAAGCGAGCGATGGTTTTGACTGGTCGGATATAAGCCCGACCATTTTCGGAGCCGTGTTTGAATCCACCCTTAATCCGGAGACCCGCCGGAGCGGTGGAATGCATTATACCAGCATCGAAAATATCCATAAGGTCATAGATCCCCTTTTCCTTGATGACCTTAAGGCAGAGTTTGAAGAAATACAATCTATCCAGGTTGAACGATCAAAAAAGCCTAAACTGGAAGACTTTCAGAATAAATTGGCATCTCTTAAGTGGTTGGATCCGGCCTGTGGGTCAGGTAATTTTCTGACGGAAACATTTATTTCTATCCGCAGACTGGAAAACCGTGTTATCCGGGCAATCCTTGACTGTGACAGGACACAGGTTGATGGACAGATCGTACTGGGAATGGCTATAAACCCTATAAAGGTAGGTATCAATGCATTTTACGGCATTGAGATTAACGATTTTGCTGTTACAGTAGCAAAAACCGCCCTATGGATTGCTGAAAGTCAGATGATTAAAGAAACCGAGGACATAGTTCACATGACTATTGATTTCCTGCCTCTGAAGACCCAGGCGAATATTGTTGAGGGGAATGCACTGAGAATGGATTGGAAGGATTTCTGTCCAGATGAACTTAGTTATATTATGGGGAATCCTCCGTTTGTGGGAACAAATTATCTTACAGATGACCAGCGTGTAGATATGGATAGTATTTGGACGGATAAAAGAGGAAAACTTGATTACGTTTCTTGTTGGTACGTTAAAACTGCTGCTTTCCTTAATGACTATCCTTTCACTCAATGTGCTTTTGTTTCCACAAATTCTATATGTCAGGGTGAACAAGCATCTTCTTTATGGAAAAGAATGCTTACGGAAGAAAAATGTCAAATAACTTTTGCACATAGAAGTTTTGTTTGGGATAGTGAATCGACCGGTAAAGCTTCAGTACATGTCGTTATAGTCGGATTTTCAAAAACTGCTAAAAAGGAAAAAAATATTTATGTAGGTGGGCAAAAAATACCTGCCAATAATATAAATGGCTATTTATTAGATGCGCCTTCAATTATTATTGAAGAAAGTTCTAAACCCCTTTCAGATGTACCGGCGATAGTTCGTGGAAGTCAAGCGACAGATGATGGTCATTTTCTTTTTACACCTGAAGAAAAAGCCGCATTTCTTAAAGACGAGCCGTCTTCTGAACCTTATTTTCGTCGTTTTATGATGGGAAAAGAATTTACAAATAATATAGAACGTTGGTGTTTATGGATGCCGAACATAGAACCAAGTGAAATAAAAAAGCATCCTAAACTTATGGAACGTGTTCGCCAAGTTAAAGAATTTCGAGAGAGCAGTAAAAACACTCAGACAAAACAAGCAGCAAATATTCCTTGGCGTTTTGGTCAATATAGGGAACCGTCTGCAAATTATATTGCTTTTGCAAAAGTTTCCAGTGAGAGAAGACGGTATATACCATTTGGATTTTTAACTAATGAAATAATACCTGGGGATAAACTTTTTACTATTCCAAATGCAACTTTATATCATTTTGGAATAGTGACTTCAAATGTTCATATGGCATGGATGAGAGCCGTTTGTGGAAGAATGAAAAGCGATTATAGTTATTCTACAACAATTGTTTATAATACCTTCCCGTGGCCTTCACCTTCTATGGACCAGAAAGCAAAAATAGAAAAGACAGCACAGGGCATTCTTGATGCCCGAGCAAACCATCCTAACAATAGCCTTGCGGATCTTTATGATCCTCTGACTATGCCTCCAGAACTTAAGAAAGCCCATGATGAGAATAACCGTGCTGTCATGCAGGCATATGGTTTTGATATTAAAAATACTTCCGAGGCGGACTGCGTTGCCGCTCTAATGAAGATGTATCAAGAACTTACTTCTAAGGAGAAAATATAATGGCATTACCAAAGTATTACGGGTTTTATGGACCATTTCTAAAAATGATAAAAGATGGACAGATTCATGATATCAAGGAAATAAGGCAAGGAATCGTCCAAATGTTAAATCTGACGAATGAGGATATTACAGACCGCCTGCCCAGTGGTAAACAATCTATTTTAGATAATCGCATCGGATGGGCAAAGACTTATCTGAAAAAAGCTGGGCTTGTCGATAATCCTCTCAGGGGGCGGTACATTTTAACTGAAGAAGGGAAAAAGGCTTTACCGGATGCAGATATTATTGATGACAATTATCTGAAACGGTATAAATCCTTCCGTGAATTTACCAGTTCTGAAGAGATCATAACCAATACCACTGAGACCGTTAATAAATCTCCTGAAGAGATTCTGGAAGACTCTTTTAAGACGCTTAATGATTCCCTTGCACAGGATCTTATGACCGAGATCATGAAATTATCTCCAATTGATTTTGAACATCTAGTTGTGAAACTCCTTCTTAAAATGGGTTATGGTAGTGGTATAGATACAGATGCACTTGTTACCCAAGCTTCAAATGATGGCGGAATTGATGGAATCATAAAAGAAGATAAATTAGGATTCAGTTCTATCTATATTCAGGCGAAACAATGGGATCCTGCCAGAACAGTAGACCGTCCGGCAATCGACACTTTTATCGGAGCTTTGACCAGAAATCATGCAAACAAAGGGTTATTTATCACTACAGCATCCTTTTCATCCGGAGCAAAAACTGCAGCCGATGCAACGAATGTTGTTCTTGTTGACGGAAAACAGCTTACACGACTTATGATAGCTCATAATTTAGGGGTGTCTGTTGAGCATATTTATGAACTAAAGAAAATAGATAGCGATTTTTTTGAAGATGGGATTTGACTATTGAAAATATAAAAAAGAATGCGGGGGAAGAATTATGCAAGAAAATTATGAATATGTTCAAAAAGGATTCCGTATGCTTGTATCTTCTTTGTCTGAATACATTGGACAGGAATTAAATAAAGCGTATGGAAATGAATGGTGGAATGAGGTTTTATATACCCTTAGTGATCAGAGGGATTTACCGAGATCGGGAGAGTATGGAGATCTTATAAATTCGTTGGATATTGCTAATTGCATAAGGATTCTTGACCGTAAGTGGAATGAAGTATTTAGGGATATACTTTCCCAGGACTGTCGAACCTGGGCAAAAGAACTGATGGGTGTCAGGAATATTGTTTCCCATATTGGACAGCAGGATCTTGAACAGCTAATGGCTGAACGAGCACTGGATACAATGAGTTTGCTGTGCAAGGAAATTGATCCGGATAGTGCTGAAAAAATCCGGGATGTATATCGAGAGGTTCGTGCAAAGGCAGATGGAAATAAGACGGCAGCTGTATTTACTGGATTAGCTCAGCCGGATTCGGAATCTAACAGAGGAGAGTTAAAAGAAGGAAGTTTGCTTAAAATACAGGATGAGTCTGTTGTTCAGAAAACAACACTTACTCGTAAAGTAACATATGGTGGGAAAACAGTTGTTTATCCAGTATATCGGGTTCGCTTGGATATGCTCTATTACAATGATCAGAACGACAGAATTGCTACGTGGATTTCAAGATATGAGTCAGAAAATGGAAAGGAATCCCTTAGCGACTTGAATGTTGAGATATATAACCGGATTATTGAAAATTTTATATGTGAAAGTAATTTTGATGCTATTCAAAGAACGCAAAAAAATATCGCTCTGGTTGGACAAAGAGAACCAGGGGTGACTCTTGCAGATGGACGAATTGTTGATGGAAACCGGAGATTTACATGTTTGCGGAGAATCCAGCGGGATAAACCGGATCCAATATATTTTGAAACCGTTATTATGGATATGGATATCCGTGAGGATAAAAAGCAAATCAAACTATTGGAGCTTGGAATTCAACATGGAGAAGAAAAGAAAGTAGATTATGATCTTATAGATTATGCAATAGGTACATATAGGGATGTAGTTCAAACTAAACTGCTTACCGTAGAAGAATATGCCTCCAGTACAAATGAGGGGCAGGCTGAGGTAAAAAAGAGAATAGAGATAGCAGAAATAATCTGTGAATTCCTAGATTATCTTAAGCTGCCTGAACAATTTCATATTGCAAGAGAATATCAGGTATATAGTTTGTTTCAGGAAATGATGCCTCCTTTACGACAATTGGATGACGAAGGGAAAAAACTGCTTAAAAATATTGCATTCAATAATGCACTGATGAAAGCAATACCGGATCAAAAGAAATTCATAAGAGATATAAAGGGGTTAATAAAGAACGATGCATATGAAACATTTTTTGAAGAACAACAGAAATGGTCACAGCTGATCCAAGAGAAATATGCCGACGTTGATATTCATAGTAAGGAAGATGTGGATCGTTTTGCTGAAGAGAATCGCGAAATAGCAGAAGAATTGACGCTTTCTATGGAAAGAGCACTTCTTAGATCCAGATCACAGGTTTTAAAAAATAAGCCTATAGAAAACGTTACAAAATGTATCACGTTAATGACGGAAGTTGACTCTCGTATTTTCAGCAAGATGGAAAACGAAGAAAAAGATAACTTAAAGGCAGAATTGGAAGAACTATCCAGAATAGTTGAAAGCTTTAAGCGCATTCTTTCAAGGTAGAGAATATGGATATATTAAATCTTACAATTGATGTAATAGGACTTTCTATCCGCTCGCAAAATGGATTGAGACGTGCTGGGGTCAATACAGTTGCAGAAATGCTGAAATGTACGGAAGATTCACTGTCACAGGTGAGGAATCTTGGTGCAAAATCAGTTGGAGAAATCCTGTCAAAAATTGATGAATATAAACAAATGTCGGAAGATGAAATGGACTCGGGGATTTCTTTGGTAGAAGAATTCGTTGTACCGGAAAACTATGATGACTGGATAAAAGATGAAAAGAATAAACAATACGTCAATGATTGGCTTAAAGAAAAGGAAGTGCGTATTGAATCAATAGAATTGCTTCCGACCAGAGCATTTAATCTATTAATGTTTGATGGATATGAGTATGTTTCCCAGATAGCATTTATTACAGCTGATGAACTTATGAAAGTTCATAGAATGGATGAATTCTCTGCACATGAAATTGAAAAATTGACAGCAAGATTCTTAAAAGATTCTAAGGATGAGATTTTCAATTATATTTCGGAAAAGATGTCTAAAAATACTGTGCCGACGGATAAAAGTATTTTGGAATTAATATCTTTTAGAGAATGTCAAGATGCTATCCTAAGATACGCAAGAGTAAATGATATTGACATTAAAATGCTGGGGTTGTCTAACAGGGCTAAAAACTGTCTTCTGGCAAATGGATTTACACGTCTTAGTGAAATAATCCTTAAGTCTCGTTCGGATTTATTGAGATTATCATCTATGGGATCTGGATCGGCGGGTGATATTGCCGGGATAATAAAAGATTATTTATTAGAAAATGAGTCTCATATAATGACGTTTATTAACGGGGGAGATGAGGCACTTTGGGATGATATCACTTTGCGAAAAAAGATTCTGGAGTTGTACAGTGATGTTGGTTTTGGGGGATTAAGCCTCAATGATATCATTGAAAGACTCGATCTTCCGGAAGAAATAACCCAGGAAAGAATAAAGCATATCATTGGAACTTTGTTGGCTGATAATGAATTGGAATATGTCGATTATCGTTGCTATCGTGTGTTTGGACAATTTAAGGATGCATTGGATGGTTGCACTGAGATAGATGATCGCAGTAAAGATTTTATTAATAGACGCTTAAACGGAGATACGTTAGAGGCAATAGCTAAGGATAACGGTCTTACCAGAGAGCGTGTTCGGCAAATTGTCAAAAAGGATATAGGGAAAGTAAGAGATCAGTATTTTGTAAAAACAGGGATGTCTCTTTTTGATGAGGACTATTACAGATATCTGTACGAAAACTATTTTTTTGAGAAGAAAGATGGAACCGAGTGGTTAGGCATACCTGCTCATGTATGGAGTTACTTAGATATTACCGAGGTTAAACGCGGGAAAAAGGATCTTCAATCTGCTGTTGAAGATAATCATGGCCTGGATATTGGATTGCGATTAAAGATAAAAAATTATCTTAATAGAAATAAGATTTATGTAGATGGCATGTGGGTAGAAAAACGGCGGGCAGAGCTGGAAGAAGTTGCTGTAAGGAAGTTTTGTCAGGAAGATGTTTCCTTCAATGATTTCATAGATATCTATAACAACTTTCTAAGAACTGAAGAAATACCGTTTGACGAAGACATCTATTATACAGACTCAGTTATAGCCACAAGAAGAAATCACTTATGCAAATGTAGATTTCTTTTATGGAAGCAGAATGAACAGATTAGATATTATGATATTGATGGTAGGGATTTTACCGATTTTTTAGACTCACTAAATTTGGATTCATATGAAAATATCGAATTATCGACTGCCAAACTGATGCGTGATTATCCTGAGGCTATGGCAAAATATGATATTCGTGACCATTATGAACTACATAACCTTCTTAGGAAAATTGTAGAAGAAGGAAGTTATCATGGCTTTCACTGTTCAAGAATGCCAGATATAGTATTTGGAAATTTTGATCGAGATGCTGCTATTTTAGATATGCTTCTGGATAATGCGCCAATATCAATGAGAGATTTGGCGGATCTAGTGAGTGAGGAATACGGATACGATCCACTTGTAATAATGGGATCATATTTTCATAGTATTATGGATTACAACCATAAAGGTGTATTCCATGTCGATCAGAAGCAAATGTCCTCTTCCAATAAAGAACTGTTACAAACGGCTCTTACGGATGATTTCTATTATATTGATGAAATACGGTGTATATACAAGGACTTGATACCGGCTGCAGATCTGGAAGAGATAAATCCGTACAATTTAAAGAGTATGGGATTTCAGGTATATTCAAGATATGCACTTCAGCATTATTCTTCTCTTGAGGCATATTTCAATGAATTGCTCACATGTGAAGATATTATTGATATTTCATCTTATCGAAAAAGATATGTGTATATTCAGATGTTTTCACAAAAACTTATGGAATTAAAGAGGGATCTGACGATTATAGAATTTGAGCCGAATCAGATAATTAACTTCAGAAAACTGGAGAAATCGGGGATAACAAGGGATATGATCCAAGAGTTTTGCGACAGTGTGTATGAGTTTGTTTCTGACGGTGAATACTTTAGTGCGCTCTCTATAAGGAAATCAGGTTTTGAATCAGAACTATATGATCTGGGATTCTCTGATTGGTTTTATGCAAATCTTTTGCTCTCGGACAATAGATTCTCTTCTGGCAATATGCTGGGGAATATTATTTTGTTCAAAGGAAAAGAAAACATAACAATTAAATCATTTGTGGTTAGCAAAATAAGAGAACACGGAAGCGTTGATGCAATTGATCTGATGAACGAATTGATAGAACAATATGGATGTTCGATTGATAATAAATGGGATGCAGTCTATAAAGTGCAAGGAACTGAGATTTATTATGACAAAATATTGGACAGACTGTATTCAAATATTGATGCATATTACAGTGAACTTGAAGAGGCAGGTTTTTGATAATGGAAAGAGAGTATAAGGAAAACCTTCTAAAAGAAGTAGAAAAGCTGCATAAGAGGAATGAATTGTCAAAAAAGGTTGGGGCGGATTATTTTGAACCTGGAATGATGGAGTTTCTTGATAAGTCTGACGGGGAATATGTGGAAAATACCGGAGAAATTGTTATCAGATTTGAAGCAAAGGGCACGCGATATGATGGTAGGACAGAACAGATAGAATCCATCAAAATCGGTGACGAGATTCAAGTCATGAGAGAAAGGGATAATAAATTTAACGGTAACAATTTTACGTTGCTTACTCGAAGAGGGCAGAACGTTGGTAATATGCCAGCTGAATTATGTAATGCTATTGCTCCCTTATATGACGCAGGTGATATCAGATTCACAAGTGCAGCCGTGAGCTTTGTAGAACCTATTTCCAAACGAAGTCGCCATGCTAAGCAGGCTATTCTTTTTGTGGAATTGAGGATGGAATTATTATATATAGATTAATCACAATAAAAAAATATACAGATTGAAAGATATTTATAATGCAAATTGGATGGATAGATTATTCGAAAGAGGAAAGGAACAAAATAGTTAGCATACTTCGTCTCCTTGGTACACAAGGAACTATTGATGAAATCGGGATAGGAAGCGTTCGTGATGCGTTTTCAGAGCTTCTGTTTCCCGGTATTTCAGTTCTGCAGACCAGAGCAAAGTATTTTGTTTTGATCCCGTATTTGTTTGAAAGTGCCTGCAAAGAAAGTGCTAGGGGCAAACTGCATAGCGGAAAAGATGTACGCAATTTCATTGAGCGGAGGGAAGATAAGATCGTTGGAGCGCTTATGAAGAGCGCGAAGAATGATGTTGATCGTAATGGGATAATAGGCAGTCGTAATTACGCAAGCGGAAGATCCGTAAAAATGAAACCGAGTTCAATTTATTGGAATGGATTGCGGATCTCGACCATACTTTTACATCCGGAGTTATCTCTTGACAGTGCATGTAATGCCATCTATCAAAAAGGACGACTACAGTCAAATATTGAAAGAAAGAATGAAACGAAAGAAAGTGGAGCTGACGATAAAGATGTCTTGAATGATGGGCATCTGATTTTTGCTCCGATTCACGCATCCTATGATTATATGGACGAAGCCCAGATCAGTCTGACCAAAGAAGAGGCCGATTATATTTCACATTGTTTTATTGAGAGTTACAGAACAAAGGATGCAGTTATGGCATATATGCTCAAACACCCGGATCTGATTATTAAGTATAGCTCGTTTGATGATTTTGATCCTGCGGATTTTCCGGGAGAACTATCCAGGCGTGTTCGACTGGCAAGGGAGTTTGCGGAATTTATTTATGGTGCACATCTCCTGTATAACATTATCTTTGCAGAAGGATGCGGTGTGGATGATGAATCGATCGAGGATATTATAGAAGATTTTGAGGATTATTGCAGAGAATATCACAGCCCTGATCTTGACGAGATACTGACTATTACGAAGTGTAAGGGAGAAACCGCTACCTTCTTTAGGGAGTTCGATTCCCATATCGGCCATAATAGAATTGATGATGCAAAAAAGCTGATTGAGGATAGGGAAGCATCTGTTAAGACTGCAAGGAGAAAACTCTTGAGGCCTGAAGAATACCAGTATAATGAGCCAATCCATTATTTTAAGCTGAGCTATCGTTATGGGACTGCAAGACAGATCATGATGGATATTATCGAAGGGATGGAGGCGTAAACTTTGCATAAACAGTTCCACCAAGAGAATAATCGTCTGGAATATGGTGCTTTGCTGTATCCCATGCTGGGGACGAGGCTTTCTTTTGCTGTGGGTATGACGTATTCGCTGGATCTGGAGGCTTTATTGTCTGTTCCGATTTCTTTTGGCGTATTGGAGTCTCCGGATTCAGAAATGATGCGAAATCCCATTGTTATTCTTGAGGCAATAAGACGATGCAGTGATAAACTGGCCTTGTTTTGTAATGTTGACGGAATTAAACTCCCCCAGGAAATACGACCGGTGTATTCGCTTCTTGAAAATAGTGTTGTACCCGTAAACCTTGGCGAAGGTGTGAATTTTCATCCCAAAATGTGGGTTATAAGATATGAAAATGATGATGCAGAGGAGTTTATAAGGATCATTATTCTTAGTCGTAATCTAACCTTTGACCGAAGTATGGATGTTGCCGTTGAAATGACAGGAAAAATAGACAGAGAGAAGAAAAGATTACAAAAGAAGCATACGCCTATAAAAGATTTCCTTAACTATTTGGCGGAGAAAACGGCAGATAAAGGAAAAAAAGAAGAAATATTAAAACTGGCTCTGGATGTAATGCTAGTAAACAGGTTTGATATAGACGATCAGTATGAGGATTATAATTTCCTGCCGGTTGGTTTTCCGGGATATGAGAACAAAGCGGAAGGCTTTTTTGACGATGCATCTTCTATTTTGATAGTCTCTCCATTCCTGTCAAAACAGGTTTTGGAGAAAATGACAGAAGATACCTATGCAAAAATCCTTATTACCCGACTATCATCGCTGAATCCGGAGATATACGGAATGTTTGATGAAGTATATGTGCCGATAGCCGGAATTGAGAACGATAACCCGTTAGAAGAAGGTGAACCGGACTCGGCTCCCAAAAGAGATCTTCACGCAAAGGTTGTTTATAAAGAGTGTAGGAATGGTAATTATCTGTATCTTGGATCATTGAATGCTACAGCAAATGCGTTCTATCACAATATAGAAATGATGCTTGAGTTGAAGTTTCGTCCTTATATGGCATCGCTTAGGCAGGTAAAAGCGGATTTTGTTGAGGATAAGAACAGTGCATTTCAATTGCTGCTGCATGAGCCGGACACTTGCGATCCTGAAGAAACAGAAGAAATGGTGGACTTTTCGGATATTGCTGAGGCTATTTCGTCAGCGCGAGTATATGAGAATGATGGTGTTTATTGCACCGAATTATGTGCTGATGGATATAGCGGGAATGCAGAGGTCAAACCGCTATTTGGCAATAGCGATTATAAAAGATTACGTGACGTGACAGAATTCGAGAGAATGACATTAAAAGAGCTGTCTGAGTTCTATGCAGTGAGGAAAAAGGATAAGACACGGGTACTCAAAATAGAAACCCAGGGTATTCCTGTGACTGAGAGAGATAATGCAGTATTCAATTCCATAATTAATACAAAACCAAAATTTCTGCAGTATATTCTGTTCCTTCTCGCGGACGATCCTGCAATGGCTATGGTTGAGAGTGATGACTTTATCCGAAGTTTACAGGGGAAAAGTGATGGTAAGAGTAAACTGATATCACCGGCTATATATGAAAAACTATTGTTGGCGGCGGCAAGGGAACCGGAGCGATTAAAGGCTGTTCAGGAAGTTCTTAAGAGAGTTGACAAGGGCGTTCTTGATGATGATGAGATGTTTGGTTCGATGTTAAAGGTATTTGCCAGAGCGGTTGAAGGAAGATAAGCATGAAACCAATGGATTTTCAAGCGGCAGCGGCAAACAGAATATTGGAGTTATTTAGGGACAAGGGACAGAACCGCGTGCTGCTTGCAGATGAGGTTGGACTTGGGAAGACGATTATTGCCAGCCGGGTTGTGACCAGTCTTGCGGAAGAACATATATCGGCCAAGAAGAATTTCAAAGTCGTTTATGTGTGCTCAAACCTCAATATAGCTTCGCAAAACTGCAGGAAGCTCGGGATCCCGGATGAAGACTGTATGAATTTTTCCGAAAGCAGGCTTTCATTACAGCATTTGAGATTACGAGAGATTGATGCACGCCCACAACAGTTGATTCCTATGACGCCTGCGACATCATTTTCCATTAAGTGGGGGCAGGGGATTCAGGAAGAACGTGCATTGATATACGCTGTACTTGAACAGCATCCGGTTTACAGAGGATATAGGGCGCGACTCAGTAGACTTCTTAAATTTGATCCAACACTGAAAAACTGGGATGGTCAGATTGAATGGATGAGAATCCGAGTCAAGCGAGTATCCGATAAGGATGCTCGATACTTGCCGGGTCTATTCAAGGCGTTCGATAAGTTTTTACGTCAGGACAAGGAACTTAGGGATAATCTTAATTATCTGTGCGACAGGAAGTATCCGGAAAATGAGGATTACAGATTAAGAGCATCTGTTGTAAATGGCTTGAGACGAGTGTTCGCACAGATTAGCCTTAAATCGCTGCATCCGGATCTTGTAATAATGGATGAATTCCAAAGATTTAAGGATTTGCTGGATATTGACGCTGAAGAGGAAAGCGAACAGAGGCTTCTTTCAAGGCAGTTCCTGAATGATGAGAATACCAGAGTCCTTCTTATGTCCGCGACACCCTACAAGCCATTTTCAACGCTTGAAGAGTTTTCACAGGGGGAAGAAGATCATTATACAGAATTTAAGAGAGTATTGGATTTTTTATGCGATGATGAGCTGGGAAGAAAGAAATTTGAAGAAATTTGGCGCGATTATTCCACTCATCTTGAGGATCTTCGTGGAGATAACATCGATCCGCTGATAGAGGTGAAACAGGATGCTGAAAGTGCAATGTATCAGGTTATTTGCCGAACAGAACGCAGAAATGAGAGCATAATCAACACAGATAAGGCATGCGAGGTGCAGGATATTTCGACAGGAGATGTTACTTCTTTTATTGATATACAGCGCCTAATGGATGCCCTTGTACTTGGTAAAATTCCGGTTGAATATGAAAAATCGGCTCCGTATCTGATGTCATTTATGAAGTATAAGGTATGGGAGAGTATCGTTAAGGCAGTAAGAAAAAACCCTGATGTTCCGGAATTGAACAGGGATACGCTGTTTTTGAAAAGAAAGACGATAAACAAGTATCTGCAGATTCCTTGTAATAACGCCAGACTTGAGACTTTGTTTAGTGAGGCTTTCGGAGCCGGCAGAAATGGCGCGGAATGTCTGCTTTGGATACCGGCATCAAAGCCGTATTACAATGCGGAAAGGACGAAAGTAGGACGGATATATACTAACAATGCAGGCTATTCCAAAACGCTCGTATTTTCAGGCTGGGAAATGGTTCCGAGGGTTATAGCCGGACTTACGTCATATGAAGCTGAAAGACTGGTTTATAAGCGGCTGCCGGATAAGAAAAAAATGCTCTATTTTGCTGAGGATACCGGCGATGACAGGAGAGCAAGAAGAAAGGGAACGCACCAGAGAATAAGCGATGATTTGGGGAATCAGCAATTGTGTATAACGCCATGCATGGCTCTTGCCGATTTATATCATCCGATAAAGCATATTGGTAGTTCGATAAATACCATTCGCGATGAAGTCAAGAGAGGGGTCAAAGAGCTTTTAAAAGGTATTCGTGGGAGAGGATATACAAGAAATGTTCCGCGAAGTGCGGATAACATTGTGTCTCTTTTATATGTGTTAGACGGAATTGAGGTAGAGAACTTTGAAGGTATCCCCAATGGCATCGAGGATTTTCTGACAGATCTTGCTATAGGTGCACCGGCCAATTGTGCTTTGCGGCTGTTTAGGGACGAAGAAGAGTCCTATTCTTACGCGGAGGAAGTGGCAAGAGTATTTGTTTCTCTGTTCAACAAGCCGGAGTCAGCCGGAATCCTGCGGACTCTGTATGGAGAGAATTCCGTGTATTACGAGTAGGTGATGCGATATTGCGTCGAGGGAAATCTTCAAGCGGTATTGGATGAGTATGCATTTGTGCTTGCCGAAGAGGGACAACGTCTTGTAAAGGCGATAAAAGAGGGATTTGTCAATACGGCAAGTATTCAGATTGATACACGTGAGACTGTAAAAGGGCAATCAAGCCAGAGTATCAGACTACGCACACATTTCGCAGTTGGATACTATAATGCAAAGATAAGTGAGCAGGCCGTTCAAAGAACAGAGAATATCAGAAAAGCTTTTAATTCGCCGTTCAGACCTTTTGTTCTTGCTACTACATCCATAGGTCAGGAGGGATTGGATTTTCATTATTATGCCAGAAAGATCATGCATTGGAATCTACCGTCTAATCCTATTGATCTGGAACAAAGAGAGGGGAGAATCAACAGATATCTATGTCATGCGATCAGACAGAATCTGGCGGAAAGCAAATATGGAAGTCAGGGGCTAACTGAAGAGCATCCCGTTTGGGAAACTATTATGGACAATGCTCGCGAGCTGAAAGGAGACCATTCTGATCTTGTACCTTTCTGGTGTTTACCGGATGATTTTCCATATACGAGAAGGATTGAAAGAATAGTTCCGATGTATCCGTTTAGCATTGATATGGCAAGATACGAGAGGCTGATTGATATATTGGCGATATATAGACTTACTCTCGGACAACCAAGACAGGAAGAACTGATTGATTCAATTCGCAACGAGAAGTTGAATGCTGTTGATCTCGAAAAACTGTATATGGATTTATCTCCATGGTCGAGGAAGACAAAATGAATTTGAATTCAGACAATCCAAGAGAGATAGAGCATCATATACTGACGAACCTGGCAAAGTACTATGGGATAGAAACAGACGGAGCCCATAGGGCTCTTAATGACTGCCGGATGAACCAGAGGGTTTTTGAGCTTCTCCGGAAAGAAATGGAGAATCCGTCAGAAGCTGCAAAGAAAGTAAAGAAATGCCCGAAATGCGGAAGTCCCCTTAAGATGCGAAAAGGGAAGTATGGGGATTTCTGGGGCTGTACAGGGTATCCTGAATGCAGGTATACGAAGAATGTAGGATAGACAAAGGATCCCGAATAGGTGGAGGAGTAAGATGTTCCGGTTGGCGAATTTTGATGATGAGAAAAAAGACGAGGACGGGTTATACAGATACTTAAGCAGTGCGGTATCGGAAACCATTATAGATTGCCTCGATGAATATCTTGGGGATATGGAGCGCTGTTATGGTTTTTATGATATTTTTTTCGGAAGGGATTTCTTTTCAGATCTGAGTATGTACGTTAAGCCAAGTGGCTCACACAAGGATTCGGCTGAGGCTGACAATCAAGCCGGATATGAGTTCACGCTTGCCAAGATGAAGAGAATGAAAGAGAAGATGCAGGATCAGGGGGATTTTTACACCTTTGATCTGTTTGAAGAGAGGGTACTTTTTCTAATGTGCTCTGTAGAAGTAGGGAGAAGCAGGACTGCGAAGGGAAAGAAGAAACGGGAGCAGCTTAAGGAAAAAATTGAAGCAGCGAAAACTGAACTCCGGGAGAAGTACAGACTGACTGTAAAGAGGGCAAATGATTATTCACGGAAAATGTATCTGGCATCTGCCATGCTTTTGAAGGATGATGAAGATGATAATCTCATTTTCTGGGATGATGATTATGCTTTCTACTGGAGAGACGGTTTTGTAAAAGGAATAGCCTATATTAAAGCTCTTGAGGGACAGAATGCAGGATATGGTTATCATTACGCCTGTGGGATTTTTTCAGATATCGGGCTCAGGCCGCCGCTGCGGTTACTCGGAACAGAGGAGGCAAACAGAGTCGCAAATGAAGTTCAAAAAGAGCGGTTTATGGAGAAAGCTAACGAATTTTTCAGCAATATAACAAGTGCAAAGTCTGAGGCAGATATCCGCCGTAAATATGATGATGAGGATTTGCCTTTTAGCTGAAGATATCGCTGAACTATGGGAGTATTACGGAAAGGAATAAACTGAAAGGGAGATTATGAAAAAGAAAACAGAACAGGAAATAAAGCAGGAGATGGAGGATTTCTCCGGCGCAGTACAAAGATTCAGAGAGGCACAGAGGAATGCTTTGTATGGTGTGGATAACGGTATAAATCAGGCTGCTGAGGCCGGGGATCAGAGCGGAGAGGCTGAGGATGAGCAAACATAAGATGGTCAACGACCAGCTTCTTCAGATGGATAAAAGGTACGAACAACTGAAGGTGAGTCAGAAAGAAAAGATTGCCGAGTGGATGTATCAGGCCTATAAGAAGCAGATTAACGAGAAACTGGATAACGATAAGGCTCTGGATCCTGTTTTTGACCGCATAGAGGAAGCCGGGATATGGATTCCGGATTATGAGGTTGAGAAGCGGTACAATTCAAAGAAGAACCAGTTCAAAAAGCGACTCGCTAAGGAGAATATCCCAAAGCACATTTATGAGATGGAAGCCATTCTTGATAAAGTCATTCAGAAAATGGATGCCCTGGAAGCCCGGATTGCGGATTATGAGAATTTCCAGTCTGAGATAATGAAGCTGGAAGAGTATTATAGCAGCCAGCAGTGGAAGGATGATTTTACCTTGGATGAAGAGGGGGATTTTCCGGAGAACCTGAAGAGAGGGGTTCTCTCTGAGGACGGGATTTACAATGTACTTGAGCGGAATAAGGAACTTCTGGAGAGGATAAAGGAGCAGGAATGAAAGTAAAGTTGTCAGATATAATTGATGCGATTGAAATGACAGATCAGTACTCTGAGGGATTCCTTGATAAAGAGACCGGGCAAATAGAATGGACAAGTGATATGACCATGACCCGCAAAGAGATTGAGGAAATCAGAGATAGACTTGATGAACATGGTTTCTATCGGCTGCCCACATCCTATGATATCCGGGAATATGACATTATGGAGGAATTCGTAGGAAACCATACGGGATCGGTACTTGAATCATTGTCATCTGCCATTCGGGGGAAAGGTGCTTTCAGAAGATTCAAGGATGGGATAAACAGGCTTGGTATAGAGCAGGACTGGTATGATTATCAGGCAAAGGCATATAGGCGAATAGCTATCGAATGGTGTGAAGAAAACGGAATAGAGTACGAGGAAGACTGAAGGCGTACAGCTATTCCTCGCAAATTTGAAAACGAAATGAGCTTGTGCGTGAGAAACGATGTTGGTTTACATAAAATAGATAATTATTAAGGGGAGTTTATCGGACTTTACCTCTGAGATAATCGGGTTATGAGAAATACAAATACAAATCCTGGTTCGGAGGTAAAAGTAATGAGTTTGAGTGGATTTTACAAAGTTCTGGTATTGGATATAGACGTTTTTGAGAGCGTTATCGTGGATGAAAGGCATTTTTCCACGGTGGATGAGGCAATGGTCTTCTGTGACGATATCATGAACCATACGGAATATACCACGGTTACTGTGAAAATGTGAGTTTAAGGGGTTGGATCAGATGGTAAACAGCGTTTTTAATACAGGTGACGTGGGGTGATAGGAAACAATATGGTTCAGACATTGGATTTTGTACGCTGGGCGAAGCGGCATCCTTCAGATAAAAAGATGATATTGGATGCCCTTTCAGCTAAAGAGGCCAGTCAAATTGTGATAGACAGATTTAAGCTGGATTTTGATCCGGCATCTCGGTGTGTCATAGTGGATAAGGTTTCAGATGATGTGCCTTTTGCGGTTAAGATAGCTAAGTGCAGGCTTCCGTATGATGTTTTATATAGATTGTTGGACGGAAACTATGATGATCTGACAGGTCTTGAATGGCTTTAATAAGGCGGTTATGAAAATGAATCCGGCGATAGTTCTTTATAAAGAGAAAAATGGTGGAAAGCTCACTCACGGGAAAAGGTACAAAGTATAATTTGCGGTACCTTCGGAATTTGTGGAAAAGGTTATGAAGAATGTCGAACATGAATAGACCTGACAACGAATATGGAGATTGGGCTAATCCAACATTAAAAGAGATGCCGTTTTGGAGAGAAGGCATGACACCCGAGGAGTATGATACAGAGAGAGAATACTATTATAAAAACTATGATCTGGTAAGGAAGATGAAATACAAGCCATTATGGGTTCAGAAGAAGGAGTTTAAGGAAACGCTATAATGCATAGATATGACACATTTTGGGAATCTAATGAGGAATAGTACTGCGTTAAAGACGGTAGTTCAACTGCCGGGTGATGATTTATTGACAGGTTTTGAATGTAAACAGTTTGTTGAGTGACAGAATATGTCATCCCAATTTGGTACAATCTCCTTAATTCAGTTAATACGGCGTTAAGGAGGATCACAATGGCAGAGATAACGAATAAACCTACGGATATTTCCGTCACGATCACAGGTGGAAACATCACAATGGGAGAAATGTCAGAAATCTCCGATTGTCTGGATAGATTCATGAGGGATGATACTAATCTTACCATGGACGTGAAGGACGATGGATCTGATGGCGATGAGATCAGGATAGAGATTATTGCCACGGGACGGAATTCATCAAAGGAATAGTTGTTGAAAGGGGTGATGTAGCAGTGGATAAAAAGACGAAAAAGATCAGAAAGAGGATTGAGAAAGCGATTAAGCAAGGAAATGTAGACCGGATCCGGATAAGCAAGGGCGATGAGACCATTTTGAGCATTCCCGTTAATGTTGGAGTAATAGGCGGAATTATAGGGCTGGCAACATTTCCCTGGGCTGTGATTATTGGGACTGTCGCTACCATAGGGTACGGATGCAAGATAGAGATAGTGAAAAAGGAAGGAGATCCCGACTGGATAATTGTGGATGACGAGGACGAAATCTAATAAAAAAATATAGAAATATTTTCGGGAGTGACAGATGATGTCATTCCCGTTTTTTATAATCAGAAAAAGGATGGATACTGAATGTAGGGAAAGGAGCATCCAATGGTAGTAGGAATGTTTGGATCCAATAATGATAATGTAAAGGATTTTTCATTTGTTAAAGAGGAGCTGAAGAACCTTGCGGATATCCCAAGAGAATTTGACCCTGATCTGTACAGGAAACTCGGGGTATCGGAAACGGTCATAAATTATTGGAACGATACCGGTTATAAGCCGCCATATTATTATATGTTCTGGATGCAGCAGAAGAACCGGCATAAATTACTGTTCGATGAATACAGGGATATTTGCGACGGGCTTGTGGATAATATTTGCAAGGAGAACCAGAAGATCGGAGAGGCTGTCAGGGAATTTTGTAATAATGAACGGAAGGCATATGAGTGGTTCATTAAGAGCAGAAGGGAATACGTTTATGCCCTGTCTTACAGCTACAGTGACGACTCGGGCAGCAACCTTGCCATGACCGTTGATTACGGTGAAGTAGAGGAATGTATCAGAAAGAAGACAGAAGAAGGTGACAAGGATATAACCTTCAATGCCGTAAGGTATCCCGTGATTTTTTCGGATGATGGAGAGTTCAGGGGGATAGATCTGGATGGATTATGCGGAGAATTTAATTATGACAGCCATGGACGGATACAAGAAATCAGTAACTTCAGTGATTTCGGATATAATCCCATGTGTGAATTTGATCTGATCTGTCCGTATATTTTCATTCCGCACCCTTTTACCAAAGGAGATATCGTGAGCTTTGATAACGGAAAAGATATAGAGTATGGCGTCATTTCCCATCATTATGGTGAAGCTGAGGCAAGAGAATTTGAATCACGTGTACCTGAGTGTGACGGGAGTGATTTCCAGATAGTGGTGGAGACGGTATATGAATATGAAGGACACTATTCATTTGGACATAGCCATGTGTGTCCGATCTATCTCGAAAAATGGGATCAGGAAATCAAATATGAGAACCATGATTTTTTTTCTGTGTTAGGAGAAGCCCGGGATATTCTGACGGGAAAGAGCGGAAGCCTGAGTTCTCTTTTGTATTATATGAAGCATTAGAGGCATTTAAGGCAGATACTGTAGAGTTCTTTTAAGAGTTATGTTTATGGAGGTAGTGATATTGTATAAGGGTTATCTGGAAAAATGCATGCCATCTGAAATGATGAGGAATTATCTTAAGGATCAGGAGCTTGGTTATTGGAAGGTAATTGATCTGATCATGTATTCTCCGGTTTCCGTCGAGGTAAAGCTGGAAGAACTGAGTAAGGTAAGGGAAGATGCCGTTACAAGAGGTGATACGGAGCTTATGGAGGAATGCGATAAGGGAATAAAGAATATCGAGATCGCATTAGGGTATCTGGAAACTGAGGGCGTTTTTTCAGTTGAAGTATGTGAATTTGATTTCAAAAAGAAAGACAGTGACAGCAGTTTTGAAAGGGTGTGCGCAACAATTGAAGACGTCAGGGAGTGCATAAAAGAGGATCTCAAATTATCAGAGGCCAAGCCGGGGGATCCCAGATGGTATGACATTATGAAGTGGATAAAAAATCCTGAAGGGAAATATATTGCTGTCTGTAATTACGTTATAGCCAGGGATGATATTATTTTCTCGGATATTGAACAGGAAGCTAAAAATATGGATTATCTTGATATTTACAATTATAATTTTAGTGATAATCTGAATCTTCCGGTTCCGTTTAAGGCCGGAGATCTGCTGGAGTTCGACGGATATCCCTTTGGCCCGAAGTGCCATGTGTTGATTTTATGGATAGGCGATAACTGCGATTGCTGCTGTGTGCAGGGTCTGGCAATCAATGAAGAAGATGAGTGGAGTTGTGGTGCCGTAAAGCATGGGATGGTCTCTTATAGTTATTTCCCGAAAATCTCATATCTTTATTCGGCGAGATTATATGATGGGGAACTGCCGGAGAATGAGAGGGTTTTACTGGAAATCAGGGATTATATCGGAGGCGATACGAAAAGGGGAGAGGAATTATACGAAAAAATAGGGGGTGGTTCCATGACGGAAGAAGAACTTATAGAGCTGACAGGGATAAGAAAAGAGCATAATACTTAAATAATTTGAAATAAATTTGTGGGAGTGACAGATAATGTCATTCCCGTTTTTTATAATTGGAGTATAAGTGAGTGTAGAACTAGCAGAGGAAGGATGGCTTTTAATGCGGAGGAGAATAGTACGGACTGTTATCAAAGACTGAAAGGACAAATGAAATGATATTTCAAAAAGTTAAAATGGGAGAAGAGCTGTTGTTGCTTGATCTATGCCTGATTTCAGAATGGATACAGGACAAAAAGATTATATCAATTAAGTATATTGAGGCCAGCCTTGTTATCTGGGGAGCAGAAAGCAGGCTGTCAGATAGCTTTGCAGAAAAAAAGGCGCCAATGATTCTTATTGAGTATTTAGGTGGCACCCAGGCATTTCTATGTGATGACCCGGAGCTGAAAAATAGGCTATCTATGGACAATATATACTGTACTCCTTTTCCGTTTTCTGTCGAAGATACCTATAAGGCCCTTCGTAAGGTTATTCCCGCGAGCAAAAAAGACAGAAACTATAAATTTTCAGATAGCTTTTATTATGGGAATGATGTCAGGGAGAGAAAAGCTTTTGGCAGAAATGAAGATATTGAGAAGATGTCAGACGATGCTCTAATGAAACTCCGGGAATCCTGTGAAATATGGGAGTCCATGTGCTTGCAACGTAAAGCAGATAAAGCTACAAGAGCTAAATGGATGGACAGAATAAAAGAGGTAAGAGCAGGATTAAATAGCTTAGAGGGGAAACAGGACGGGGAAAAACCGGAACTACCGTGATGGCGGCCGGAATATTGGGGAGAAAAGTTAGAATGGATAAAAAAGAAGCTTATGAAATGCCTTTAAAATGGAAGGACAGTGATAAGGAAATACGAGTAAAGTGCGAAGATGCGGCGCATAAGATTTACGGCGATATTCTTCCGGAAGAAGTAGAGCTGCGGCTCAGCGAGGAGATAGATGACATTTGCAGGAATGGGTACGAAACACTGTATCTTACCGTCAGTAGTCTGATCCAGGGGATGGGATTCAGAAAGTCCGAGTACAACTACCGAGGATGCAGTGGTAACTCGTTCGTGGCCTATCTTTTGGGAATAAGCGGCGCCGTGAATCCTTTGCCGTCACATTATCGGTGCAGTGAAGCCCATTATTCGGAATTCCAGGACTGTGATACAGCCTATGGATATGAGCTGCCTGATAAGACCTGTCCAGTGTGCGGAAGGAAACTGATAAAGGACGGCTTTTCTCTTTCAGAAAAGTTCTTTATGGGAGAAGACGGTAGAAAGAAACCGGATTTCAGCATCAACGTGGTTTCCGGGAAAAAAGAAGAGGCAATGCGGGTACTTGGGTATATGAAGGGTCTCGGTCAGATTGTTGGCTGTGGGTCGGCTGATGCAGAGACGAATACGGAAAGGTTCGTTTTAAGACATCCTTCAAGCGTTATTCTCATTCCTGATTACGCCGGAGATGCAGAGAATTACCTTAAGGTTATCAGGGGATTTAACGGGGAGATGATCTCTGAAACGGATTATTATGAGGTTGATCATATTTTTTCAAAGATCGGCATTCTCTGGAATACACAGACAGACCATCTTTCAAGGGTTGAGGATCTTACCGGAATCACGGCAGACAGTATTTCGCTTGATGATAATGAGGTTGTTGCTGCATTTAAGCCGTCACTGCTGGATGAATTACACGGAGTATCAGGTATTGATGGACTGACAGGGGAAATCCAGGAAACAATGCTTCGCATGTGCCCGATACGAAAATTCAGTGATCTGGTGAAGCTATTTGGTCTGATGCACGGAACCGGAACATGGACGGGTAATGCTGAAGAACTGCTTATGAAGGGAATAGTCTCCATTAACGAGGTCATTACAGACTGGGATGATGTGTATGACATCCTGATAAAATATGGAATTGATAAAGAGTTGGCATTTTCCTATGCTGAAAGAATCCGGAAAGGAAGAGGCATTACAGAGGAACAGAAAACAGATCTTTGTGCCAAGGGTATCCCGGAGTGGTTTATAGAGTCGTGCGGAAAGATACGGTATCTGTTTCCACGGGCGCACAGCATTTCGTATGTATTACAGATCTGGCAGCTTGCCTGGTATAAGCTGCATTATCCGGTGCAGTTCTACAGGGCGTACCTTGAAACTGCCTTTATCAGCGATACAGCAAAGGAGATAATGCTTGAAGGAGAAGATGCCATCAGGGAGGAACTGGAATCAAGGAAGGCGCTGGAAGAGCAAGGGTATGGTGAATATATAGAAAGAGACGAGGATAATGCACTAAAGGTAGCACTGGAGATGTACATGAAAGGCATGAGAATGCCAGGTTTGTGGCAGATAAAAGATTGATAACCTCATTTGAGGAAGGAAAGGAGCATATATGTACGGAGCAGTTTTGGGCGATATGATCGGAGCACCATACGAATTCAACAAGAATAATATAAAGACCAAGGATTTTGATATGTTCAACAGTAGGGTTCGTTATACGGATGATTCTGTAATGACAGTAGCTGTTGCGGATGCGATACTGCATACGGATAAAGATGCAACTGAAGAGGATCTTAAAGACGCCTTTGTTATTTCCATGCAGAGATGGGGAAGGAAATATCCCAAAGCCGGGTACGGCGGCAAGTTCAGAAAGTGGCTTGCATCTGATAGTCCACATCCTTATGGCAGTTATGGGAACGGATCTGCAATGAGGGTCTCGCCTGTGGGATGGTACTATGATTCGCTGGAACGGACTATTGATGTCGCAGGATGGTCTGCTGAGGTAACGCATAACCATCCTGATGCAGTATTAGGAGCTGAGGTGACAGCTGCGGCTATATATATGGCTAGGACTGGAGCTTCCAAAGAAGAAATTAAATCCTATGCCGAACAGATGCTCGGGCAAGATCTTTCAATGACTTGCGATGAGGTAAGGCCGTGGTATACCTTTGATGTTTCCTGTTTGGGAACGGTTCCCTATTCAATAATAGCTTTTCTGGAAGGGCAGGATTTCGAAGATGTGATTAGGACAGCGGTTTCCCTTGGCGGGGACTGCGATACTCTTACATGCATTGCCGGGGGCATGGCGGAAGCATATTATGGGGTGCCTGAGAAGTTTGTCAAGGAATGTGAGAAGCGGATACCGGAGGATATGAGGGAAATTCTAAAGATTTTTATATCCGAGATAGATTAAACAAGGTCATTAGGGTTTATAAATATTAATGAAATTGGCAAGGCTAGAAGATGTATGGTAAAATTGATTGAATATTGTAATAATCTACAACATCTTTAGTGCAAAATTTACATATTTTGGAGGGTGGGTTATGTCAGAAAAAATAACGCTTGATGATTTGTTTGATCTTTTAGAAGAAATGGAAAAAGGAAAGGATAGATCAAGAACCATAGATTCTATTGATAATTCAAAGGTAAAATATATGGTTAGCAAAGAATCATCAATGGCGATCGATGCTGGGATTACAACATCGCTTATTGGAATCGGCACTGTGGCTACTGGAACACTGGTAGGAACAGTAGGTGGAGCCGGAATGGGTGTGGTTTCTGCCGGAATTTCAGCATTAGGAGTAGGGACAATTAGCGCATTGGGAGGCGCAACAGCCGGGGCAGCTGCAGGTAGTACGTTCCCCGTGTTAGGAACTATAGCTGGAGCTGCTGTTGGTCTTGCGGCAGGAGCATTTATTGGATATAGAATTAAGAAGAGGGATGATGACAAAAAGGAAAAATTAAAACAGAATGTAATACAGAAGCAAAGTACTATTATAAGAGATCTTGAAATGGAATTAAATGAAATAAAGGCTAAATTGGGAGAAGTAATGAAAGAAAATGCTAGGTATAAATATATTATAGGTATTTTAATGGCAAATGAGGAACTAATTAAATCACTGGAAATAAATCTGTGAGGAAGGTATAGCATTGAATAAATATAATTTGTCAAAAGAGGAAAGTGATTTATTAAAAGTGGCTAAAATGAATCAGGATAGGAGCCTCTTGCTAAAGCGAGAAATGGATTCACTTTCTTATGATATGGATCAATCTATAAAAGCTGACAATGATTTTCTGGGTGAAATTGAAAAAAGATTGCAAATAAATCAAAAGAATCTTGTAACAGAAGAGTATATTAGGGAGAGTCCTCATGCTCAGAATGTCTCTTGGGAATCATTGGTTAATGATGCTAATGAGAGATACGAAGACATAAACTTTGAGGATTTACTGTCTCAGGAAGAATTTAAGGAAGCATATGCGCATATTAGTGAAATAGACAGAGAATTTGAAAACAAAACAGGTTTAAGGAAAAACGATTATGCTTTTCTGTGTGTTGCAATTGCATTGCAATGTCTAAGACAGTATGTATTGGATCCGTGGTTAAAAAACAATAGAGCAAAATCTTCAATTCATGATGAGGAAGGAAGAAAGAATAAAGCAGAACCTGGATGGTATTACGTAGATACGGATAAAATATTAACCAACAGGGTTCCATTTGATGTTCAAAGATATGGAGATAATAATTCGATTCAAGGATTTCTTAAAGGTGCTGATCATCGATTAACAACGTTGGGTCATGATCCGGTATTAGGATGGTTTTTTGGAACAGCGAATATAATGACCAGTACTGTTACAAGATATGATTTCGCCTCAGCACATGTTAAATGCGTGGATAATACCAATAAAATATATGCGCTCGCAGACACAATGAAGATTTTTGAATCTGTCATCGATAGAGTATCCCAAAATGATATGGATGGTAAAATTGCGTTGGGATGTGCAGTTTTGCGAGAAGGGATACATCTAAAATCGGATATATATACCAAAAGAAGCTTGTCACTGCCTGGAATGGGGGTGATATCGTTAGATTTAGGAAAGAAAATAGCTAAATATGGAATTGATATGGCAAGTGTAGGAACAGAAATATCCCTTTCATTGATAATAAATGCTGTTATTTCTATGATCCATAGACTTTATATTGATGAAGAGAAAGAAGATCCTAAGTATTATGAAATAAGAACGAGAAAAATACTCTTATACTCTAATTTAATTGCAAGCACTAGCAATACCATAGCGAGTGTGCTTACAGAAGATTTCAAAATGTTTGATTTAGGAGGGCTTCTTGTAAGTATTGGAAGGCTTATTTCTGATGTCAGATTCATATGTAAAGTTAAGGACGAATTTGTAGAAAGAAAATTGAATGAAAGATTTGAAGGAATCAAGGAAGAAGTAGATATGTTGTACGAAAAACGGTTCGATAGGGATTGAAAGGAATGGGGATGCAATTGGAAGATAAAGGTGACAAAATTAAGCGGGTACTTCAGTTATATGCTAAGTTGACAGATGGCTATATTGTCAATAAGGCTGAAGAAGCACAGAATTATGGTGTAAACGAACGCAGCATCCAGCGCGATATCGATGATATCCGGAATTTCATGGATGAGGATTCGGAGCGCACCGGAGTCTCTAATACGGTCGTATACGATAGGATCGAAAGAGGATATCGTCTTGAAACCCTTTATAAGATTCGCCTTAGCAATAGCGAGGTTCTAGCCCTATGCAAGATCCTTCTTGACAGCAGAGCCTTCACTAAGAAGGAAATGAAGGAGATGCTGAACAAACTTATCACTTGCTGCGTGCCCAAGAGCAATCAGAAGTTGGTAAGAGATCTCATAAAGAATGAGGAATTCCATTATGTGGAGCCGAGGCATAAGACGAAGTTTATAGATAAGATGTGGGATCTTGGACAGGCATTAAGAGAGAGTCGTTATATTGAGATTTCCTACAAGCGATTAAAGGAGAAGAAGACAGTAGACCGAAAGGTTAAGCCTGTTGCCATTATGTTTTCGGAGTATTACTTCTATTTGGCAGCATTTATCGAGGATGAGGATGTAAGGAAGGATTTTGATGTTATAAATGATTCATTCCCGACTATTTACCGGATAGATAGGATAAAAGAGCTAAAGGTTCTGGATGAAAGATTTAATATTCCATACAGCAGCAGGTTCGAGGAGGGTGAATTCAGAAAGAGAATTCAGTTCATGTATGGTGGGAAGTTGAGGAAAGTAAAGTTTAAATATAAAGGATTGGATATTGATGCCATAATGGACAGGCTTCCTACAGCGAAGATACTGAAAGAAGAAAAAGATGGATACTTGGTTGAAGCTGAGGTGTTTGGAGATGGGATAGATATGTGGCTGAGGAGTCAGGGAGATGCAATTACAGTTTATTCGTAAATATAATTGTGATTAAACAAGGTGGAATGGAAAATCTATGAGTTATCGAATTGGTTCTTTTAACTTAAGAAATCTTGGTATAACTGCGCTAGGAAAGAGCAGCGGACGAGACTTGAAAATAATTGCGAATATAATTAAAAATGAAGACTTCGATGTGATTGCTCTTCAAGAGGTTTTGAGTGAGGGCAAAGCGCTTTATTCTTCGGATTATGCGAAGAAATCTGTTTTGATGGAGTTGGGAAATGATTGGGATTTTCAATGGGCGTATTCTGAAACACAGCTTAAAGATAAACGGAACGAAGGGTATGCTTTTGTATGGAACAAGCGTAGATTACAAATGTCAAGGATTATTTTACCTAATGGTAATTCAAGGGTTTTCTATCCAAGAATATGTGAATTAAATAAGAAAGATATGATGAGAAGACCTTACTACGCTCGCTTCACTCCTTCTGGAACTGTAGTCGGAGGTCCTTGGATTGAATTTAGACTATTATGTATACATACATATTATGGTAATGATAACAAGGAAGACAGAAAACTGAGGCAGCAAGAATTAGATGTTCTGATGAAAGAAATATATCCACAAATTTCTGACAGAAAATATGGTGAATATGGAAATGGAATGCCGTCTTATACAATAATAATGGGTGATTATAATGTTGAACTATGGAGACCGTGGAAGGATGAAATTAGAAAGAAAATAAATGCAGAAAGAAAGCTACAGGGAAAATCTCCATTCCCCACCCCTGCTTCGCTAATTGCTGATGAGAATGATATTATTGAATCAACTAGATGGGGAAGGAGACAGGTGAAAACGGTTCAGTATGAATTTACAACCCTAAGATCTTCAGAGGATTCTTTAGATTATGATTATCGCGGTTATGCCCATGACTATGATCATTTTTCGTATGAAGAAAGACAGTTCGAGGGAATAAAAATGAATGCTAGGAGAGTGGATGCTGTTAGGAAATATTGTGGAGATGATTTTGATAGATATTTAAATTCGATATCAGATCATATTCCAATACTAATGGAAGTAGATTTAAAATAATACAAAGAAAGGAACAAAAAATGATGAGAGCAGCTTTGGCAATTGGTGGTGGTGTTGTAGTTGGAATTGTTTTATGTTATGGCGGATATCGTCTGTACAAGTATTATTTAGAAAAAAATAAATCAGGAAACAGGGATCCTTTTGCAGAGAAGCTTAAGGAAAGAAATGAACAAAAAAAACGATTTGATGAGTTGATAAACAATCAGTCATATGTTGAATTATTGACGGGAAAAGAATTGTCAACATGGTTCAAGGAAAATCGTAATACTGTACCAGAAAACGCAAAAATGGTTATTATAACTCCGACTCCAGAAAATTTGAAGGGTTTGGGCTATTATGTGGAGAATGATTTAGATAAAGATTCAAATATAATACAAGTGTTTTATAATGAAGTTTCGGGAGAAGTATATAAGATCCGTTTAGTTAATTATACAAATATTGAGTCAAATCTACAGGCTCAGTTAATTGAACAGGACGGAATGATTATTGTTACTGAATAAAATATGTTTCGAGGAGGATTGAAATGGTTGAATTACTTGCAAGAGTAGTAATTGGCGTTGCTTTTGCAGGTTTAGCAGGGGCGGCGACATATGGCGTATATAAATATTTAACTCGGGATACTGTCAAGAAAGAAATAAATGAAAAAGTTCAGGATTCCGATGTCTTTAAGGATGCTTTTAAAGCAAAATATAAAGAAAAGAGTGGGAATGGAGAGACATTTACATTCGAGGTCATGGATAAATGGGATGAACCGCTAGGAGATATCGATTTGTATGGTGATGAAATAGCGAGTGATATTGAAATTGGTGATGAAATAATTCTTGTAAACTAAAGGAGAATCCTATGGAAGAGAAACTAACCGAAAAGATTGTTAAATATATTGAAGCAAATGAAGAAACACGCGAGCTTATATTAAGTTCGCTTGGACGTCCGTCACTTATTAGAAAAAAAATAGATGTTTCTGATGAAGAAAAAATTAAAGCTGCATATGCACTTAATATGTGTACCGTTTCGGTTTCTCAGATCATTGATTATGATGACGTAAACGTGCTGGAACAGGAGTATGAGGCTATTCTCAATAATCTAAATTTAGAGCAGATTCCTAAAGATGAGGCGCTCCTTCATATCTTGAAACAGTTACTGGATACCATCACTTACTTCAGAATTGAAGCAGGTGAAAAAGAAATGATCGAAAAAGAGTACCAGCAGAAAATGAAAAATGCTATTTGGTCTGCTGTGCCTAATTTTGGGCTTATTGTTGCTGGGGGAAATCCGATTACTATGGCTGTATCGCTTGCGTCGCAGGTTGGTATCGGCTATATGAATTATCGTCGTAATAAAACTGAATATGGCCTTGAAAAAGAACGCAAAGAATGGGAGTTACAAAAAACTGCGATAGAGCAATTTAATGGTCTTAGGCGGGAACTTTTTGATACAGCGTGGAGACTTGCAGATACATATGGATTCCCGGATGGATATAGGTTAACAGAGAAACAAATTACCCAATATAATAAAATTCTTATGGATCAAGATGAAGTCCGTAAGTATGAAAGACTGGAATCTATAAAAGAGGATTTTGAAGCTTATCCTCCATTTTGGTATTTCATAGGAAATGCAGCAAATTATATAGCTGGAGCAAGTGAATTGGATCTGAGTGATGAAACAAGAAATCATTATCGAGGAAAGGCTGTTGAATATTTTGAAAAATTTCAAGAGCTAAATAGATTTAATATTTTGCGTGAGGACCAGTTAACAGCTTCATGTGCTTTAGAGTATGTGGATCTTCTTTTGCTTGAAGAAAAACCGGATTTCGATAAGATTAGTGGACTATTGGATGGTGCTGTTAAAACTTCCAAGAATTCAAATGATATTTTAGAACTTTGTGCTTTATCTTACTTGAAAATAGGTAAGCAAGACTTGGCAGCAAAAATATTACGTATTCTAGTTAACGAGGATTATAACTGCATTATTAATGCGCAGCTCTTAAGTAGTATTTATGTTTATACGCTTAATAAGACAGATTATGAGTTGTTGGCTACGAGGGTTGATCAGGATTATTTGTATCCTATGCCTCGTGAGGGAGAAGACTTAGAAATACTTCAGGCAGAATTTGGAAGTAAACAGAAGGCGGTTCTTAAACAAAAATATAAGATTGTCTTAGATGAGTATTTAGATAAATATGTTATTGAGTGGAATAAGATAACTTCTGTGTTTGATGCTGGCATGGAGTATCCAGATTCATATTTCTTAGATACCACAAAGGCAAAGGCTGAGAGAAGTTCACAGGCAAGGCGTATCTATGCTAATACAAGCAAAAAAGAATATTATCAGCACAGAATGAAAGACGTTGGATATGAATTAAATATCCTTGGCATTTTGAATGAATTGGTTGTTAAGCTTTTTGAGTCACAGACTTTCTCTGACTATGTGTTAGAGCAAAATGTTGAAGACGAAATAAGGGAACGGATTCTGGACAAAAAGGATGATATCAATCAATTGCAGGATGCCATGATTAATGGCGACTTTACTATCAATGCGTATTTAATTTCACAGACGATTACATTAAAGCAGATTGTTGGTAAAGCATTAGGCATGGTTGTTGATTATGCAGTTAATCAAGTTGATGCCGCAAACATAAACGAAATCACATATTTGGAAAGCAGCCTTAGAACATTCTGCATGAATAATGGATTAGTACAGCCGGAGGTTGCAATTAACCGTGGGGATAAAGATACCAGTTTGTTTGAAAAGTCTAAGGAACCATTCGCACCACAATTGTTTGGTGCTCAGGCGGTAGCAGCCAAGAAAAATGCAGAATTCATGGCAGAAATGACTGCCTTCATTAAGGAAAAGATTAACAATGGTGATTTAAGGAATGATCAGACAGCAATCTATTTTAGTGATACTCCAGAGTTCAATGGCTATTTTATGAGCACAACGTTTGAAAAGAATGCTGATGTTAAAAGCCATGCAATGATGATACTTAAAGATAATACAAAGAGAAGGTTTGATCTGATTTTTACTACTGACGGAATAGTTTCTGTTATAAAAGACAAGATAAGAAATCTTACTCCATATGATGAGGTCAAGTTGAAAGGAGAATCGATTCTGTTGTATAGAAACGAACTGATTCTTACACGAGAGTACAAGACGTTATCATTTGATGTAAATGTTTTATTTAGTCTGATAAACCAGCTGGGAACAAGATTTGTTAAGAATATTGAAGAAAAAACAGAGTTTATTGATGGAACCATTAATCCTAAAGTACTTGATACATGGTTTAAAGAAAAATCAGACGCTATGATGGAAGGCGTAATCAGGATATATGCTATACCTTCAGCAGATATCTTGAATCATTTGGGATATCATTTTGAAGATTGTCTTGATAAAGATAAGAACCTACTTCAATATTACTATGATTCTAAAACAGGAGATATTTTGGGATTCAGAGTAGTGCAGTTTGAGTCAATCGATTCCAATTTCCAAGCATATTTGATTGAGCATAATGGAATGATTAAAGTGACAAAATAAAGGAGGTTGGTGATATGCTTACACTTTTTTTGCTAGGTTTGTTAGCGGTTGTTGCAACGATAGTTGTTACAGCAATTCTAATACTAGGTGGAAAATGGCTTGTAAACTGGGCGAAAGAAAAGATAAAGAATAGAAATAAGCACAAGGCTGTCTTTGCAGATACTAGAGAAGTTGTAGATGATTACCTAAAGAATAAAGCTGATAACTCTGACGAAATATCAATGGAAGAGCTTGAAAGAATGTGCGATGAATCTCCGTATGTTGGTGCTGTTGTTGATGAGAATGGCGAAATAAGTGAATACGAAGGATTTAAGGCGTCTGAAATTAATGAGAATTTTTCTGCAAGAATGAAACAGCAAAAAGGTATGGTTATTGTGGGGGATTAATAAATGAACTTAGTTGTACTGTTCGAAAAAGTAGCGCTGACAGAAATAACAGGAGATAGAGATTCACTTTGTTTGGATTTATGCAGTGCTGGAAGAATCTTAAACTTTGAAAAAGGTGATTCTAATATTGACGTCAAGCTTTTAGAGGGTACATTGCCGGAAGCTCCGGAACGAGAGAAAATCGTTATTCTTGTATCCTCAGATAAAATGATGTCAAATATGGGGAAATATATAGTTGAGTTTAAGAGTGAAGCTATTAATGTTTTTAAGAAGTTCGGAATAGAAGTTGATAAAGAATCCCTGTCAGTTAAGATGAACGCCCCCTATAATGTTGATGACTTGATTAAACGAGTTAGAAAAGCGAGTAAAATGGATACCAATTCTAGCATTAATTCGGAAAACGATGAATTTGATTATGAACAGAAGTCAAAACAGTATGTTCCGGTGGAACCTTTGTATTCGTTTGACAGAGTTATTTTACCTGCTGACGTTTTGGAAAAAATTGAAGAGGCGGTAGGTATACTTGAATGTGAGAACAAGGTTTTCAATGAATGGGGACTTTATGAAATACAACCACATCCATCAACTTCGTTGAGCTTTTATGGACCATCAGGTACTGGAAAAACAATGGCTGCTGAAGCAATTGCTCATAAACTGGGAAAGAAAATACTGAAAGTCAGTTACGCTGATGTGGAAAGTAAGTATCATGGTGAAGGTCCCAAGATGGTCAAAGCTATCTTTTTAGCTGCGGCAAACAATGATGCTGTGTTGTTTTTTGATGAGGCAGATTCGCTTCTTTCAAAACGATTAACCAGTGTTTCTCAAGGATCAGAACAAGCAATTAATTCTATGAGAAGTCAACTTTTGATTTGTTTGGAGGAATTTAGGGGAATTGTTATATTTGCAACAAATCTTGTTGTGAATTATGATCAAGCATTTTTGACACGACTTATTAGTGTAGAATTCAAGAATCCAGATGCTGAAACGAGAAAAACTATATGGGATGTACATATTAGACCGTTAGACGACGGAAAAAAGCATCAATTAAATATTCCATTGTCATCGGACGTTAATACAGAAGAGCTAGCTGAAAAATATGATTTTGCAGGAAGAGAGATAAGGAATGCTGTTGTTTCGGCATGTGTTTCGGCTGCATTGGCAAAACACGACGTAGTTTCTCAGAATGATTTTATTAATGCGTGTGAAAAGATTGTTATTGAAAAGAAAGCTTTGGTAGAAGCAAAAGACCATACACAAGGAGCGGATCTCATTAAAAAAACATTAGCAGATAGAATAAAAAGGACAGAAGAGGAGGAAAAAACTGATGTTTCTACACACAATGACTGATACTCAACAGGGTCTGTTTATGAAGCTTGCTGTTAAGGCTGCTGAAGCGAATGGTATTGTGGAACTTGAAGAGAAAAATATGCTTAAGGCGTATGGGTTAGAAATGGGTATAAAGCCTATATATGAAACAGAGGCTAAAACAGAGGATATAATTGCAGAGCTTAAAGAGATCTGTGATGATAAAACAAAAAGAATAATAGTGTTTGAAATTCTTGGAATAATGATATCCGATTCAGAGTATGATGAAAAGGAAAAAGCTTTTGTGGACGAGATAATATCAGCATTTTCGATACCTTCAAATCAAAAAGAAGAGATGTTAGAATTGTTGAAGGAATACGCAGATGTGTTTAAGAGAATATCGAATCTAATTCTTCAGTAACGGAGTGACACATATAGTGAATACGTATTTTGTAATTAATCTTCAAGAGTTTGAACTCAAGAAGGATCACCCATATACTATTTTTTTTAAGGCTACATGCACGTTTATTTGTCAAGGGATTATTGAATTGGAATATACTGGGCCGGAATTAAAATGCAAAGCATCATTACCTTCTGACTATATGGATAAAGTGTGTAAAGAGATGCAAAGTGTATTTGGATATGGACCGTTTAATAAGAGTGAAGTTAAAAAAGCAATGAATAAGCAGAGTCAGTTTAGAATTAACCAGTGCGATACTGATGATGAGTGGCCAATTAACAATAATTAATATCTAAATTGGTTTATCCATTCTAATGAGAAAGGTTGCTTATGGAAAAAGAATATTATAATGAAAATATTGTCGATCTCAGGTTTGAAATGGACATTTCGTGTCCGATTGAAAAAGAAACAAAGAAAAACCTCCATGGACTTGCAAAGAAAATGGATAGATTGGCGAGTGAAATAACAAGGTATGTCTATGAGAAGCATCCTATTTGTATTATTAAAAATAAAGCGGATGGCCACTGGTTGAGGGCTCGTTCTGAGATGTTGGTTTTAAGAGACGACAAGGTTTATCTTTTAAAAGATGTTTCAGAGATATGTGATATTGATCATGTTGATTATGGAAATCCGCAGCCTTTATTTAGATATACGATTCCAGGAGGGGGATAGAGCGAAGAAGATGAGAAAAATGAGCGCTATAAAACAGCTATATGGGAAACAAGAGAAGAAGCAAAACTAAGAGTAAGACATGTTCGATATGCAACAAATTATATTATTTATGATAAAAATAGGACATCGCCAGTTAGCCGATCAGAGGGAAAGGTTAAAGAAGAGTATCGCTGGTGGGGTTATTATACCGAGGTTTATGTTGGTGAATACAATGGACATTTCCATATAAATAAGTATTGTGAAATAATGCGTAAAAAGTACGGTTTGTCATTTAATGAAATAGAAACTAGAATTAAATACGAGCATAATAGAGATAAGAAGTTCAAGAAAGCTGAGTTTTACCCTATTTCCGATCAGGCAATCCAGAATACATTAAGACCGGAACATAAAGAAGCTATTCGCCAGTATTTGGAATATAGAAAGGAACAATGAGGGTCAACAATGAGTATTCCTGTTTTTGATATTCTACCTTGTACAAAAGAAGATTATCAAGAGATAGATGCAATGTTTACAAGAATTCAAAATCTTCATTATGATGCAATGCCCGATCATTTTCAGATGGGAGAGTATTATATGGATGAAGAATACTTCAAAGATACTGTTGACAGTGAGGATGCCATTATAATAAAGGCAGTAAAACGGGAAACGAAAGAAATTATTGGTGCCGCGATGGCTTTATATTATTTGAATGAAGATCCGGCATTTATTGAAAAGAGCGGATTAATACTAGAAGATATGTATGTTAGTGACGAATACAGACATCAAGGAATAGCTCAAGCAATGTTGAAATACCTTGAAAATATTGCCAGATCAGAGGAACTGGATGAGATGTGTTTGACTGTTTGGTCTTTTAATAAGAATGCAAAAAAATTTTATAGCAGATACGGATTCGTTACTCGAAGCGAGACTATGGCTATTCAACTATAGTGAGTTTGAAAATATGTTAAAGGATAATGGATAATTGAGAGGATAAAAATCCTCTCTTTTATTGTACATGACAAAATATGTCCACCTAGGTTGGTAAGATATCGTTATTAAAAGGTATAAGAAACAGTAGAATTGTTTTACACAGTCGAGGAGGACACAAAATGAACGAGAAAAACAATATTTATGAACTTTTGGAAGAAGAGATTACTTCAGCGGAGCTTCCGGTTAATGAGAAGAACGAGAGACTTTCCCGTCTGATAAGGATGCGGGAGAGGAAAGTCAACATTATTCTGGTTGGAGCGTCCGGAAGCGGAAAGAGTTCCACTGTAAACGCACTTTTCAATACGGAAGTTGCAAAGGTTGGTGTCGGGGTTGATCCGGAAACATCTGATATCACGAGTTATACCCTTGATAATCTTACAATCTGGGATACTCCGGGCATGGGAGATGGAGTTGAGAGTGATGAAGCATATTGTAAGGTGCTCACGAAGAAGCTGAGTGAGACGGATGAGAACGGAGAGCCTGTTATTGATCTTGTAATGGTGGTGCTGGATGCTTCATCAAAAGACCTCGGATCCTCATATGATCTTATCAATAACGTGATCGTTCCCTGTCTTGGAGAGGACAAAACGGGACGGATCCTAATAGGATTAAACCAGGCGGATGTTGCCATGAAGGGTAAGCACTGGGATTCCGAAAAGAATGAGCCGGATGAGGTTCTTCTTACTTTCTTAAAGAAGAAAGCAGAGTCCGTCCGGAGAAGGATTCAGGAGGGAACCGGGCTGAATATCAGACCGATATACTACTGCGCAGGATATAAGGAAGAAGGCGGTGAACAGTGCAAGCCCTATAACCTTACCAAGTTGCTGTATTACATCATTAAATCCATCCCTATGGAGAAGAGGCTTGCCTTTGCCGATAATATCAATGTTAATGAGGACATGTGGCTTCATGATGACAAAGAAAAGGACTATAAGGATGCCGTCAGGAAGGGGCTTCTGGAATCGATTGTGGACGGCCTAGAGACAGGTGTTGAGAAAGGCTCTGATTTTGGAAAGAAGATACTGGGAATTCCCGGTGAGGTTGTTGGAACTCTTGTCGGAGGAGCATGTGGAGCCATAAAAGGGTATTTTGACTGGAAGCTTAATTGTATTTTTGGAGTATAGATGTTCCGTTAAGGGTACGCTGGAAACATAGAAGCAGAAAGATTCAGGAAAGGAGGGAACATGGATATCAGGATATTGATAACGCCGATAGTTGCCGGGATCATAGGTTTAATAACAAACGCGCTTGCGATTAAGATGCTTTTCCGGCCATACAAGGCTGTTTATATCGGGAAATTCCATGTTCCTTTTACTCCGGGGATCATTCCGAGTCAGAGAAAGAGACTGGCCGCTTCTATAGGACATGTTGTCAGCAATGAACTGTTAAACTCTGAGATTATGGAAGATGCCCTGCTGTCAGATGAAACTGTTAATGGGCTGAAGGAGGCTTTTCTTTCAAAGCTTACATCCTTTAAGGATGATGACCAGATCATAAAGGAAGCAGTTACCGAATACTATCCGGAAGATAAGCTTGAAGGAAAAATAAATGTATTAAGCTGGAAAACTGCTTTGCTGATAAGGGATAAGCTTATTGAAGATGGCGTTGGTAGGAAGATTGCCGAGGAAGCCACAAGGGAATACCTTAATGAGAGTTTTCTGTCGAAACTGTTTCAGGGGACAATATTTACCGTTCAGAATGCGATCGCAGATACAGTAAATGAGTTTGTGAAGGAAAAGGGCGTGGAGATGATCGGGGAGGAACTGTCTGCAGTCAGCCGGGATTTCCTTAATACAAAGTTGCGAGATGTATATGAACTTAATGAAAGCCGGATCCCGCGGTTGATGGAGAACCTTGAGAATGCCTACCGTGTTTTTATAAAGGAAAACGTGAGTCAGATGCTTTCGGTTATAAATATCAGTAAGATTGTTGAGGATCGGATAGCGGAATTCAGCCCGGAGGAACTGGAAAGGGCAAGTTTTGATATCATGAAAAAGGAGCTTAATGCAATCGTATATCTCGGAGCCCTGCTGGGATTCCTTATCGGGATTGCAGATGTGTATCTGACAAGCCTGATTGGGGGTTAAGAAAATGCGGGATCAGGCCGATAGATAAAAAAGGAAATCTAAAAGGCAGAAAAAAGATTTGAGAATGACAAAATATGTCACTCTTGACTTGTATAATGAAAGAGCCTAAGAGCCTAAGATAAATCACGTTATTATTCATCGCTCCAAGGGGAGCAGAAAGGAGGACAGTCATGAAACGAATGAACAGTTTAGTAACAGAGCAACATAGTGAATACAGGGGCATGATTGTCCGCTTGTCTATTTTCTGATTATTTTCAAATGATTTCAGATTAGGAAAAGACCGGACAGGTAAGCCTCTGGATGAGGAGGTTTTATTTTGATACCGGTAAAAGGAAAATATGCGGATGCGCTTATCTGCTGCAGGGAAGACCTTGCCGGGGCAGCTGTTGAAAAGTACGCCCTTTCACAGGTTCAGATGATCTGTGATACGGAAGTCTTAAAGGAAAGCAGGATCAGGGTTATGCCTGATGTGCATCCGGGAAAGACGGGACCTGTGGGTCTCACTATGACCATCGGAGATGCTGTACTCCCGGGACTTATCGGAGTTGATATAGGCTGTGGCGTTACCGCTGTAAAGCTGGATAAGTTCAGGGAAGATTTCCGGAAACTGGATACTGTTATCCGGGAGAACGTACCGGCAGGATTTACTATCCGGAAGAAAGCGCATTCCAAGGCAGAGGGCTTTGATTTTGACAGCTTGAGATGTGTGAAACACATAAGAAAAGAGAATGCTGTGCTGAGCCTTGGAACACTTGGAGGAGGCAACCACTTTATAGAGATAGACAGATCGGAATCCGGGGAAGTGTATTTAATTGTTCACAGCGGAAGCCGTCATCTGGGTAAAGAGGTGGCTGACCATTACATGGCAATTGGTTCAAAGATCCTTAAAGCAGAGAGGAAAGCAATTCCCTATGAGATGACCTATCTGACCGGGGAAATCTGTGAGGACTATCTTCATGATATGCGGATCGTCCAGGAATATGCAGCCCTGAACAGAAGCATCATTATCCGTGAGATATGCAGGGGAATGAAATGGAAGGCCGGGGATGAGATATCCTGCGTCCATAATTACATTGATTTCAGTGGTGATGTGCTTGTAATGAGGAAAGGCGCCATCTCTGCAAAGAAGGATGAAACCGTGATCATTCCCATAAACATGAAGGACGGGGTGATCCTGGGTGCTGGTCTCGGAAATGAGGAGTGGAACTGTTCCGCACCCCATGGATCCGGAAGGATAGCTTCAAGGGAAAGTGTATCAAAAACACATACGATTTCCGAGTATAAAGCAGCAATGAAAGGGATTTACAGCAGCTGCATAGGAGCAGGAACACTGGATGAGGCTCCCTTTGCCTACAGAGGGATTGAGTATTTGAAAGAGGCAGTGAAGGATACTGTCAGCATTGAAAAGGTGCTGAAGCCCATATACAGCTTCAAGGGAGGAAATGAAAAATGATCATACAGATAAGCTCCGGCATGGGTCCTGTGGAGTGCAGGGCAGCCGTCGGAGGAATATACAGGGCTCTTTCAGAGGAGTTTCCGGATATAGAGATGATCGACAGCGTGGAAGGGGAGGTAGAAGGCTCCTATTCATCCGTGATCTTTTCTACAGATGAAGATCTGTCTGATCTGCAGGGCACAATGGAATGGATATGCAAAAGCTCATTAAGGCCGGGACATAAGAGGAAAAACTGGTTTGTGGATGTGAGTATAATTCCTGAACCGGATGTCGTGGATGACTCAGTTACCGGGGATAAGGTAAGGATTGAATCATTCCATTGCGGCGGTCCCGGCGGCCAGAACGTGAATAAGGTGGAAACAGGGATAAGGGTTATCCATATCCCCACAGGGATCACGGTATCCTCCGTTAATGAGAGAAGCCAGTACATGAATAAACAGAATGCCCTTAAAAAGCTGTCAGCAGTACTGAGGGAGACAAACAAAGGAAACAGGGACAGCCGGAAGAAAGAGGCATGGAAGAAACATACACAGATAATCAGGGGAAACCCTGTAAGGATTTATGAGGGTGAGGACTTTAAGCTCACCTTTGAACGAAAGGAAATATAAGATTTATGAATTTATCAATAACAGTTAACCAGGAGGGGCTTAAGGAAATCCTCCTGAATATAGCACCTGTGCGTCCTGTATTTATATGGGGCGCGCCGGGAATAGGGAAGTCGGCGCTTGTGGAAGAATTTGCCGTGGAAGTTGGTCTTGAGTGCGTATCCCTTCTTGGAAGCCAGCTGGCACCGGAGGACATAATCGGGATCCCCCAGATAAGGGGGAACACATCAGAATTCCTGCCTCCGAAGATGATCGCCAGGGAAGAACCCTATGTGCTTTTCCTGGACGAGCTCAATGCCTGCTCACAGGAGGTGCAGAAGGCTTTTTACAGCTTGATCTATGAAAGGCGTGTGGGAGAGTACCATCTGCCCGAGGGCAGCATTGTGATCGGGGCAGGAAACCGGACACAGGATTCGGCAATAGTTAAGACCATGTCCAGCGCCCTGATCAACAGAATGTTCCATGTACAGCTTAAGCCTGATGTGAAGAGCTGGCTCTCCTGGGCATATGCAAATGGAATACATGAATGGGTAACTGACTATATAAGCCAGAGGCCGGATCATCTGTTTTCAGAGCCTCCAAAGACCGAGGAACCCTTTTCCACACCCAGATCCTGGCATATGCTCAGCGATGCCCTGAAGGAATTCGGCGCAGGGGAAAAGGAATTGTCAATTGAGACAATAAGGATGCTCTCATACGGAAGTATATCGGCAAGCCACGCCGGGATGTTTGCGGCATATGTGAAGCAGCTGGAAAACAGGTATCTCCTCACAGACATTATCAAGGGCGATGCCAGATGGCCTGACAGTCCTGAGGACAGGGATGTACTTTACTTCCTTGCCCAGTCCTTCAGGGGAAGGCTCTTACATGACCTTCCGCAGCAGAAGGTAGCAATGGACAAGGAGACACAGTACCTTTCCCACAGGGCAAAGGCGCTTATCAAGGAGCTTGCGAAGATAAACTACGAGCTTGCACAGATGGTTGTTTCCGCAGACGAAGGGAAGGTTCTGCCCGAATGGTTCATGATAGAGATCGTGCGTGACCTTCCGAGGCTTGTGGAGATGGAGAATAAGAGGAATGGGAAGACAGCATAAGATAAAGAAGAAGGAAAACAAGGATCCAAATGAGATCCAGATAGAAAAGGGAATGGGTATTTATTACCAGCACCGTTTTTTCTCCGGGATCCGAAACGGGTTTCCGAGAGTTGTTGGTAGGGATACCCTTGGAAGGAAGACAGCTGCCAGATCCATGGCAGACGGGACCATACTGTTAAATAAAAGCATTTTCCTTTCACCAATGCAGTGGGCTTTTGCTATTGCCCACTGCATACTCCATAACTGTTTCTGGCATTATGACCTTGAAAAGGTTCCCGGGGTATTTGAGGAAGATGCCGATGGAAAGAGGATTAAGAAGCCTTATTTCAATAAAAAGATATGGAATATAGCCTGTGATATTTACGTGGATAAGTTTCTGGACGATATCAAGTTCGGGGAGCCCCTTTATAAGGCTCCTACCGGATATTTTCCCCAGAGCGTACTTGAGGATGAGCAGAAGATCTACGACTATCTCATAAGGGAAAGCTGGAATGAGGATGACCATAGCTTTGGAGTTGGCTCTGATGATACCATGGATATGAGCGGCCTTGATAATCCCCTTGAATATAAGAAAGACAGGTGGGGATACCAGCAGAGGAATGAATTCAGCAGCTCCTTTGCGTATGCCCTTGCAAGTTCCGTGAGCAGTGCCATAAACCTTGCTGCAGACCGGGATTATGAAATTAATTCCATGGGTAGAAGGGTAGCAAACTGGTTCATCAATAATTACCCGCTTTTCGGTGCTCTGGCAGCATCCTTTAAGATAGTGGAAGATCTGGACACCTGCCGGAAGCATGATATCAGCATTGCGGCTGTGAACGCATGGGATGGGGAAATATACATCAATACCTCAATGAATCTTCCCGAAGAAGAGTGGAGATTCGTTATGGCTCATGAATTTCTGCATGCGGCTCTTCTCCACCACAGGAGATGCGAGGGACGGGATCCCTATCTCTGGAACATTGCAACGGACTATGTGATAAACGGATGGCTTTTTGAAATGCAGATAGGCGTGATGCCGGAGGGAGTGCTCTTTGATCCGGCATTTAAGAATAAGTCGGCAGAAGAGATATACGATATCATTTGCGCTGATATCAGGGAGTACATGAAGAAGAATACCTTCCGCGGAAACGGACGGGGCGACATTTTGGGAAGACCTGTGACCATGCCGGGAGAAAAAGGACGTGGAGTGTCCCTTGATGAGTTTTACCGGAATGCTCTTACCCAGGGACTGGAATATGCAACAGGAAGGGGAAGAGGCTTTATTCCCGCCGGACTTATTGAGGAGATCCGGGCTTTGGCAGTTCCTCCCGTACCCTGGGATGTGAAGCTTTCGGAATGGTTCAATGCTCACATAAGACCGTTAGAGAAGCACAGGAGCTATGCGCATCCAAGCAGGAGGCAGAGCAGCACGCCGGACATACCGAGGCCGAGATATACTATTACGGAAACTTCTAATACATCAAGGACTTTCGGTGTAATAATTGATACATCAGGATCCATGGAGCCGACCGAGATTGGAAAGGCTCTGGGTGCAGTGGCAAGCTATGCTTCAGCCAGGGATGTGCCTGCAGCGAGGGTTGTATTCTGCGATGCAGATGCTTATGACTGGGGTTATATGTCACCTGACGAGATAGCCGGAAGGGTTACGGTCATTGGGAGAGGCGGAACAAGGATACAGCCTGCGGTTGACCTTTTACAGTCAGCAAAGGACTTCCCGAAGGACGGCCCTATACTGATAATCACCGACGGAGAGATAGAAGATCGTTTGTTAATAAAGAGGGAACACGCTTTTATCCTGCCGTCAGGATGCAGGCTGCCGTTTAAGGCAAGAGGAGAAGTTTTCTATTTTTGAGGCATTATGGGAAAGGAGATGATTACATGGCTATAGGAATACCTAAAACTGTACGATGCAAAAACTGGAAGTGCAGATATAAGTTCCTTGTGGTTATAGGAGATATAAGACCGCAGGAGATAAAATGCCCGAAATGCGGACACAGGTGGCTATTTATGAAGTGAAGGTTAGAAAAAGCTATCTGAAAGAAATAATAATTTTGAGAGTGACAGAAAGTGTCACTCTCATTTTTTATAATGAACACTTAAAGGGGATAAAGCTCCTTTGGAATTAACTATAAAAACAAAAGGAGACGGGCTATGGATAGTAATCTTGGTAAACTGACGTCCTGCTTTCATAATGGTGAACTAACTGTAATAGGAGGAAGGCCATCAATGGGAAAGACTTCCCTGACGCTTACGATTGCCAGAACCCTTTCCCTTAGAAATGGTAAAAAGATAGTTTATTTCTCATTGGAGATGTCAAAAGAACAGGTACTTAGGCGGATTATTTCGTCAGAAACCCGGCTCAATTGCAGACACATGATAAACGGTGTTTATAGCGACGAAGACGAAGAGATAAATGATATATCAGAAAAAACCATGTCAGCAGGACTGGTAATAGATGACACGCCGGGAACAACAATTGATACACTATACAAAAAGTGTACAGATTATCATAAGGACAGTCCAATTGACCTCATTATCATAGATTACCTTCAATTGATAAGCGGAAATGGAGATCATACATCCAGAATACAGGAAATATCTGCGATTTCTGGAGGCCTTAAAGAACTGGCGAAGGATCTTAACGTGCCGGTAATTGTGTTGACGCAGATTTCCAGAGCAGCTGATGGAAGGAAGGATCACCGTCCGGTACTGTCAGATCTAAGGGAGTCGGAAAGCATAATACGGAATGCGGATACGATCATGTTTCTTTACAGAGACGGATACTACGATAAGAATCTGGATGATTGTAATCTCAGTGAGGTGATAATAGCCAAACAGAAGAACCCTCGAGATACAAACACAATTTATCTGTTATGGGTTCCGGAGTATCTTGAGTACCGGGATTATGATGGGGTTTATGAATAATAAAAAGGATAAAAGAATGGAGGAGTATTTATGCGTAAAGATCATAGGGAAAAACTAAAAAGAAGCAATGATGATTATGAAAAGATGTTACACGGAAGATGGGGGAGAAACTGGTATGAAAGGTATTGTGTAAGACGCGGGAATAGTATGGATGAAAACCCCGTAAAGCATATTGACAGGTATTTCGATCTGGAACCTATAAAGAATCAGAGTGTTATAGCAATTAAATATATCATGCCTGATTTCATTATTGACAAGGGAGTTGTCCTGTCTTTCCCCCGGAGAAAGACACCGATGCTTTTAATAGAGTATATTGACGGGACGCAGGCTTTCCTGTGCAATGATCGGGATTTGATAAAGAATCTGGATGAATGTCAAATATACGGAGAGTATTATCCGCGGTACTATTCGCCTTATCGGATCGAGTGGGTATATGACTCATTATCCATGGTTATTCCGTCTTTTGGGGAAGATGATAATTATAAATACACATTACAATTTGATCACAAGAATGTACTGAATCTTGAATTTTATCGCCTGTTACGTATGGATAACATACGGAATATGTCTGATACTGCTCGTAGGAAGCTCAGAGAATCCTGCAGGTTATGGAGTTCCTTATGGATACTGGGAAGATATGACAGATGTGTGGTAAATGATCTTATGAGTGTGTTATCAGAAGTGCAGGATATACTTGATAAATTTGGTAATGATTTAAAGAAAGATGTAAACCATGAATTATGGGAAAATGCAGGACAAGCCTGGTTTCGGAGTTGTATAAGATACAGAGGCTATCCGGGGCTTGGAGGTCAGAATAAAATCAGGATAAAGAATGATGCGTTTAAGGATGAACTATTTGACTTTGAACACATCGTTATTGCCAGGAATGGTTTATTTATCATCAAGGTTCAGAAAGGGGACGGCAATCTGAAGATAATAGATAAGGATCAGTGGTTTTGGGAAGACGAAGGTAAGAAAAAAGGAGCCAATAATCCGAGAAAATGGTTCAGACGGCGGGAATGGCTTTTGGAATCATTTCTTCCGGAAGATATTCCTATTACCAGCATTTGCTGTATAGAAAATGATGATGGATTGATAGCGGGAGCAGATGATATTAACCTGAATGTAATAAAACTTGAAGATATGGGCCGGTTTATCATGGAATACCCTTGCAGTAAAGAGTATTCAGGGGAAGAAATTGTGGCTATAGCTGAGGATATCTGGGAACATCAGGAAAGGGAACCGGATTGGTTTTCGTGAAAGCTTAAACTGTGGAGGGATAGGTGGAACATGGATAATTACAGGATAATTGAAAAGGAGTACATAGAGGAAATTGACAGTGAGGCAATGCGGATGGTTCATGAAAAGAGCGGCGCTAAGCTCCTGGTATTAAAGAATGATAATCCGAATAAGTATTTTGGTATTTCATTTATGACGCCTCCCTATGACAGTTCAGGGATTCCGCATATATTGGAGCACTGTGTGCTTGCAGGATCCAGGAAATATCCATCTGGTTCATTTGAAAAGCTTAATCAAAGTCTAAGTGTTGGTCTTATGAATGCGGAGACGGGGAATGATCATACAAATTATTACTGTTATACAAAAGAAGAACACGACTTTGATGACTGCACAGACTTGATTCTTGATTCAGTATTTTATCCGCTTGTTCTGGAGGAGGAAAATATATTTCTTCGTGAAGGGTGGAGGATTGATTTTTCAGATGATGGAAACGGTGATATTGACATAGATGTCAGCGGGATTGTCCTGAATGAAATGAGAGCATGCGATAGTGATTATAAAAGAAGGATCCGTGAAAGAATCTGTAAGAGGCTTATGCCGAATTCGGTTTATCATCATAGAGCAGGCGGTAAATCATATAAGATTCCAAGGTGTTCTTATGAAGAACTCATAACGTATCATCATAAACACTATACTGCCTCTAATGCATATGTGTTCATTTATGGTGATGTTGATCTTGATAGTTTTTTGGAAAAACTGGATGTATATCTTAAGGAAAAGGCAGGGGATGAAGCAGTAATCATTCCTAAGACGGATAATGTAAAGGAACTTGTCAGAAAAAAAGAAAAAATACATGCTGATCAGGACGAAGATCATTTTTACTATTATGCTTGTTTATTTGACGGGAAACTCAAACCGAATCAGGCATTGGCATTTGATCTTCTAAAGGAAGAGATAGAGATAATAATTGAAAGTGAGTTGTCAAATATAGGAATAGACGGGGCTGCATATAGTACTTTTGAGCAGGCAGGGATACAGGACAGGCTGGAAATAAAATATGTATGTGATACGGAAGGCGCAGGAAAAGATATTTATAAGGGAATTAAGAGGGCATTAACTGACCGGTTTGATGCTGATAATGACTTTCGTGCCCAGCTAATGGGGAAAATAAACAGGTACGAATTACACTTTTGGGAGGAAATGCATTCAAAAAATTCGGTAGGGGAATATCTATACAATATGATACAGCTGTACTGGTTTTATTCTGAAGATTATGTTTTTGATGCATTTCAGGTTTCAGATAATATTCAGTACATAAAAAACAGGATATGGGGAAATTGCTTTAACACTTTTATTACTGAGGAATTGCCAAAGGAAGGACGGGAAATACTTCTGGAGTGCATCTGCGATAATAGGGGTGAAGACTACTTTTCCAGACGATTATACAGAGAAATTGACAATCAGGTATCCGGGATGGAAAAGGAAGATATTTTAGCTCTCAGGAAAAAATCCGGGAAGTTTAGCCTTTGGAATGCTGAAAATGATTCTGAAGAGCAAAATAAACAAGAAAGAATTGTCAGGAAAAAAACAGATAATTGTATACCTGTACAAAAACCGGAGTATAGGAAGGAAGAGTATAACGGAGTCATATTTTATCATATGCCTGTAAGCCAGAGTAAAGTTGTCTGGCTGACACTTAGCTTTGATGCAGATGATTTCAGGGAGCATATTTCTGAGATCCAATTGCTGATGTTATTTATTAATAATAGGGGATTTAATGACTTTTACGGACTCGGTGCTTATGAAGCCAAGACCATGTTAACACGCAGTATAAATGCATCGATAGCTATGGATGAAAACTATAGTGAAACCGGTGAAGAAAAGACTGCACACATAAGAATTGATATTTCTGCAGTTTTACTTGAAGAGAATATCCCGGATGTTATTCGTTTGATACAGCATATGCTGTTTGATGTATTTATCGCTGTTCCAGGGTTTGAGGAAGAATTACAGGCGGAAATATATAGGTTAAGGGATAATATATACGATAATCCTGACGGCAAGAATACAGCTGTTGTAGGGTACAACTATGAAGATATCTCAAAATATCAGGATCAGATATACGGTTTGTCATACTATAAATTTTTATGTGCATTACGTGATGGCGGTCAAAAAGCGTTGTTATCCTTTTATAGAAATTGCTATGCAATGCTGAACCGGATATTTTGTAATGACAATCTGAAAGTATTTTGCAGTTCAGCTGATAGGGGATTTATTCTTGTGAAAAAAGCAATTACAGATAAACCATTTGATTCCGCAAGAAAAGAGATGTTCTCAAGGCTGGGAAAGGATTACAAAAATAAAATCAGAAATACGAAAAGCTATGAGCTTCGCCGTGAAAATAAAGAATTAAAAAAGTTTGTATTAGATAATTACCAGGTGTTATCAACAGATAACTGGTTTACTCATAAGGATCCGGATAATAACAGGCCTAATATTGGAGTGATTATCCCATCAAATGTAAATTATATATCCTTTTATGGGAAGATAGATGATTATGACTATATGAGTAAGGATGCTGCAATACTTAGAATTGCTGCGAAGATTTTGGAAGACTCATATATGAGAGTTGAATTAAGGGAACACGGCGGGGCATACGGATATAGTGCAAGGGCATATAGAAACGGCATTATCGAATTTACTACATCCAGGGATCCTCAAATAGAAAGAACAATAAAAATTATAAAGGGGTCAGCGGATTATCTGCGGAATATTTCCCTGAGCAATGCTGAACTCGAGGTTATAAAACAAAGTGAATTAGGATTTCTTCTTGACGAAGAAATTAAAGATCCGTGGGATATTGAATCAGATGTAATGGATTATGAACTTAAAGGGATTGATCCGGCATTTAATGATACAAGGATAGAAGCTATCAGAAATTGTAACATTCAAGATATTAAGGAAGCGGCGGATAGAATTCAGTGGGTGCTGGATAATGGCGCATTTTGTGTGTTTGGCTCCAAAACAGATATTGAGGAATGCTCGGAATTATTCGGCTATATCGAGAGATTTGATGATTCTGCAGACATAGATAATGAGGAAGAGGAGGAGGAAAATGGAAAAAGCTGAAACTACTGTCAGACGACCTGCAGATGTGCTGTTGAACTATTATAACACCATCTGCCGTGTCCGGGTAAAACCGTATGAAAAGAATCTGAAATTGATAGAGAAATGCCTCAAATTGAATAACCAGGATGAATCTGATCTGACAGAGTACATGAAATGGTATTGTCTATATAAAAATGATCAGGATCTAAAACCGGATTTTGAAGAATGCATGCGTGAATATGGCGATTATTATAATCTGACGTTTGGAGATAAGGAAATCATTAAGGTATACAGTGATTGTGATAATGCGACAGCTGAATTAGAACCAAAACCCGGTGAAGAACAGGAACAGAAAGAAATTGAAATAGAAGTGGCCGATGTTTTAGAAAGTGGTGATCTTGTCGAAAAAACTTCTAAAAAATCAACAAAGGGAAGAAAAAACACAGAGGATAAATCCGAAGGAACCACAGGGAGGAAGAAGAAAGGAAAAAAGGTGGTGGCTGTTGAAGCAGCTGCTTCTGCTGCGGATTCGAACGCCGTGCAGCAGGAAAGGGGAGAGGAAATGACAACCGATGTTAGCGAAAAAACTCAGGTTCCTCAGGTTAATAATACGGATTCTTTTGGAATGCTTGGGGCTTCTATGGCCGGACTGTTCCAGTCCCTTATTTCTGATGCACTGAGTTCTCAATATAAAGGCCTGTTGGAAGAGGCTAAGAAAGAGATCAGGGATTTTGTAGAAGAGAGATATGGTGAGCGTACACAGGTAGTCAAACTCGTATTTGACGATGAAAGGCTTCATCCTCTGGATGAGGATGAGATCTCTCATGAAAAACTGCAGGAAGTGCTGAATTTCGTCATGGCCAATGAACCTGTATATCTTGTTGGTCCTACGGGATGCGGAAAAAACCATATTTGCAAACAGGTTGCAAAAATACTGGACTTACCGTTTTATTTCAGCAATGCGGTAACCCAGGAGTATAAACTGGTTGGTTTTACTGATGCTAACGGAGTATATCAGGAAACGCAGTTCTACAAAGCGTTTAAGAATGGTGGGATATTTATGCTTGATGAGATAGATGCATCTCTTCCTGATGCACTTATTATCTTAAATGCCGCAATATCAAATGGATATTTTGATTTTCCGGCTCCCATTGGCTTTGTAGAGGCTCACCCGGATTTTCGCATTATTGCTGCGGGAAATACATGGGGTTATGGTGCCGACATTCAATATGTGGGTAGAAATCAGCTTGATATGGCTTCATTGGATAGATTCGCAGTTGTATATATGGACTACAGCTATAATGTTGAATCGGCATTATGTCCAAACCAGGAATTGCACAGCTTTTTGAGGGAATACAGAGGTGCTATTTATTCTAACGGTTTAATGTCTACAGTTTCATACAGAGCTTTTAGAAGAATGTATTTACTTGAGGAGCAGTTTGACAATCTGTCCGAGTGCCTTGACAGCTGCCTGTGTAAAGGCTTGTGCAAAGATGATCTTAGACTGATATATAAACAGATTAAAACAGAGAGCAAGTATAAAGAAGCGTTAAAAGTGCTTGTGGATGCCCGGAGAGAATGAATGATAACAAGTATAAGGAAATTGAACTTAAACTCTGAACGATATTTTGTAAATGCGGAAATATATGATTCTTTTTCTGAAATGCTGGCTGATCTGGAAAATAGAACCATAACAGATCCACGCTTTCATGATATGCGGGAAGGTATTTTTGATAAGAAGTGGTGCGGTGTTAAAACATATGGTCAGGCGCTGCGTTTATTAGAGGAGGGCTATTCTCCTGCAGTTAAAAAGATATATGATGAAATAAGAATTAAAAATGGAAGGAAAATAAACGGATTTAACTCCGGGCATGAGATTTGTACATCTGTTGTGGGTTATCAGCCCATAATTCCATTGGTGATGCATGGTATTCCCAACAATATGCTGGTACGAAAAACAGAAAGAATAGAGGCGCGGGTCTTTAATATTTACATAGATACTACGTGTGTTAATTCAACTACCATCCAGGAATTAATAAGATACGGCATTACCCTGATGAAAATGATTTATAACCTTGAAATGTGCGGGCATAAGATAAACCTGTATGTATGTGAGGCTTTTGCCGGTGAGGCAAGTGCGGATTTGCTATGCATTAAGGTAAAAAACAGCAGTACTCCTTTAGATCTTAGAAGGATTTCTTTTCCGGTGTGCCATACGGCATATACAAGAGTAATTTGCTTTGATTGGTATTCAAAGTTCCCGGCAGGGGTATATCGTGATAGATATGGAACAACACTTATAAATATTCTTGGTCGACAAAATGCTGAAGAGCTTATCAAACGTGTATTTGGACATACTTCCGTGTATATAACCTATAGTGAATTAAAGGAGCATGGAGAGGCTTATCTGAGAAAGGTTCTGGGGATTGAAAAAGTAGCATAAACGGAGATTGTATAAGCAACGTGCCAAATATGTTTTTTAGTGCGGAATGCTATGGTGATAAAAACAAAGAAATGTTATAATGACTCGTGTGTTAGAATCGTTTAGGGGCATAGAAGATGGTTAATAACAGAACATGAGTATTTCAATTATTCACAAAACATAATGTGGTTCTCTCGTCCCGGATCGGGCGGCCGGATTTGTTCCGGCAGTCTGGTCAGGGTGTTTTTTATTTTTGCGTGATTCAGCAAGATTTCAGAAGGAGGAATAGAGATCGTGAATAAATACACTTTTAAGGTATATCCTGAAGGACGGGGGAGAGAGGTCTATTCGGTTATCCAGATATCAGGTCAGGATACCCTGGATAGGTTTTGCGAGATAATCCTTGAGGCTTTCAATTTTTCTATGGAGCATCTTTATGAATTCTGCATGGATGGAAAACTATATAGCCGTAACAGCTATCAGAGAATGCCGGAGGGAGGAGAACCTTCAACCGATATTGCCATAGACAAGATAAGGCTTGTAAAAGGACAGAAGTTTGCTCTTCACTATGATTTCGGAGATGACTGGATGTTTGTAATCAATGTCCAGAAAATAGAGGAAACTACTGAAAAGTTTTCCACCGAGATTATCAAGTCAAAAGGGTATGTGGAGCAGTATCCCGATTGGGAAGAAGATGATTTTTATTAAGGGGCGTTGAAATAGGAATTGCAAAAGATCCGCTGTGTAGTTGAACGTATAACATACCAGAATCCGGAAAACGGCTATTCTGTTTTGAAATGCAGGGTGAAAGGTTATAGCGACCTGATCCCTGTAATCGGCAACCTTATAGACGCAAATGTGGGATCAGTTCTCATCATAGATGGAGACTGGAAGGTTGATGCGAAATACGGCCGGCAGTTCGTGGCAGAGAATTGGGAGGAGACTCTCCCGGCAACTGTATATGGAATGGAGAAATATTTAGGATCCGGCCTTATCAAAGGCGTGGGTCCTAAATTTGCGAAGAAGATTGTTCAAAGATTCGGCGTAGACACCTTTGTGGTGATCGAGGACAATATTGAGCTCCTTGTAGAGATCGAGGGTATCGGTAAGAAACGTATCCGGATGATCGCTGAGTCCTGGGAAAAGCAGAAAGAAGTGAAAAATATCATGCTCTTTCTGCAGGAGCATCAAGTATCAACTTCATATGCCACAAAGATCTATAAGCAGTACGGAAATGACAGTATTGCCATAATGAAGGAGAATCCTTACAGGCTGGCAGATGATATCTGGGGTATAGGCTTCAAGACCGCCGATCAGATAGCAATGAAGCTGGGATTTGATAAAGAGTCCTTTGTCAGACTTCGAAGCGGGATCATGTACACATTGTCAGAACTTTCAAATGAAGGTCATGTGTACCTGGAGCGGAACCAGCTTACAGAGAAGGCTTCGGAACTCCTTGAAGCTCCGGAAGACAAGGCGTTTATTACAATAGATCATATGATCCGTGAGAATGAGCTTATCCTTGAAAAGGAGATTGTCCGCACGGATGAAGAGGGTAACACAATATCACCGGTATATCTGCCGCCTTTCTATTATGCGGAGACCGGTGTTGCTAGGAAATTAAAGAGACTGGCTTCATCACCTGCAGGAGACAGGCTTTACACAAAGCTTATGGAAGCCCGGAGAAGCACTGGGAATAATGAGCTGTCTGTTGATATTGATGCCATCCAGGAAAAGACCGGAATGGAGTATGACGAGATCCAGGCAGATGCCATAAGACAGGCAGCCACGGCAAAGGTAATGGTTCTGACCGGTGGTCCCGGAACCGGAAAGACCACCACGACACACGGCATTATTTCAGCATATAGGGCTTATGGACTCCGGATCCTATTAGCAGCACCTACAGGAAGGGCTGCAAAGAGGATGACGGAAGCCACTGGGCTGGAAGCAAAGACCATTCACCGGCTGCTGGAATGCAAGCCTCCGGAAGGATACCAGAAAAATGAAGAGAACCCACTTGAAGGGGATGTCCTTATTGTGGATGAATGCTCAATGATAGACATTATCCTCATGAATTCCCTTCTGAAAGCCATTCCGCCCACTATGAGGCTGATTATGGTGGGGGATATTGACCAGCTGCCTTCCGTAGGAGCCGGAAATGTGCTGCGGGATATCATAGATTCGAGGGTATTCCCTGTCGTAAGGCTTACAAAGATATTCCGGCAGGCACAGACCAGCCGCATCATCATGAACGCCCACAGGATAAATGAAGGCAAGATGCCGGACATCAGTAACGGCAAAAACTCTGACTTTTTCTTTATGGAGAATGAAGAGGCAGAGGATGCAGTCCCCAAGATCGTGGAGCTGGTGAAGACGAAACTCCCGAATTACTATCATGTGGATCCGTCAGATGTGCAGGTCTTAACTCCGATGCAGAGAAGCGTGGTGGGAGCCGCAAACCTCAATTTCGCCCTGCAGGAAGCCCTTAATTCGCCGGAACATGATATCTTTATTCGCGGCAGGGGAAAGGTGACAATGCCGAAGGAGTGTCTCCGCCGCAGTGGATACGCCTACCGTACAGATGATAAGGTGATGCAGATCAAAAATAATTACGACAAGGAAGTTTTTAACGGAGATATAGGGATCATAGAGTCCGTAAACGAGACGGACAGGACGCTAAAGGTAAACTTCGACGGCAGGAGTATAGAGTATGACGTGACGGAACTGGACGAGCTTGTTCACGCCTATGCCACGACGATCCACAAAGCCCAGGGATCCGAATACCCCATAGTGGTGATGCCTATAATGATGAATCATTACGTTATGCTGCAGAGAAATCTTATCTATACAGGGATCACACGAGCAAAGAAGGCGTTGGTCATTATCGGAACAAAGAAAGCCCTGTCATATGCCGTGCATAACGTGACGGTGACCAAGCGGAATACGCTGCTCCGGGAAAGGCTGGAGAGATTATGATGATATGATCTATTACAACGATCTACCAAGGTTATTATCTGGTAAGACCGGCGTAGGGGGTTATAACAAAAGAACCTGCAATTATGCAGGCTCTTTCACATGGGTTATGAAAAATAGAACCTTGGAGGGTTCAGAATATTCCTACGTCGCCGGTTTCTGTTTCATTGATGACGTAATATGCCATGCCCTCTTCGGGCTTAACATATATTTCGAGATTTTTTATATCCTTACTTGCCTTGCCGCACTTTTCAAGAACCCTGGAACGGATCTGATCAAAAGATGCATCATTTCCGTTCCACTGTAAGGTAAACGTTTCCTTTGTTGTAACTTTTTTTGTTGCTTTTGCTGCCATGATAGATCTCCTTGTAAAACAGGTGGTTTGTAACAGAAGATAATATAGCGCATTTGAAAGATTATTACAACAGAACTAAGCTGTTTATTACAGAAGCTTTGAAATAGCTTTTTTGATCTTATTAAGCTCTGCCTTAAGAGCCTTGTTCTCGGCTTTCAGCTTAGCGTTCTGATTCTGTGCAGCTGAGGGCTTCGCAGACTTGGTTGAAGCGGTGGTCTTGGCCTTTGAAGTTTTAGCGGTCTTGGATGCCGCCTTGCTCGTAGATTTTGCAGATTGGTTTGCGGTTTTCTTAGAAGATGATTTTGCTGCTGATTTCTTTGACGCTGTAGTTTTAGTAGACTTTGCAGCTGTTTTCTTCGCAGCTGTGGTCTTGGTGCTCTTTGCAGAAGTTTTAGCAGCAGTCTTTGATGAGGTCTTGGCAGTCTTATTAGAAGCCGCTTTTGTTGTTTTCTTTGAGTCAGCTTTTTTTGCGGCAGTCTTTTCTGTTTTCTTTTCGGCTTTCAATCCACGGGTTGTTGGATTACCAGCCTTTTTATTCCATTGTGCGAGAGCCTGCCATGGGATTCCTAACTCTTTTGCCGCAGCCTGCACGCTAGTTTCCTGTGCCCTTTTGACTGCATCTGCTTTCTGCTGTTCCGTATACTCTTTCTTTGACATAATCAATACCCTCCCTGTTATGGATATGGATGAATAGATTACCAGCACCCTGTAGGATACAATGGGAATTAAGTATCCACAGGATGTAGTTACCAGTTATTGGGTGGCGGGCGTCAGTCTTTGGATTTTCGCTCGTACCGTTCAAGTATGTCCATCAATCTCATCGGAAGTGGTGCACCGGAAGAAAGATGACGGAGCGCAAGTAACCGTGCATCAGCAAGCCTGGGATCATTGGTTCTTTCATTGAGATGCAGTACTCTAATAAGCTCCATGTTTTCTAAAGCCATGATTTACTCTCCTTAGTACAAGATGTTGTATTCTCCGGGGAATATAATACCATATCTTCGTGCAGATTTCATCTCATTAAATAATTCTAAGGGGTTGAAGTATAGCTGACCGTTACTATTCACGCTTTTTTCCACTATTAACAGAGCGGAGGGAATCGTTGCATCCGCTTAATGCTTGCGATATTGAGTTGCTCACTTGGGAGGAGCGTTGGAGAGAATCTCTTGAACTGTATATGGATTCCCTTCGCAGAGGCGTTTCAATGCGACTATTTCATTTATCTTATTTCTGCGGCAGGTTTCTATATACGACTTTATGATTGCGTAGTTTTCGGCAGTCTCCACCGATTCAAACTGCCCTGATATTTTCATATGGCTCTTTACGCATCTCAGGCTTCTTTCCGAGAGATTATTAAAGGGCGGCAGACTGAAATCCTCAAGCCATTTGAAATAGTTCTCCTTAAATTTTTTAATTCTTCTCAGCAGGCTTCTTTCAAATATAGCTCCATATTTATTCTTGTCCGGATTATTCTCGCTCCATCCTTCGGCAAGGTATTCGTCCACTTTCTCAAGAAACTGTCCTATATATTCCCTGCTGAAACCGGACTCTCCCCGATCAATGGCTTCATCCCTGTCTTTGGTGGCTGTGCCTATGAGTTTCTTGAGTCTGAAAGACCATTTATGCCGGGTATCATCACTGTTCTTCTGGCAGTCCCTTTTTAGGTGCTCATTGCATTCTATGTTCTTAAATTTGAATTTCTTGTTGTAGTTAAGTGTATTATGGTCATGCATTACTGTGGTATCTTCTGTAAGCACCCCAAGAACATTGTCCTCGTCTATCCCGGCCATGTCCTTCTTCTCATGCGCCGTATAGTAAGCAATGGTCTCATCCCCGTAGAAACGGAAGCATCCCCTCTTTGTCATTATCATTATCACTGTATCATCCCAGTAAATGAGCCCCCGTGTGATGAGATATTCATATAAGTTCTCACGGAATTCAAAAAGATTTCTGGCTGCCCGTTTCTGGAGTTTGGCTATGTATCCTTCGCATGGGGTCAGCTCGCCCCCTGTTATTCCTGCAAGGAACATTGCCGTCTTATTCATCGCCGCATTCGTTGTATTGGTAAGTGAAAGCGCAAGCGCCTGCAGCATGCTCCCGTACTGGACATCGCCCCTGAGCCCGTCAGGGCATCTGACCTGAAATATCTCCCCGCAATCAAGGCACTCGAAACCATAAAATATATGCTTTATCTTTTTTACGCCAATGGTGACTTCATACTCATACTTTACTTCTGACTTCCCTGTGGGAATATATAACCCGCTTCCGCAGGAAGGGCATTCAAAGTCATCTATGTCAGAACCATATTCAACAGTATCCGTGATCTCGGATTCATCAGGTTCCTTAAGGGAGTGTTTTTCATGTCCCGGCTGCCCGCCTTTGGGTTTTCCGCTTTTTTCCCGGCTGTTCGGCCTGCGCTTTTCCTTCCCTGCTGGTGTCTGGGATGTTGGGATACTGGTGTTAGTACCGTCCCGTCCCAACAAGGCATTGGCGTGTGCCAGTTCATTTTTAAGCTTATCTATTATGCAGTCCTTTTCATACAGGCGGTCTTCATACTCCTGTTTCTTGGCGGACAGCTTATCGTCACCTTCTTTTTTTGCCTTCCATACCTCGTCCTCAAGGTTGCGGATCTTTTCATTCCTCTTTCGGATCTCTGCCTGGTATTCGTCATACAGGGCATAATAATCATCCGCCCATG